>Ga0114949_10000996_pt1 | contig 16665 bp, 13 predicted proteins | sample N074metaG_FD_83505 | JGI IMG/M metagenome (GOLD analysis project Ga0114949, IMG submission 83505) | Deep subsurface microbial communities from Kermadec Trench to uncover new lineages of life (NeLLi) - N074 metaG | ecosystem: Environmental > Aquatic > Marine > Ocean trench > Sediment | place... | reverse complement strand
GTTCTTCGCGCTTAATTTCATAATTTAAATCTATTATCTTTATATTTTTTCTTTTTTGACATTGATTATGCTTTTAGGGGTTATTTAATAGGTCTCTAAGATTTAACCCTTTAAAAGTTCACTTTTTGCTGACACTATACACTTTTTTACCAAGCGTTTTGATAGAGAAAACGGAGAAAGAATCCATTTAGCTTCTGCAATGACAATGACAGGGAATACTGAAGATACTATAAGAGATAATCCTGCAAGTTATTTAGAATTAGCAGAATTTATTCAAAATTACGGTTGCAATATCGAAGAAAACTTACAGCAACTTTGGCGTAGAATAGTATTTAATATTGCAATTTCCAATACAGACGACCATTTAAGAAATCACGGTTTTATACTTACAAATGATGGTTGGATACTATCTCCGGCTTATGACCTCAATCGATCCATTGACAAAGATGGATTAGCATTAAATATTGATATGGATAATAATGCATTAGATTATGATTTATCCAAAAGTGTTGGAGAATATTTTCGTTTAGATGAAAATCAAATGGATGTAATAATCGAAGAAGTTTTATCTATTGTTTCAACTTGGAAAGAGGTAGCAACTAAAATCGGAATTTCTAATAATCAACAATTATTGATGGAAAAAGCATTTAATTCTGCCAAAAATTCAACAAATAAGGGACTTATATCTTTGATTAACTAGTTCAAATTTTTTAAATAAAAAATAAATCGCGAAAAGAGATATTTTCCCTTGATTGCTCGGGGTTCTTAAAAGGGATGAATACTAATTATCCTTTTTTTTCAATGGAGTAAATCTTAAAATTTTCAAAACCATGTAAATGTTTAATTTGTTGGTTATTTATTTCTAAAGCATTAAAAAAATTAGCAATAATTTATGATTGTTACATTTCTGTTGATATGCCCCAGAAATAACTTTACAATTCCATACAAAAATGTATATTTATTGAATTAAAAAACAGGCATGAGAATAGGTATTATTATTGGAAGAATTGGAAGTGTGGATGGAGTTGGTCTTGAAACGGAAAAATGGATCGAAGTATTGAAAAGGTTGGGTCATGAAGTGTTTATTGCTTCCGGTGAATTTGAGTCTTGGAAAATAGACAAGAAACACAATTATCTCATGCCAGAACTTTCATTTTTCTTTGTAGAAACAGAATGGGAACAACGAAAGGCATTTTTTGAGCCAGACAAAGATGCAGAACCCTTATTGGACCATATTGAAAAAATCTCTGATAAGATTGATAGAAAGTTAAGCAGGTGGATACATAAAAATAAGATTGAAGTGATTCTTTCTGAAAATGCTTCAGCACTGCCTTGCCATCTTGCTATGGGTATCGCCATAAAAAAACTGGTTATAAAAAGTGGTATTCCTATTGTTACGCATAATCATGATTTTCATTGGGAAAGGGGGAAACGTTATATTTCGACACATTCAGAGATCAATAATCTGGTCGATGACAATTTTCCGTTACTGTTGCCAAATGTTAGACATTCGGTTATCAATACTTTTGGTGTTGAAACGTTTAAGAACAAATTCAATATAGATGCTATAATGGTTCCTAACGTGATGAATTTTGATCTTGACTATGGAGTTCCAACCAAAGAGAATGGTTATTTTCTAAAGGATCTTGGTATCAAAGATGATGCAATCACTTTATTACAAGTAACCCGAATCGTAAGAAGAAAAGGTATAGAAACAGCTATTTCTTTAATTGATAAATTAAATGACAAGAAAGTGAAGCTAGTCATTACAGGTAATTATAATGACGATGAATACAGTATCTATTATAATGAATTGGTCGATCAGATTCATGATCTTGGTTTGTCTAAACAAGTGATATTTGCATCTCATATGGTACACGATCATAGGCACTTATCTTATGTTTATGCACATGGAAGAGCTTGTACTTATTTTAGCACCTATGAAGGGTTCGGGAATGCTTTTATTGAGGGGATACTTGCTAAAAAACCAATTTTTGTAAATAACTACAAACCTGTTTATATGCCAGATATTGGGAGTAAAGGTTTTGAAACAGTAATGCTTGAAAATAATAACCTAACGGATGTGATGGTCAAAAAAATGGCTGATATTTTGTATGATCCTGCACGATGTAAAGAAATTGGGGAATATAATTTTAACATTGGTAAAAAATATTTTTCTTACGATGTGCTTGAAGAGAAACTAACGGAACTATTTAACTTTTAATAATTTAATGCTATGTCAAAAAACAGGGTACTTTTTGAAATTGACGAACTATTAAAGATCTTAAAAAATCAAGAGATCAACACCTGGTTCGATTTGGGCTTGTTCATCGATCGTTTTAAAGAAAAGCAATCAAATGCTGCGTTTAAGGGAACTACGCAGAATTTTGATATCCATATTGAAAACGGTGGTATCGCGTTTATGACTTTTTTTCTTGGTATTGATGGTATTACTGTTGAAATGGAAAAGTATGCCAAAACCTTTAAAAATATTTATCCAAATATTTCCATACATTATATCACCGGAGAGATCAAAGCCGAGGCAGATGAGTTAATACCTAAATATGTAATTAAAAAGGTGATTAAAGAAATGGATGGTTTCGATCATTGGCCACTTTATAATGACTTCTTTAATATAAAAATGGAAAGGGGTAGTAAAGAATACAATGCGCTCATCGGGAAATTTTGGGATGAAGTATTGCATCTTGTGGATAAGCTTGGGAGGTATATAGTAGAACAGAAGATATCTTTGCTTTACCTCATTAACGTATGTTCAAATCCTGGTAACGTTTCTTTGGCATTGGCAACTGTATTGATTTCAGAATATTTAGGCATACCTGTAATCAATAATAATCATGATTTTTATTGGGAAGGTGGTCATCGGAAAGTGGAAAGAAAAAAGAAAGGGCTAAGTAAAGGACCAAGGGATTTTTTCTTTCATAATGCGCATATTGGTGAATTTTTTTCAATTATAGAGATGATTTTTCCTTGGGAAAGCCGCTCGTGGATACAGGTCAATATCAATAAAATACAACAAGAACATTTAATCAATACAAATGGTCATAACCCCGCAAATGTTGCAATCATAGGTACCGCAGTAGATATCAAAATGCATTTGATGAGTAAAAGGGATATTATCAAAGCATTTATGCAGGTTTCGAGCATATTTGCCAATAAAAAAGATTTTATAACTGTACATACTGCGGCGCATCATATTGATAGTGAACGATCTTTGGACCCAATACTACTGGGTTATAGAACCATTAATAATTTTGATTTTGTAAACAATAATATTGTTTTTTTACAACCAACTAGAGTGATCAGTAGAAAGTCGATCGAGCTTAATTTTAAACTTGTTAAAAAGTTATTTTCTAACGAAAACTTTTATGAAAAATTTAATGATAATCCTCAATTAAAACTTTCAGTGATTGTTTCGGGTCCAATTCCTCTAGGACAACGGAATTATTACCAGAGTCTGGTGAAAGATTATAAAAATTTTCTAGAAAAGTTACCCAATAAATATAGATCTCGAATATTCTTAGGATTTTTATTCAGTGAATTCGACAAACATGAATTCAAGAAAAAATATAAAAAACCACTTAATATAGAGCAATTATATGATGTTGCTTCTTTGATACTATTACCAAGCCAAACCGAAGGAAGAGGTCTTCCAATTATCGAGGCGGCTGCTTGTGGCACCCCAATATTTTGCAGAAAATATGAGCCAAGACAGGTTTATGATGAAGTAATAGGTTATCATTTAGATGAAAAGAACCGGTTAAAAGTATTAGATTTCAAAGGCAGTAAAATTCCTAACAAATTGATAGAAAGAATATGTGATCATATTTTTTACCCTCAAAATAGAATGACGGATGTTACGCATAATCGAAATGTGATCCATCAACGATATAGTCTTGAGTCACTTCAAATCAATATCAAATACATAATTGGAAGATTATATTTACAGTTAAATTCTATATCTACTATAGTAGATAGTAAAGTAATCGACCTTTTAAAGCAATATAAAAAATTGGTCGATTTTGAAAATATAGATCTTCTGGCAATTATCAATAAAAGAACAAGACATTATTTACCTGGTTACGGTCGTCTATCTTTTATGATCTATTTAAAATCTTTAATCGATCCAAGTTTTTTTAGAGTAGAAGAACAATTGATAAAAGGAGATGTGATGAGATATGCCCGAATGATGGAAAATGAGATGCCAGATTTGGTAAATACAGACCTTTCTCAAATTCATGATTATTATAATGCGATCGATACTATTTTTAAATGTGTAGAGGGAGAATTTTCTATACGTCACGATCATGCTTTAGCATACAGACATCGAAACAAAAAAATATATTTATATCAAGAATTCACTTTTCAGGAATTGACTGGTTTAGTGAATATGATTTATAATGATGTTTTCAAACCAAAGAAAAGACCAGATCTAACATTGGCTCCACAATTTTTTTCGGATTGGGAATTGGCACTGTTTCAGCTTACGAATAGTAAATTCTTGGGAATAGATAATCGAAAAATCCTTACAAAAAAATTAAAAGAAAATGTGCCAAAAGGTTATTTTCCAGGTAGATATATTAAACATGAACTGGAGTATTTTGTGTTGCAGCCAATTCGATCGCAACTTGGTCTTAGTATTGAGGAAGAACTTACAGCAGAAATTCTTGATGAAAAAGGCCAAGAGTTGGAGAATGTATATGTTTTTATTCATGAACCAAGATTGACAAAATGGTTCTCAAGTGCTGATATTAAAGAATATTTAGAGAGTGGAGTAGAACCTGGATTAGGACTGTTGTACAAATTTGGAATTGTTCAAATAATTGAGACCAATCAATGGTCTGAAGGGGTTCATTTTCCTCAAATGGGTGCTAAGGCAATTCGTATGATCAGGAAAATCAAAGAAGCCAACGGTTTTTTGGTTACTAATGGAGAAAATGCGGCAATGATGACAGATATTATTGAGATTGATCATTTCCACATCGGGAAAGTAAAACATAATATGACCGCTAGAATAATGGGAATACCAAAGGAAAGTGGTTTTATTCAATTCGTTCCAGCTGGGGTTAGAACAACATTGGCTTACCCAACTCCAATTCAAACATCAAAAGATTTCGATAATGCCTTGAAGAGTGAGCAATATGAAGTACTAAAAAAGAAGATAGGGGAAAGAGAATTGTTGAATACCCTATCAAAGGATGCCATAGAAAATGGAACCCCTATCAATACTTTATTGGAGCAGTTAAAGACCAAAATTGATGGAAATGAATCTCGGGGAAAAGTTAAATCATACTTTGCAGGAGGTGTCTATGAAGACGGCTTGCCATGGAGTGGTGTTATTGCAGAGATAGACACAAAAGAACACCATTGGAAATTTGCTGCACATATTGCGAATAAAGAACCTAAGAATGTTCCAAAACTTGTAAAAGAATACAAGATCAGAAGTAAGAACAATAATAAGATCGAACTGGCTTGGAATGGGGGTTATATTCTAAACCCTGAGTTGGTAGGGAAACTAGGTTTACCCGAAACTTATATTGGTTCACCATTAGGATTGTTGATTATGGATAGCAAAGTGTTTTGCCCCCCGCTTTTCAATAAGCCCGCATTTATTATTTATAAAGATGGTAAAGTAGATATAAGAAAGGTTAATTGTAAAGCAGGTTTTATAATAAAAGGAAAGAATGAAGAAGTGCTTATTTTTAACGCTAATAACTACAATAAACACAGTAGTGTAGAAGCGTGTTTTTATGATCTTCTTTATCCTCATGAAGAAATAACAGGTAATGGTAACATCATCATAAGAATTGCTGGAAACACTGTTAAAGAGATCATTTGTACGAAGTTGGATGAGCATATAGATATTATTCCCGTGGGAATTACATTATCGGTTCCTCATAAATTATTTTCCGATGAAATGTTCATTGAAGGCAAAGCGTTGGACATGGAATTAATGGAGCCTGAAAACGACTCTTACAATTGGAAAGATATTTCTTATGCAATTGAGGCCGGGCCTACGTTGATTGAGAATAAGGTACTTGCAGTGGATATGAAAGAAGAAGGTTGGAAAACTTCTAATTCTATAAAAACACAAGCAGCAAGATTGGATTTTACAGATATGCGAGGACCCAAGATCGCTGTAGGGATCAATAAAAAAGGAAAACTTATGGTATTGATGGTGAATGGTAGAATTAGAGAATCTGTAGGGGCAACACATTTTGATATGGCAGATATTCTATTGAAATATGGTATGGAGAAGGCAATGGGATTTGATCCCGGAGGTAGTAGTACCCTTGTAGTAAATGGTAAGATTATGAATATTTCCCCATACAATAAAGATTACGAAAAAGATATCTATTCGCTACCTCCTGAACCACGATTCGTTGCCAATGCTATTATGGGTTGGGTTGGTTAATTCTATTAACCCTTTTATTATTTAAGGAAATACGATATACAACATCCCGTAGCAAATTAAACTACTACCAACTACAAGTTGGTAGATTTGATTTCCGCTTTTAATAACTTATAATTTAGTTCAATCCCAAATTATTGGTTCCATGACCGATTCAAGAGATGATCAAAATTATAATACAATTTCTTTTGAAATTGTATTATAAGATACATGTTTTACCTGGATGGCACAAAATTCAAATTATAAAACGTTAGGTTCTTATGCTTACCTATAAAGAAAATTATAGAAATGAAATTAGGTTTGTTGGAGGCTTTTCTATAGGTGGTAAAAAGTTAAAAAGCACAATAGGTTGGGATGGTCATCCTGATGGTAATAACAGGAGTGGATTTGATGCTTTACCTGCCGGTTTTTTTTTAATGGGGTGAATCATTCTTGGGCTAGGTGAATATGCTGCCTTTTGGCCGTCAACTACTCTCTCAAAAGGTTCTGTGTTTGCTTTGATGATAATGATGAGATAAAAGGATTCTAAAGTTATTAAAGCAAGCCATTTCTGGATCATCAGCAGGTAATCCAGACAGCCTCCTTAGCCTCCCTTTCCCTCAAGGTAGAAATGTTTCATAAAAAATTCAGGTATTGAAAAATTAAAAAACAGATTTTTATTTCTAAGAGAAAATATAAGCCTATCCAAAGGTTGTTTAACAATGGAAAAATTTGGACATAGTTGAATAACCTTTGTATATTAGCCGGATAAAAATCCAGTAAAAAAATCAATTTGAATATTTATTAGCAACTAAAAATTACTTTATGAAGAATAATTTTGTATTGACTTTGTCACTATTTGTAGCACTATTAATTACGTTTCCAAACTTTGCACAGAAAGCAAATAAACTCTCGAAAGCAGAAAAAAAAGAGGGTTGGGAATTGCTGTTTAACGGTAAGAATTTTGATGGATGGCGTCAGTGTAACGGATCTGAAATGCCTGCAAATTGGGAAATTGAAGATCATGCCATGAAAGTACTTTTGGGTGCAGGAAAAAAACCAGGTCAAGGTTCTGGTGGTGATATTCTGTTTTCGGCAAAGAAATTCAAAAATTTCGAACTTTCGATTGAATGGAAAGCAAGTAAATCAGCTAACTCCGGAATTTTTTACTATGTTCGTGAAACACCCGGGAAACCCATTTATTATGCTGCACCGGAAATTCAGGTTTTAGACAATAAGGATGCAACGGATAATAAAGTAGATAGCCATTTGGCAGGCTCGTTATACGATATGCTTCCTGCAGATCCAAAAGCGGTTCATCCTGCCGGAGAATGGAATACCTGTGTTATAAAAGTAAAGGATGGAAAGGTTCAGGTGAGCATGAATGGGAAAGAAGTAGTTTCTTATACGCATTGGACTCCTGAATGGGACGCATTGGTTCAAAACAGCAAATTCAAAAAATTCGAAGGATTTACTGAAGGAATTTCAAAAGAGGGATATATTGGTTTGCAAGACCATGGTTATCCCGTATGGTTTAGGAATATTAAAATTCGTGAGCTTTAGTTAATGGTATAAGTTAAAGGATTAGTTCCATATAGTCGTAAATGGAATTAATTTTAATCGTTAATCTTTATTTCCATCTCCACCTCAATAAAGATCTCTTTTTATACTCCTTTATACGAAATAAAGAATGGAATAAAATCATAATAAAAATACTTGAGCCTCTCAAATTGACGAAAATTAAAAAAATATTATGATAATATAGCCCTTACTTTGTCGGGTGTAAAGGGAATATGTTTTAATCTTTTGCCAGTTAGTGTAGCAAATGCATTTGCAACAGCACCACCAATTATAGGAACACCAGATTCGCCAATTCCAGTAGGTCGTTCTTTTGATTGTATAATTTTCACATCTAAAAGATCTGGCACCTCATCAATTTTTAAAATAGGATAATCATGAAAATTCGATTGTTCCACCCTACCATCTTTGAAAGTAATGCTTTCTTTTATTACACTACTCAAACCCATTAAAATAGCTCCTTCCATTTGAGCTTTAGCATTGTCCGGTTGGACAACGATACCGGCATCCAACACGGCCCATATTTTATGAACTTTGATGTGCCCATTATTCTTATCAACTGAAAGTTCACAAACACAAGCAGCCAGTGAGCTACTTCTTTCAGCAAACGCAATTCCCTTGGCTCTTCCAGCAATACTTGGTGCCTTCCAATTGGATATTTCTGCAACTGTTTTCAATACATTTTTGGCTCTCGGAAAATCTTTCATTAATTTCATTCTGAAATCAAAGGGATTGATATTTAAATCATTGGAAATTTCATCGATAAATGATTCGATAGCAAATTTATTGGCTCCATGACCTACCGCTCTCCAATGTTTGGTTCTAACCCCATGATCTATATTTCTAATTTCAATATGCTGATTTGGAATTGAATAAAAAGGCGTTTTTGCTCCTGATCCCATTAAATTATTCCCCGTTCCTACAATAATATGCTTCCAAGCCGTAATGTTATTCGAATCATCAATACTAGCTTCTAAATGTTGTAGAGACTGGGGTCGGAACATTCCATATTGTAAATCATCTTCTCTGGTCCATAGTAACTTAACAGGTTTTTTAACAGCATTTGATAATTGCGTTGCCTCAACAACCGAATCCGAAGCCGATCTTCTTCCAAATCCTCCACCTAAATAAGTTCGGTGAAACTTAACTTTTAGTGGATCGATACCTAATTCTCTGGCAATGGCATTTTTATTATTACCAGGTGCCTGTGTACCTACCCAGGCTTCGGCACTTTGGCCGTCATCAGAAACAGAAACAATTGCGTTTAGTGGTTCCTGCTGCGCATGATAGATGAAATCATTTTTATAATCACTTTGGTAGCGTTTTTTTCCCGATTTTAAAGCATTCAGTACATTACCCTTTTCAGAAAGTACCCTACCACTGGATAATTTTTGTTCTGCAACTACTGGATAAAGTTCAAAGGCCTCGGTACTATTAAAATTATCGGCAATATTGCCTTTGCTCCAATCAATACGAAGTTTTGGTTTAATTTGTAAGGCCAGTTCCAGTGTTTTAGATATCAGTCCAACCCCATGATTCAATATTACAATATCAATAATACCATCGATGTTCAATATTTCTTGTTTGTTCAAAAGTGTTGGTTTTGCCCCATATACGGGTGATCTTGATAGTACACCATATACCATATTAGGGACCTTTACATCTAAGGCAAATTGGGCACTTCCATTAGTTTTTGAAGGTATGTCAAATCTTTTTATTGCTTTCCCTATCAACCTAAAATCATTCGGATTTTTTAACTGATCAGTCGGTATCTCAGGTATCTCTTTAATGGGTTTGACTATTTTCGCAAGCTCACCATAGGTTAACTCTCTATTTGTTGCTTTATGAATTACTTTATTGGGTTCTGTGCTTAGTTCAACCAGTGGTACCCCTAATTTTTTAGAAGCGGTAACCATGAGAACATATCTCGCCTGAGCACCGGCCTGTCTTAAATTATGATAATAGCTCATTACCATTCTGCTTCCCACTGTCATCATATTCCCTCTTCCTCTGCCACCCCATCCTATACCGTAGACATCGGGTAGGGTAGGCGAATGTTCAATATGAACCATGGACCAATCGGCATCTAATTCTTCGGCAATAATAACAGCCAATGCCGTCATACTTCCCTGACCCATCTCTGATGATGGGTTGTAAATTGTAATTTTATTGTCTTCATGAATTTGTACCCAAGCGGTGACTTCCTGTCCCTTTAAAATCGAGTTCGACCCCGATGACTCCGTATTTGAGGCGTCAAACATGCCAGGGATTTTCCAACCTGCGACCAAAAAAACCACTCCACCACCAATGACACCAACAAATTTTCTTCTTGATAATTCCTTAGAAATAACTTGATTTTCCATATTAAGATTTTTCAGATGCGATTTCTATTGCTTTAATAATTCTCATATACGCTGCACAACGACATAAGTTTCCACTCATATGAGATTTAATTTCTTCCCTTGATGGATTGTCATTATTCTCTAATAATGATGCTGCCTGCATAATTTGTCCTGATTGGCAGTAACCACATTGAGGTGCTTGTGCTTCAATCCATGCTTTTTGAACCGGATGATCATTATTTTCTGATAAGCCCTCTATTGTTGTGATTTCACCATTACAATTGGAAACAGGTATTAAACATGACCTGATTGGACTACCGTTTAAATGTATTGTGCAACTGCCACAAAGGCCTTTGCCACAACCATATTTAGTTCCGGTGAGTCCTAAATGTTCTCTTAGTACCCATAAAACCGGTGTCAAAGGATCGGTATTAACTTTTCGATTTTGACCATTTACCCTAATCGTAATCTCAGACATAATTTCAATGATTTAATTGGACTCCAGAATTTGTATAAATAGTACTTATGAATATTTGATTGCTAAATATACGCAATTATTTCAAGATTCTTTTGGCTGATTTTCAATGATCATTCATTCCAGGAGCAGACAGGTACGAATTGGGGTAAAAATCTAAACACCTCCCTAATTCTCTACACCAATAGGCGCACAGGCTCAAGGAGGGAGTTGATAAGAAATCATGAATTACAGCAAATAATTTTAAAGTTTTCCTTCCTCACAAAAATAAAATGGTGAAAGTATTTTGGCTATTCCATTGTAATAGAATCAATGAGTTTATATTTTATCGCAAGATCGTACGAATCAATAATCAGCTTTGTTACCTTTCCGGAAGTAAACTTCACAAAGGAGAATATCTTATTCTGGTATCTTTCAACAAACCGGAACTGGCAGATTTTATTATAAGTTAATTTATCACCAAAAATAATATAATCAATAGCTTATATCCAAAATTGAAAACCTAATGCATAATTCAGGTTTAATTATTATAGCTCAAAGTCAAAGTTCCGATGGCTATCGAAATTTCGTAACAAGTAATTATTTGATTATAAGGATTATATATTTCATATTAACAATATGATTGACAGTTGTACCATTTTTTAATGAGTGAACATATACAAATTATAATTATAGGACGGGATTGAGATACAAGCATATGAGTCCATTTAAATTATCAATTAAATAGATAAAAGATTGAGAGATCAAATTTTAAATTAAACTCGTAATTCAAATATTTGAGCTGCAGAATTGGTTAAAATTTGATTTTTTAGGACAATAAATTGATATGTGTAGTTTAAAATCACGATATTTACAGTATAACCACTAAAGTAGCTTTTACTATTCTTTCCAATTTTAAATTAGAATTAAATCGATTAATACTTGATATCTATGAATTACCAATTGATTGATAACGAACTAGCCAAGCAATATGAATTTCATATAGATGGTTTAATTCCTAGAATTGAATATATCAAAGCTCAAAAACAGGTTTATTTAACACATACTGAAATCCCAAAAGAATTGGAAAGCAAAGGAATTGGAGCTACTTTGGTAAAACAGGTTTTAGAAGAAATTAAACAAAAAAATTTGGCACTTGTACCTCTATGTCCATTTGTAACGCTTTATATTAAGCGCCATCCGGAATGGAAAACGTTGGTATTGAAAGGAATAAAAATATAATGATGATGAAAAAAGAAATCACAAAAAAGTATACCAATGGAGAACTAACCATTGTTTGGAAACCAACAAGCTGTATTCATTCAGGAGTATGTGTTAGCGAATTACCTCAAGTTTACAATCCGAAAATCAAACCATGGATAATCATTGATAATGCAAATACGGATGAATTAAAAAAGCAAATTATAAAATGCCCTTCGGGTGCATTGAGTTATTATATGAATGATCAAGAAAACCGAGAAGCCCAAACTTTAGAAACAAAAATAGAAGTATTGGAAAATGGCCCACTATTGGTATATGGAACATTGAAAATAACAAACAAGGAAGGGCATACCGAAACCAAAAACAAGACAACAGCATTTTGCAGATGTGGACAATCAAATAACAAACCATATTGTGATGGAGCACATATAAAGGCAGATTTTAAAGGGTAAATGAATATAATTTCATTCAGGAAGCGTGAGTTGTATGAGCCTTCTGACTCAATAATTACAAATATTATCAAAAGGAATTATATTAAATAGTGCCTGGTCGGAAACAGGCGGTTTTTATAAAATGAATTTATTGATAATTAAGATAAAATGATTTAATGAATGGGAAAAGAAACTAAATCGGTTAAATATTTATTGCCTGCTGTTGAAGTAGATATGGGAGGATTTCTTGTAAAGCAACCGTTGCCTACTAAAAGAATTCAACAAGTAGATCCATTTTTGCTGCTACACCATGCGAATACAAAATATAATAACAAAAAATTAGCTAAAAATCAAGGTATTGGGCCGCATCCACATCGCGGATTTTCACCGGTAACTTTTGTTATTGAAGGTGAAGTATGGCATCGTGATAGTAGGGGAAATAATCAAATAGCCAAAAAAGGAGAAGTACAATGGATGCATGCAGGTGCAGGGATCGTTCATAGTGAGCGCCCTTCTCAGGAATTGGTTGATAAAAACGGGAGACAAGAAATAATTCAGCTATGGATTAATAGTCCTTCCAAAAAAAAACGGATCCCTCCGGAGTATTATTATTTATCAAGCGAAAATATGACGACATTTACTTCGAATGATGGTATGGTAAATAATAAACTAATTGCCGGTAATTATGAAAATCAAAAGGGGAAAATAATCCCTCAAAGTGAATTGTTGATAATATGGGGAGAAGCTCAAAAGAATGGGATACAGAAGTATTTGGTACCCCAAGGATTTAATTGTTTACTTTACCTGATCAAAGGAAGTTTATTGCTCAAAGGATATGGTTTGATTGAAAAAGAACATTTGGCAATTTTTGATAAAGGTGGAGAAAGTATTGAAATCTCTTTTGATGAAAATTCTCAATTTTTATTATTAGCCGGTAAACCCATCGATGAAGAAGTAAGTCAATACGGACCCTATGTAATGAATACACAAACCGAAATTATGGAAGCAATGCGTGATTATCAAATGGGGAAAATGGGAATTTTAATTGAAGAATAAAGGATGTAATTTTCAGGTTCGCTAATGAATAGTCTTGATTAAACTTGTCGAAAAATATTCCTCTTTTAAAATACTTAATAAATGATTCATCTATATTTCTTATAAATTAATAAAAAATATACAATTTGAAATTATAAATATGAAATTAAGAAGGTTAATTTTTAGAACAGTCCAATAAAGAAATATTTATTCTATATACCAATTAAGATTAATGGTCTTTAGAGTTTATTAAATTGATTCAAAGCTGTTTATAAATTCATCATCTGATTTGAGTTTAAATATTATGTCAGATTAAATTCCCGATTGAACAATTTGTTGTTCAACTGTTAGACTTTTGGAAATACATTTTACAAATACTTACATAAGAATTATAAGTCGATGACTAATAAATTGAGTGTAGCAACGTTATAATGACAATGATTTATTTTTATTTTTTAGAAGATTCAAGTTTCGGATATTATTTTGCAATGGGTGTTTTTATTGCAGCCTTAATTTTTATCACGTTTTACTTTGCATATCATTTTGTAGAAATATTATACGTAATGAAATATAATAAACCTCTATTTGTCAATTATTATTTTCATTTAAAAAAATTAAAAGAGATTCAGGTAGAAATACTTAAAAATCAATGCTCATTTTACAATAAATTAAATAAAAAGCACAAACGCTATTTTGAACATAGAGTGGCATCGTTTATGGATGATAAAACCTTCGTTGGAAGAAAGGGACTTGTCATAACCGATGAAAAAAAAGTACTTATTTCGGCAACAGCGTGTATGCTCACCTTTGGTTTTAGAAACTATAATATTGCTGTGATTGATCATATTTTTATTTATCCGGATGAATTTTATTCAACAAGTAATAAAAAATATCATAAGGGAGAACTTAATCCTCAATTAGGCGCATTGGTATTATCCTGGAAGGATTTTAAAGAAGGTATTGAAAATGAATCTGACAAAATAAATCTTGGAATACATGAATTTACACATGCAATTCATATTAATTGTTTGAAAAAGAGAGATGTAAGTTCAATTATTTTTCGTAGTACTTTGAATGAATTGATAAGCATTATTTCCGATAAAAAACAGAGGAATAAATTGATTGAATCTCATTTTTTGCGTAAATATGCTTTTACCAATCAATTTGAATTCCTAGCCGTATCAATTGAAAGTTTTATAGAAACACCTTTAGAGTTCAAGGCTAAATTCCCATTGATGTATAATAAAATTAAACAAATGTTAAATTTTAATTTTGCTGAATACTAGAAATTCTATATTAATTTTCTAAAATAAATAAGGATAAAATTCCAAACAGATTTGTTTAAATATTCCAATATCTGACTTCGTTAATGTAATATTATTTTCTTCAAAATTTGGTTTTTAATTTTTTCTCTCCCCAAAAAAGAAAGTTATTTCCCTAAAATCATTAATTATATTTTACCTGTTTTCCCTTGTGATGAAGGGAAATTATTTTTTTATTGAAAAAATAATGTAAGTATTTCATAATATATTATGGTTTAAAAAGTATTCTAACAGTTATATAAATATCACATATTCAATTATGTAGGGTTCCTATTTAAGGGTTAGATCATAGTCAAATTATATATCATGGTTTTTGAGGATATTTGAATTTCCCATTTTTAACTATTGTTTTGTATTGATATTTGATCATACATTTGGAATATAATTCTGAGCCACGGCTCAGTATCTTTAACAATAAGTTTTTAACAATTTAATTTTTATATATGGCATAATTTTACTTTTATTAAACATCTGTTTTTCAAAACAAAAATCTTTCCGGAAAAATTTAATAGATTTTTAGAAAATGTTTCGATAAAAAACAAATTATACTTCAAATAAAATTGTTATTAATTCTGACAATAACATCTCTTTCCCAAATTAAATGTTCGAATTCGTTTTTGAATTCAATTTTGTTCACTTAAAAATTACAATTATGAAAAAGATAACTTTATTATTATGCGTAAGTATTGTTGGGTTTATGGGATATTCACAACAATCAAATCAAGAATTAAATCAACAATCAAATATCATAATCACTCAAGATCATGTTTTAACGATTCGAATTGGTGATATGGATTTCAAAGATGCTGCTGATCAAGAACTTCTTGTAGCAAATGACTTTCAAGATATCAATTTTGCCAGTAGTAATTTTGAAAATAATACACACGAATTGGTTCATAAAACATCCAGTCAAAACAACCTTGAATACAAATTAATGGAAGGTGCCTTTTCGTATAATGAATATGTGTTATATTTTGATTATAAATCATTTACACAAAAAAAATTAAAATATTAGCCAGTCTAATTTTTAACAAAATATTGAAAAGTTATCTTCCCTGTATAAATAGAAATCCGATTTAATTCGGTAAACAAAAAATATAAACATAAAAAAATAAATCATGAAAAATTCTATCTTAATTATCGCAATTACATTAATATCATTAACCGGTTATGCACAAACTGCAATTACGGAACAACCTGAGCAAATAACAAAATACGTTACGACATTTCCGAATGGAGAAGAGGCAATAACTATTTTGGAAAGCAATAAAAGCAATAGTTTAAAATTATCTTCTGCTGAGAATTTTTATAAATATGAAATTTTAGAACCAGCAACTCATGAACTGATTCACAGTTCATCAAATAGAGGTAAAGTATGTGAAATAGATAAATCAAAATTTTCTGACGGAACCTACACCTTAAAAGTGTATACATCTGATTTTGTTATTACCTCAGATATTACAATATCAAATATGGCAAATTTAACAAATAAATATATAAACTAAACATTATCAGTATACTAAATAAATATTTTCAATAAAACTAAAAAAATAAATCATGAAAAATTCTATCTTAATTATCGCAATTACATTCATATCATTAACCGGTTATGCACAAACTGCAAATACTGAACAACCTGAGCAAATAATAAAATACATTACGACATTTCCAAATGGAGAAGAAGCAATAACTATTTTGGAAAGCAATAAAAGCAATAGTTTAAAATTATCTTCTGCTGAGAATTTTTATAAATATGAAATTTTAGAACCGGCAACTCATGAACTGATTCACAGTTCATCAAATAGAGGTAAAGTATGTGAAATAGATAAATCAAAATTTTCTGACGGAACCTACACCTTAAAAGTGTATACAT
>Ga0114949_10000995_pt1 | contig 16666 bp, 12 predicted proteins | sample N074metaG_FD_83505 | JGI IMG/M metagenome (GOLD analysis project Ga0114949, IMG submission 83505) | Deep subsurface microbial communities from Kermadec Trench to uncover new lineages of life (NeLLi) - N074 metaG | ecosystem: Environmental > Aquatic > Marine > Ocean trench > Sediment | place... | reverse complement strand
TGGGGGTAGTCGCTGAATTCATCCTGAATCGTGTAGCCGGGTCCGCCGCCGCCGACGAGGCGCGGATCGGGATTGCGCGACGCGGGGTCGCCGGCCTGCATGATGAAACCTGGGATGACGCGGTGAAACAAGATGCCTTCGTAGAAACGCTCTTCGGCGAGCTTGATGAAATTCTCGACAGTTAGCGGTGCGACTTCGGGCAAGAGTTCGATGCGGATGCTCCCGAGGTCGCGGATCTCGATGATCGCGTGGTCGTGCGGCCCCTCGGCGATCAGATCCTCCGCGGTCACCGTCTTCTCAACTACGACTTCTATTTCTTCTTCGCCACACGCGGCGAGCAGCGCGCCAGCCAACACGATGAGCAGCGTGCGTTTCATAGCAGGATCGTCAGCGTGCGATTCATGGCAGGATCCGCGGTAATATGGTGGGTGATGGGTCTTCGTCGGAAGATCGCCTGCGCTCCTTGAGCGGCAGCTCGTGGCTGCAAGTATCGGGTCTCGCTGTGTTAGCCTGCGCCTCGTAGGGTGCTGCTCGTGGTCGCGCACGATGCGCGTAGCCCGGAAGCGGCGCCCAATAGGGAGGGTTCGATGACTCTAGACCGATGGCTCGCGATTCCGATTGCGTTTGCGGCACTGGCATTCCCCACGCTGTCACTCGCAGATCACCACAGTGCGGGTGAAAAAGCCGAGGAACATCGCAGTGAGAAGGCGGCCGAAAACTCCAACGCGCAGTGGGACGAGGACAACGAAGGTCGGCCCGAAAAAGATCACGGAAAGCACGACCACGAAGGTGACGATCACGGCGATCATGACGATCACGGTGATCACGACGACGACGGCAAGAAGCACAAGAAAGACAAGAAGCACAAGAAGCACAGCGAGAGCGACGAATAGAGGGGCAAGCGGCGTTTCCGTCATGATGAATTCACACCGCAAGCTGACGAGTACCCACCGCAATCGTTCTACACGCGCGCGGCTTTGCTTGATTCGCTCGTGTTATTTCGCTGCTCGTGCGTCGATTCTTGCGCTGCTCGTGCTGGCGGTCGATGGATTCAACCCGCAATCGATCGATGCCGCCTCTCGTGCACCCGCCTATTCGCGCAACGGAATGGTGGTGGCCTCGCAAGCGGATGCGACGCTCGCGGGTGTGGAGATGCTCACTGCGGGGGGCAACGCGATCGACGCGGCGGTGGCCGCGGCATTTGCGATTGGCGTCACGCAGCCATTCTCCACGGGCCTTGGCGGTGGTTCGTTCATGCTGATTCGCCTGGCGGGTGGCGAGGTGGTGGCGATCGATGGGCGCGAGACGGCGCCCGGCGCCGCGGACCGCGACATGTACGTGCGGCCCGGTGTGGCGGATGACGCCTCCTCGTATGGCGCGCTCGCCATTGGCACGCCGGGGATGGTCGCGGGCCTCGCGCTTGCGCTGGAGCGCTACGGGACGCTGACCCTCGCAGAGGTCATGGCGCCGGCCATCCGCCTCGCGCGAGAGGGTTTCGCCATCAACCCCTATCACGTCGACATGATGGAATGGAAGCGGCCGCGCCTCGAAGGGCGCTTTCCCGAAACCCTGCGCGTCTACTATCCGCCCGATGGCGTTGCGCTCGAACCGGGTTGGCGGCTCGTCCAGGCCGATCTTGCGAATACGCTCGCGCAGATCGCGGAACACGGGCCGCGCGCTTTCTACGAGGGAAAGATCGCAGAGGCGATCGTGGCGCGCGTGCAAGAGGGCGGCGGTCTGATCACACTCGAAGACCTGAGCACTTACACGCCAAAGGTTCGAGAAGCCGTGCACGGTACCTACCGCGGCTACGACATTTACTCGTATCCACCGCCGTCTTCGGGCGGCATCGCGCTGATCGAAACGCTCAATATCCTGGAAGGCATGGATCTCGCGAGTTACGGACACGGCTCGTCGGCGAGCATCCACCGCATCGTAGAGGCGATGAAGTTCGCGTTTGCAGACCGCGCCGCGCACCTCGGCGATGCAGATTTTGTCGAAGTGCCCGTCGCACGACTCACCGACAAAGGCTACGCGGCGCAGATGCGTGCGCGAATCAATCCGAGCTGGTGGCGGCGCGCACCCTGGCGCTGGGGGCACCACGAGCGCGCGCTCACCCTGAAGGGACCGGGCCTCCCCCAGAACGACTCCGGCACGGCCCATATTTCGACGACCGATGCGGCCGGCAACGCAGTGTCGTTCACCGGAACCATCAACACCCTCTACGGCTCCGGGATCACGGTTCCCGGCATGGGGATCGTGCTCAACAACGAGATGGATGATTTCGCACGGGCCCCCTATGAACCCAACGCCTATGGATTGATCGACACGCTCGGTCGCAACGCAATTGCCCCCTATAAACGCCCGCTTTCGAGCATGACGCCGACGATCATCGCCAAGGATGGCCGCACGGTCTTCGTGACCGGCAGCCCGGGCGGGCCGCGCATCATCAGTACCGTGCTGCTGACGATCATCAACCACCTCGACTACGGAATGGACGTCCAGCAGGCGGTTTCGGCGCCGCGCGTCCACCACCAGTGGGTGCCCGACAAGCTACGCGTCGAGGCTGCGATACCGGACGATGTTGTCGAGGCTTTGCGGGCGCGTGGGCACAACGTCGAAATTTCCGACTGGGATTGGTCGGTCGCCGAAGCAATTGCAATCGATCCGGAGACTGGCTGGCACACCGGTGGGAGCGATCCGCGCAGCGTGGGGCTTGCACTCGGGCCCTGATCCTTCTGCTCTACCCCAAACGACGACGCTGGTAACTGCGCGAATCTTTTGATTCGTTTGGTGTTATGCGTGGATTGTCTGCGTTTGGGGAGCCGGGGGGACGGGGCACTCGCTCTAAGCCCATGTCGCTCGCAACCCATCCCCCCGGCTCCCCAGCGTAGGGGTTGCCGGCGCGTGACAGACAAACCTCTAAATTAGGGTCGTCTCGAAAAGGGGCGTTTTCGGGTGGGGTGACGGGAGACCTTTGGGCGCTGACCCCATGTCGCCTCGGTGCTCCCGTCACCCCACCCCGGCAGCCACCCGCGCAGATGGGTTCGATGAGAGGTGGAATCGGCGCCCGGATTGACCTGCGTCTCGGGCAGGGGGATCCCGTGGCCTTTGTCTTGGGCAGGGGGGCGGTGACCTGCTTCTCTGGTGAGTGGGCGTGAGGCTCGGCGTCTCTGGAGTTGTTAGGGGCGGACGATGGCGATTGTGTAGGCGTTTAGGTTGATGACTCTTTGGACTACGCGTAGGAGTTCTTGTTTTCCGACGGCTTCTACTTGTTCGGGGAAGGAGTGGTCGGCGTCGGCGCCTAGTCCGTAGCGGGCGTTGAGGGAGATGAGGCCGGCGTGGGCGGCGTTGCGTTGGAGGCCGATGGCGTGGTTGCCAATTAGGTAGCGCTTGGCGCGCTGGAGTTCTTCGTCGGAGGGGGGTTGCTGGGTTAGTTTTTCTAGTTCTTCGAGCATACCGGCTCGGGCTTCGTCGAGTTTGTCTGGTGCGGTGGCGATGTAGACCGTGAAGTGGCCCGGTGCGATGCCCTCGGTGCTGCTCGCGCTTACCGCGTAGGCGAGGCTGCGGCGGTCGCGTAGTTCGAGGAAGAGTCGGCCGCCCTGGCCGGCCAGCAGCTGGACGACGACTTCGAGCGCGAAGCGATCGGGATCTGCGACGGTGAGACCTCGGAAGCCGATCACGAGGTGCGCTTGCGCGCGATCTTTGCGGAGCACGGCTTCGCGAATTTCGCGCGGCGCGTCTTCGATGGTGGGGGAGGGCGCTTCGAAACCGCCACTCGGAATGGCGGCGAGGCGAGCCGAGAAGTGGGCGGCTGTGGTGTCGGGGTCGACATCGCCGACGACGGCGACGGCCATGTTCTCGCCGCGGATCAAGCGTGCGTGGTGGGCGCGCAGGAGATCGGCGTCGAAACGCTTCACGGATTCTGCGGAGCCCAGCGCTGAAAGTCGGTAGGGGTGATGGTGAAAGTGGGTTTCGGCGAAGAGCAGGTATGCGAGCTGCGCGAGGTGATCTTCGCGGCGCTCGATCGCCGCGAGGGTGTCGCTGCGTTCGCGCTCGATTTCTTCGCGATCGAAGGCGGGTTCGAGGAGCAGCTCGGAGAAGAGTTCGAGCGTCGAATCGAGTGCTTCGATGGGGCATTCCAGGGTTGCCCCGAGGCTGTTGCGGCCCGAGAATCCGTCGACATCTGCGGCCAGATTTTCCACCGTGCGCGCAAAATCTGCGGTGGAGTGGCTGCTGGTTCCCCGCAACCACGTCGCTGACAGGAAGTTGGTGATGCCCGCGTTGGTCTCGTCTTCGGCGAGGCTTCCGCCCAGGAACGCCGCCCGGGCCGCCACGACCGGAACCGACCGTCGCGGCATCACGTAGAGCTTTGCGCCGTTGATCATTTCGTAGCTGTGGATCTCGTGTTGCTTGGGATGCCGCGCTGGCACCGCGAAGCTGCGCGTCGTCTGCTCGATGCCGCGTGCGATCGCGGCGTCGATGTTCGCGTGATCCAATTGCGCTGCGCCGGCCTCGGCGAGTATCGCGCCGATCGTCATGCGCTCGGGTGCGAGGTGTGCGCGCGCCACGCTCAGCAAGTCTTGCGGCGTCGCGTTGCGGATCCGCTCCAGGTAGCGGGTCTCTTCGCGGTAGTCGCCCGCCGTGGTGTGGAAACTGCCGAGCTTTTGCGCCATGCCCGTGACGCTTTCGCGCTCGAAGTGCTCCGAAGCCAGGAAGTTGATTCGCGCGCGCTCCAACTCTTCGGTCGATACCGCTTCCACCCGCAGGCGTTCGATTTCGCGCACTGCGGCCGAGATCGCATCCAGTGCGCGCTCTGCGTCCGTGCCAATGGATACGCTCGTCATGCCCGGATCCATCGGCGTGTACGAATAGGCATCGATGCGGTCGACGAGCCCGTCGCGCTCCTTCACGGTGCGGTTCAATCGGCTGCTCTCGCTGTTGCCGAGGATGAACGTGAGTAGATCGAGGGTCGCGCAATCCGGATCGCGCAGGCAGACGCCCGGGTACGCGATCTCCATGTTCACGCGTTCGAACGGGTGCTCGCAGAGGACGATGCGCCGCTCGGTCTGAGGGGGCTCCACGGGGCGGCTGCGCTCGGTGGTACCGCGCGGTCGATCCTGGAAGGCGGCGCTCAGTTGTTCGATCAGGCGCTCGGCGTCGAATTCTCCGACCACAACCGCGAGCAGGTTTTCTGGCGTGTACCAGCGCTCGTAGAAGGCCTTGATGCGCTCCTGGTTGAAGCTCTCGACACTTTCGCGCGTGCCAAGGATCGGCGCGCGGTACGGGTGTTCGCGATAGCAATCGGCAAAGATCGCCTGGCCGAGCACCTGGGTGGGCGAGTCCTCGGAACGGCTGATCTCTTCGAGTACGACACCGATTTCGCGGTCGATCTCTTCGGGGTCGAAGGTCGAGTGGAGCAGCGCGTCGGTCAGCACGTCAACGCCGGTTTCGATCTGATCGCTCGGCAGTGTCGCGTGGTAGCAGGTCACGTCGAAGGAAGTGAAGGCGTTGATGCGGCCACCGGCGCCCTCGACGTCGCCCGCCACCTCACCGACGGCCCGGCGTTCCGTGCCCTTGAAGAGCATGTGCTCGTGGAAGTGGGCGAGCCCCGATTCGAACGGGCGCTCGTCCGCGGAACCCACCTTGGCCCAGAGTTGGATCTCGGCGACCGGGGCGAGTGCGCTCTCGCACAACAGAACCGTCAGTCCGTTGGCCAGCGTTTCGCAGCGAATTTCGGGAGTCTTCAAAGCGCGCGGAGAATAACCCATGCTGCCGCGCGAAGCGCCTGGGAAAAGGGGCTACACTCCGACGCGTGCAGGACTCGAAGGTCGGCGTCTACGTCCACATCCCATTTTGCGAGCGGGTCTGCCCGTACTGCGATTTTGCGGTGATCGCCGCCCCCGAGCTGTCCGCCGCCCAGGAAACCCGCTACGTCGATGCATTGTTGCGCGAGCTCGCCTCGCGCAGCGCGGCTTATCAAGCCCCCGACGCTGCGAATCCCGGTCCTGTCGCCGTGCATCCCGGCCCTGCGGCCGCGGATCACGCTCCTGCCGCCGCGAATCCTGGCCCAGCCGCCGCGCATCCTGCTCCTGCGGCTGCGCACCCCGCTCCAGCCGCTGCGCACCCCGCTCCAGCCGCCGCGACCGACGGCCTGGGCGCCGAGGGCCGAAGCCTCGCAAGCATTTATCTCGGTGGCGGTACGCCTTCGCTGCTGACTCCGGAGTCGATCGGGAGGATCATCGAGGCGATCCGGGCGACGTTTCCCAGCGACGGTCCGATCGAGATCACCCTCGAAGTGAACCCCAGCACGCTCGAGCGTGCCCGGCTGCCGGGCTTCCGGGAGGTCGGTGTCAATCGGGTCTCGGTGGGGGTGCAGAGTTTTGACGACGCGGTCTTGAAGCGCCTGGGCCGCGCACACCGGGTGGACGAGGCCCACCAGACCCTGGACGCGTGCCGCGCGGCGGGCTTCCAGGTGATCTCGTTGGATTTGATCTTCGCGGCGCCCAGCCAGCGGCCGGCGGGTGTTGCGAGCGACCTCGACCGCGCCTTGGAGTTCGGCCCGGATCACCTCTCCACCTATGAGCTGACCATCGAATCGGGCACCCCTTTTGCGCTCGCTGCGAGCCGCGGCCAGCTGCCGCTGCCCGACGAGGACGAAGCCATCGAGATGATGGAGACCATCGAGGCCCGCCTGCGCGCGGACGGCTTCGTGCGCTACGAGATCTCCAATTTCGCGCGTCCGGGCTTTCAGGCCATCCACAACCGGCGTTACTGGGAGCGGCAGCCGGTGTTGGGCATCGGCGTTGGCGCCTTTTCGACGGAGCCGCCAAGCGCCGCGGCGCCGTTTGGAGCCCGGCGCTCGAACGTTCGGGACCTTCGCACCTACCTCGACCGGATCGCTCAAAGACTTCCGCCCGCGGCGGGCCCCACGGAGATCTTCGATGTCGAGACCGCGCGCGGCGAGGCCGCGTTTCTATCGCTGCGCGGATCGCGGGGCCTGCTGGCCGCCGAGTTCGAGAGCGAATTCGGGCAGCCGCCGCGGGTATTTTTCGGGCCTGCGATCGATCGACTGCTCGAGGGCGAGCTGCTCGACGAGGACGGAAGTGGAGATCTGCGCCTCAGCGCTCGTGGTCGCCTGCTCGCAGACTCGGTTTTTGCCGAATTCGTCTAAATATGGAGCCTTCCGCTCGTATCTGAAAGCTCAGTTCTGGCGCCCCATCAGCCGATGATCGGGCTAGACTAATCTGTTCAGCGGTGCGCAGGGGGCGCACTGGGGACTCTCCGCCACCTGATAGAGGGGCTCCGTCGAGCCCAATTGGGTAATTGGGTGGTTGGGGATGGGAGACAGCGTGCTCGAGAGAAAACCCGAAATGGGACGCGAATTGCACGACATCTCTACGCGTCAGGCAACCGTCCTGCGGGCGATCGTACACGCGTACGTGGGCGAGGCGGCTCCGATCGGCTCCCAGACACTCACGCATTTGTTGCCGATGAATATTTCGGCCGCCAGTGTGCGCGCGACCCTCGCCGAACTCGCGGGGATGGGCTTGGTTGAAAAGCCGCACACCTCGTCGGGTCGGATCCCCACTGAGCGGGGCCTGCGGCTTTATGTCGATCGGCTGCTCGACCCGAAGCAGCTCGATGCGAGCAATGTCGCGTCGCACGAGATGCGCAACATCACCTACAGCGTTGACGAAGCGGAGCCCGACTCTGTGATCAACGTCGCTTCGCAACTGCTCTCCGAATGCACCCGTCAGTTGGGCTTCGTGGTCGCGCCGCGGCTCGAGCGAATTGTGCTGAGCCGGATCAGTCTTGTCCGGCTCTCATCGGAGCGCGTGCTGGTGGTGCTCGTTGCGAAGAGTGGTGGCACCTATCGGCGCGTGATCGAGGGCGATGGCGAATGGGATCAGCGTGAACTCGATCGCACGGCCGTGCTGCTCTCCGAGCGTGCGGCGGATCGCACGCTGGTCGAAATACGCGCGGCGCTGGTCGAAGAGGCCGAAGGCCTGCGAGATCGGGCGGACGCACTCTTGGCGCGCGCGATCGCTCTCGGCCGTCGCGCCGTGGCGGAGGGCGACGACGAAGTGGACCTCGTGATCGAAACGCGACTCGCGCTGCTCGATCAACCCGAATTTCACGATCCCCAGCGAATTCGCGATCTCTTTGCCGCGCTCGAAACCAAGCAGCGCTTACTCGAGGTGCTCGACCGCATGCTCGATTCCAGCGGGGTAAGCGTGGCCTTCGGCGAGGAAGTGGACGAGCCCGGCCTGCACGATTGTGCGCTCGTGGCGTGCCACTACGGCGGCCCGGATGCGCCGCTTGGCATGCTCGGCGTGATCGGCCCCGTCCGGATGGACTACGGGCGCGTCATACCGCTCGTGGATTGTCTTTCGCAAGCAATTTCCGGGAGGCTCGTAGCGTGAGCGGCGACCCCCAAGATCAAAACGGCAAGCCGGATCCCAACGAGTCCGAGGGCTGGGAATCCGTGTCCGAAGAATCGAAGACCTCCCTGGCCACCAACCCCGAACTCGAGGCGGCCCTGCGAGAGGCTTCCGAGGCGATCGACGAAGACGGCTGCGTGAAGGGCTCGCAGGAGCCCGAGGAGCCCGAGTCGCCCGAAGCGTTCAGCGGCGAAGAAGTCGAGCGGATGGCCGGCCAGTTGGTCGAAAACCGGGATAAGTACGTGCGCCTACTGGCGGATTTCGACAATTTCCGGCGTCGAGCCCACAAGGACCGCCAGGACGTAATCCAATATGGCCACGAAAATCTCGTCAAGGATCTTCTTTCAACGGTCGATAATCTGGATCGAGCCATCGAGCATGCGCACCAGAATGATGGCGGGGACTTGGAGAGCCTTCTGCAGGGGGTTGAACTCGTGCAGCGGGAGTTCTACGCGGTTCTCGCCCAGCACGAGGTGCACGTGATCGATGCGGAGGGCAGCGAATTCGATCCTTCGCTGCACGAAGCGATGGCGCAGGTGCACGACGATTCAGCTCCGCCCAACACCGTGATCGAAGTGCTGCAAAAAGGGTATCAGCTGCGGGATCGGCTGTTGAGACCCGCGCGGGTGGTCGTCGCGAAGGTTCCCGCGGACGAAGAAAAAGCCGAGTAGCCCGGGATCGATTCCCCGGCCGCCGGTCGGGAGGCGAGAAACTTTGGGCAAGGTCATCGGCATCGACCTCGGAACCACGAATTCCTGCGTTGCATTGCTCGAGGCAGGCGAGCCTGAAGTCCTCTCCAACTCCGAGGGTGCGCGCACCACGCCGTCCATTGTCGGGTTTGCGACCACGGGCGAGAAACTCGTCGGGCAAATCGCCAAGCGTCAATCCGTCACCAATCCAGAGAATACGGTCTTCGCCTCCAAGCGGCTGATCGGTCGCCGCTTCGACAGCGACGAAGCCACCAGCTTTGCTTCGATCGTGCCGTTTTTGGTCGAGGCCTCCGAGAACGGAGACGCGTGGATCCGGGTGGGAGACCGCAGCTACTCGCCGCAGGAAATCTCGGCGATGGTCCTCGCCAAGATGCGGGAGACAGCGGTCGATTACCTCGGCGAAGATGTCGAAGACGCGGTCATCACGGTCCCCGCCTACTTCGACGACTCGCAGCGACAGGCCACCCAGGACGCGGGCAAGATCGCCGGACTCAACGTCTTGCGCATCATCAACGAGCCCACGGCTGCAGCGCTCGCCTACGGACTCACGAATTCCAAAAATCAGACGATCGCGGTATTCGACCTCGGCGGTGGCACTTTCGATATTTCGATTCTCGAGATCTCGAACGGGGTCTTCGAGGTCAAGAGCACCAACGGCGACACCTTTCTCGGCGGTGAAGATTTCGACCGTGCGCTCTGTGAGCATCTGATCGACGACTTCAAGTCGGAAACCGGAGTCGATCTGCGGAACGACAACATGGCGCTTCAGCGCATTCGCGAAGCCGCAGAACGCGCCAAGCACGAACTCTCCTCCACGCAAGAGACGGATATCAATTTGCCGTTCATTGCCGCAGCGGGCGAAGGTCCCTCCCACTTGACCGCGACCATCACCCGCGAAGGGCTCGAAGAACTCGTATCGGACCTGGTCGCTCGGCTTGTCCCTCCCTGTACGCAGGCCATCGAGGACGCCGGAATTTCGCGCGATGAAATCGACGAGGTGATTCTGGTCGGCGGCATGACACGCATGCCAATCATTCAGCAGAAAGTCGAAGAGATTTTCGGCAAGGTACCCAACAAGAGCGTGAACCCCGATGAGGTGGTCGCGAGTGGTGCGGCGATCCAGGGTGGTGTGATCAAGGGCGAGGTCGATGAGGTTTTGCTCCTCGATGTGACGCCGCTCTCGCTCGGTGTCGAGACGCAAGGTGGTGTCTCGACGGTGATCATCGAGCGCAACACGACCATTCCCACTTCGAACAGTCAAATCTTTTCTACGACCGAAGACGCTCAGGATGTGGTTCGGATCCACGTCGTTCAGGGCGAGCGCGAGATGGCCGCGGACAACAAAACCCTCGGGCGCTTCGAGCTGCTCGGGGTACCGCCGGCTCCGCGCGGGGTGCCGCAAATTCAGGTCACGTTCGACATCGACGCCGACGGCGTCGTCAACGTTTCTGCGCTGGATCTCGGCACGGGCAAGAGCCAGGCGATCGAGGTCTCGGCCTCGGGCGGGCTCGCGGAGGCGGACGTCGAGCGGCTCGTGGCAGAGGCCGAGGACGCGAAAGAGGGCGACCAATCTCGGCGGGATTTCGTCGAACTCTCCAACAAGGCCGACGGTCTGGTCTATTCAACGGTGCGGACCCTCGAAGAATTCGCGGATCAGGTCGGCGACGAGGAGCGCGCGCCGATCCAGGCCGCTCTCGAGGATGCCCGGGCGGCGATGCAGAGCGAAGACATCGATGCGCTACGCAGCGCCATAGACGAACTTTCGTCTCTCACCTACAAGATGACCGAGAGTCTCTACGCCGCGCTTGGCGAGGATGACTCCGAGGATTCCGACTAGCCTCTCTCGGCCGGCCCTCCCATCCCTTGCTCCTCCGAGGCCTTTCCATTGGGAAACCCTGCAAGGCTTCCTGTCTTGGAATGGAATCCTCCAATCAAGATTGAGACAAAGAGCGCTATCCAGGTTGGCGACGCGGAGCGCGCGCCGATCCAGGCCGCAATCCAGGTTGGCGACAGGGAGCGCGCGCCAACCGAGGTCGCAATCCAGCTTGGCACCAAGTCTCAACCCGAAATTCAGATTCCGTTAATGGATGTTGCCGTCGCGAATTTCGATCTGGCGGTCCGCGCGTTCGGCGAGGGCCGGGTCGTGGGTGATGACGATGATCGTGCTGCCCTGGTCCCAGAGGTCGGTGAATAGGCTCATGATGTCCTGGCCCGATGCGGAATCGAGGTTTCCCGTCGGTTCGTCGGCCAGCAAGATATCCGGCTCCATCGCCACCGCCCGAGCGATGGCGACGCGCTGCATCTGTCCTCCGCTGAGCTCGGTGGGCTTGTGCTCCATGCGATCGGCGAGGCCGACTCGTTCGAGCAACTCGGTCACTCTCTCACGTCGGGCACGCCTAGGAAGACCGCCGAACAGCAAAGGCAATTCGACGTTCTCGAAGGCCGAGATCTGCGGCAAGAGGTTGAAGTTCTGGAAGACGAAGCCCACCCGGCGATTGCGGATCGTCGCCAGCTGCTCCGTGTTCATTCCGGCGACCGATTCACCTTGAAGCTCGTAGCCGCCCGATGTCGGAGTGTCCAGACAGCCGATCAAGTTCATCAAGGTGGACTTGCCCGAGCCCGACGGGCCGATGATCGCGAGAAACTCGCCCGCGCAGACCTGCAGGTCCACGCCCTTCAACGCCTCGACCTGGATCTTGCCCATGTCGTAGACCTTGCGGATGTTTTCCATCCGGATGACTTTGTCGCCGGTCGGTACCTGGGCTCGAAGTTTGAACGCGCCTTCACTCATAACGTAGGGTCTCCGCGGGATTGACGAGCGCCGCGCGTCGCGCGGGGAAATAACCAGCCAGCAATCCGATCGATCCCAGCACCGCCGCGCTGAAAATGGCGATCGGCACAGACAGGGTCGGTTTGCCCAACATCTGTAATCCCTCATTGCCTTCGGTCGGAATCCAATCGAGGATCATGATCAGCCCCGTGGCCATGATCAGCCCCAGTGCGCCGCCGATCAACGTGTAGGTCAGCCCTTCCAGAACCAGCGGTCCGGTGATCCAGCCCGGGCGCGCGCCGAGAGCCATCTTCACTCCAATCTCCGAGGTTCGCTCCTTGACGACCGCGTACATGATGTTGGCGACGCCGATGCCACCGACGACGAGTGTCAACGCCCCGATGATCCCGAGAAACCCCTGAATGCCCATCATGATCTTGTCCATCAACACAGCTCCCTCCACGGTGTTCCAGGTACCGAGCACGCGTTCATCCTCGGGGTCGAAGCCGTATTTGGCGCCTAACGTCTCGTAGACTCCCTTCAAGACCGCTGGCATCAGTTCTGCCCGGAGGGGCTTGACGACGATGTTCTCCAGTTCGTTCTCCCCGAATTGCGCCTCGAAGGTCGTAATCGGAATCACGCCATGAGAGGCGTCGGGTCCTCCGTACGAGCCGCCCTGAAACTTGTCGATCAAGACGCCGATCACGGTATAGGGGACGTTGTCCACCAAAATGGAAGATCCGACCGGTTCTTCGTCGCCGAACAGCTCCGCTGCCAAGTCGTCGCCCAGAAAGATCACCCTGCGGCGGAGCCGCTCGTCGAGGGGATTGAGGAAGCGCCCACCCCGACGCGGGATGTGGTTGCGGATATCGCCGTAGGAGAGGCTGGCACCCGTCAGCCGTCGGTTGACCGTTCGGTCTCCGTAGCGGTAGGCGATTTGCCACTTGCGCATTTCGCCGCTGACCGCATAAAGGTTGGCGACGCGCTGCGAGATCAACTCGATGTCTTCGACCCGCGGGCGAATCGATCTTCCGGCCGGCATTCCGTTCCAGGGTCGCGTTGTCTCGCCAGGCCACATGATCGCAATGTTTCGCCCGATACCCGAATCGGAAAGAAGCAACTGCCGCTTCAGCCCCTCGCCAAAAGCGAGCAGCATCAGCAACGACAGCGAACTCCACGCGATTGCGACGATGGTCAGGATCGCCCGCTTCTTCTGCACCCGTGAGGAGCGCAGGAAGAGTTGAACGATGAGCAGTGGACGATTGAACACCAGCCGAGCTCCTCAGCTTTTCATCGCGACGACAGGATCCATCGCGGCCGCCGAGTGGGCGGGAAAGAACCCGGCGATCAGACCGATCACCCCGAGCAGAAGCGCCGTTACCCCGCCGACCATCAACGAGACGGTTGGTACGCCAACGATGTCGCTGACACCCAGCGCGGGGACCGCGCTGCAAATTCCGATTGAGATTCCCAAACCGATCAGCCCGCCGACACCGGTAATGATCAGGGTTTCCAGCATGAATTGACTCAATATCGCCCTGGGCTTCGCACCGAGTGCCATCTTGATGCCGATTTCACGTGTTCGTTCCTCGACCACCACATTCATGATGTTGCTGACACCGATCCCGCCGACGACCAAAGTCAGCAATCCGACGATGCCGAGGAACATTTTGAAAGCGAGCATGAAGGTGTCGAAGAACTGCGCCTGTTCGGAAGTGTCCCAGATCGAAAGCGCTTCTTCGTCCTTCGGATCGAAGCGGTGCTTCTTGGCCAGGATGGCCAGAACTTCGTCATTGGCCTGCTGTGTCCGATTGATATCGCGCGCGGTGAAGATGAAGTTCTCGAGGTATTTCTGTCCGGTAATCACCTGCATCGTCGCCGCCGGGATGAACACCTGGTCTTTGTCGCGCCCGCTATACGACGACTGCTGGATCTTCGGCTGCATTACGCCAATGATCGTGAAGGGAGATGAATGGATGCGGATGCTCTGCCCGACGGGGTCCGACCCCCCGAACAGTGTCTCCGCCAACTCGTCGCCGAGAAACGCAACTCTCCTCTTCAACCGCTGATCGATCGGATTGATGAAGCGCCCCCCCGCCTGCGGAATCACGTTTCGCATTTCACCGTAGGAGGGATGAACCCCCGAGACGTCGACCGAGAGTCGCCTGGGGCCGTGCTGCAGGGTCAGGTTATCCACGTACTCGCTGCTGAGCGCGCCGATCTCGCGGGAGTGCTGTTTGAGCAGCAGCATGTCGCTCTCGTCGAGCCACACCCCCCGCCCGCGGCCCATTCCCTCGAACGGGATCGAGGTATACGACGGCCAGACGATGACGATTGCATTGCCCAGACCCGCAGCGTTCTTGATCAACTGATGATGCAGCCCCTCGCCGAAGGCGAGCAGCAGGCTGACGGCGATGGTCCCCCAGACGATGCCGAAGGTCGTCAGGAAGGTTCGCAATCTCTGCGAACGCAGATCCCTGACGAGCTGTCGCAATGTGTTGAGAAACCCCATCCAGCCTGCCCCGAAGCTCGCGAGCGGCGCCGCACGACACCGAGTCGCGCGCTCGACCCTCTGGCCGACCGATCCCCCAAGAGGCCTCGGACGGTTCCCTAACCCAGCACGTCTCGCGGAGGTCGCTGGACGACCTGGCTTTCTTCACTCAACCCCGAAAGCACTTCGATGTTCAGCCCGTCGGAAAGCCCGGTCTGGATCTCGATCTTGACGGGTTCCGCGTCCGGCGTTTCGCCGGGAATTTCCACGAACGTCTTCGCGCCATCGTCCTCGAACAGCACCAGGCGTTCGGGGATCATCAAGATGTCGGTCTTCTCCCGGATGACGAGGTCGGCGTTGGCCGAGTAACCGGCCCGCAGCACGATCCCGGGATAGGGGTCCAGTTCGATCTCGACTTCGAACAGCCGTGCCCCGTCCTTTTCGGTTGCTTGGGGCGCGATGCGACTGAGCCTGCCGGTCACGACCTGCCCGGGCAGGGCGCCGATTTTCAGTCGGGCGACGACGTTGACATGCAATTTGCCGACGTCGATCTCATCGACGGTGCCCGTGAAAATCAGGTCGGACATGTCGGCCACCGTCGCCAATTCCGTTCCCTCCTGATAGGAGGTCAGTGGAACGACCGGATCGCCGGGATCAACCAGGCGCTGCAGCACGACGCCGCGGGCCGGTGCCCGGATGATCGACTCCATGCCCCGGCCGCCGCCTTCGATCCGTCCGTTGCGGGTCAGTTGCTGGTTGTCTCGTGCGCTGGCCAATTCGATCTTGGAAAGCTCGAACATCTCCCGCTTGGCGTCGAGTTGATCGCCCGAGAGGATTCCCTGCTGCGAGAGTTCGATCGAGCGTTTCCAATCGGCCTCTGCGCGCTTGTAGGCCGACCGCGCCGCGTCCACACGCCGTACCGATTCCACCAACTCGCCCGGTGTCGGGTCGGGCACGATGTCGAACAACGGGTCGCCGACTTCCACGAGGTCGCCGACGTCGACCATGGTGCGGCTGACGATTCCTGGCAACTTCGATTTGACACTGAACTTCACCCGGGGCTCGATCTGGCCGACGGCGACCGCCTTTTCGACGATCGAGCCGCGGGTCACTGGGATCAGTTCGACGCCGGCCGTATCCGGCTCTCGCCCCTGCATCCAACTGTAGGCGCCAACGATCACCGCACCGGCGACCATGAATCCCAAAAGGATCTTCAATAATTGATTCATTTCGCCCTTCGCCCCGAAACCGGGCGCCCCCAGGTAGCCGCGATCACTACCTGTAAGATGTTCGGACCCCGGAAAGGGTTTACTGTGCGCTCGGCGAAATTTGGGGCGCCGCACCAGACCGGCCAATTTCAAAATGCCGCCGCCGCTCAGAAATTTCAATTGGGTGGATCTCTGGACACCTCACCCCCCATCCATATCTGTACGCGCAAGCCGCTGCCTGGTTCGTTTTGCGAAGCGATTTTTCGAGAAAGAGGGTCGGCTTCGCTCATTCCGGCGCTTGCCATCTGGATGGGTTTTTCACCCAGATCTCCGTCAATCATCGCGTTTTTACACTGGAGCACCCTCAGGCTGCGCGGCCCGATCTGAGCGGACACCGGCACCGACACGAGAGGATTCGCCTCGGCCCCCTTGCGGCGGCGATGGGGGTGCGAACGGTTGCGGCTGTTCTGGCGCTGTCTTCTCCGACTGAAGCGCGCGTTTGGAAGGGCCGAAGGGTCTCGTGTAAGGTGAGCGCGCTCGCAGCTGGGGGGCGCGCGAAGGTTGGATGTACCGATGTAGCGGCTCGTTTGTAGCGCTCGGCGCAAAAGTGCCTGAGAGCCGTTATTAGCGCTCAGAGGGTGGTTTCAGCGCGTTTTCGGCTTGTTGCGAGTCCCAATTTGGAGCATCGGAGCACTTCCATTGGCCAGGCGCGATTACTACGAAATTCTGGGTGTTCCGCGCGACATCGATGAGGTTGCGCTCAAGAAGGCCTACCGCGCAAAGGCGTTGGCCGATCACCCCGACCGAAACCCCGACGACCCGGCGGCCGAGGAGCGCTTCAAGGAGGCATCCGAGGCCTACTCGGTCTTGTCGGACCCCGAGAAGCGCAGCGCCTACGATCGCTTTGGTTTTTCGGGAGTGGGCGGCGGAGCCAGGGGCGGCTTTCAAGATTTCGGCGACCTCGGGAATTTTTCGGATCTCTTCAGCGATCTCTTCGGGGACATCTTCGGTGGCGGTGGCGGCGGGCGCGGCGGGCGCGGCGG
>Ga0114949_10000990_pt1 | contig 16713 bp, 16 predicted proteins | sample N074metaG_FD_83505 | JGI IMG/M metagenome (GOLD analysis project Ga0114949, IMG submission 83505) | Deep subsurface microbial communities from Kermadec Trench to uncover new lineages of life (NeLLi) - N074 metaG | ecosystem: Environmental > Aquatic > Marine > Ocean trench > Sediment | place... | reverse complement strand
GATGCGCTTGGGACAGAAGAACGGTTTGGTGCGGCAATGGGCGCGAACCGGAAGCAGGCCGCGTCAACTGAAGGACCAACGTTACAAGAGCGTCTATCTGTTCGGCGCCATCTGTCCCGCGCGCGGCGCCGGCGCCGCGCTGGTCATGCCGTTCGCCAATACCGACGCCATGCAGGCGCACCTCCAAGAGATCAGCCGGGCGGTGGCGCCAGGCGCCCATGCGGTTCTGTTGATGGACCGCGCCGGATGGCACACCACAGGTGCGCTCGACATGCCGGAAAACATCACCCCGGTCCTGTTGCCGTCACGCGCCCCGGAACTGAACCCGGTCGAGAACATCTGGCAGTACCTGCGACAGACATACCTCTCAAATCGGCTCTTCGCCGATCACGATGAGATCAACGACGCCGCTTGCAAGGCCTGGAACCGACTCATCGACAAACCATCGAGAATCAAGTCCATCGGAATGCGACAATGGGCCCACACAGGTCAATATCAATGACGGCTAGTATTAGTAGCATCGGAGCGTGATTCTGGTATAAGAATCAGGGTGGTATAGGCGGATTTCGGGTGTTGATACGGCTCACCCGATGGGTGAATCGAAAGAGCAGGTTCTGAGGCTGGATTTTGACCGTCGGCTGAAGCTGGAGTTCCACGGTTCCAAAGTCACTTCCGACGCTTGGTCGTTGCCGTGCAGGGAATTGAACGACGCGGTCGGACTGACCGAGATTGCCGGGGACGTACCTTCGGACATTCGTCGTGGGAACAACGGTCGCCACGGTCTTGTTGGGCAGTTCGCCTATGATCTGTTCGGGGGTATATCGTTTAAGACGTCTGCCTCAAGCGGCGGTGATCGCTAACTCACGATAGCGGGGCTGCAGCGCGGGTGCTGAAAGATAAGACGTGAGGGCGTCCCGGACGGCCTCGCCTTCAGCTCGAAGCGCCAAGATCGTCTGCTCGACTGCCCGCCGGTCACCGGCCTCGCAGATTTCTTCGAGATGTTGCGCCAAATTGGCGAGGCGTGGAGCACCGAATGTCCATGCCGCTCCTTTGAGCGAATGCGCCGCACCCTTGACGCCGTCCCAATCGTCGCGGCCGAATGCAGCTTCAAAGGCACTGTACCTTTCTTCAGCCATCGCTACGAAGTTGCTGACGAGCTCCGGTATCAGGTCGGGGCTAATGTCCTTGGCCAGCTGCACAAGCACGTCGTTGTTCAGGACGGGACCGCTTGCAAGCTTTCGGCCCGGCCCATCATTGTCAATCTCCGTCGTCATCCACTTCACGATCATCTCCATCAGTTGGTTCCGGACGAACGGCTTCGGCAGATAGTCATTCATGCCGGCCTCGATCATGCGCGCCCGGTCGGCCGGGAAGGTATGCGCCGTCATGGCGATGATCCAAACGACCCGCCCGCGCTCGCCCAGCAACCGTATTCTCTTGGTTGTCTCGATGCCATCCAGCTCAGGCATGCCGATATCCATCAAGACGACGTCGTAGGGGAGCCGCTTGAAGCTCTCGAGGGCCTCGAGACCGTTGCCGGCGACGTCAACAAGACAACCGCCCGTCTCGAGCATGACCTTCGCCACCAGCTGGTTGGTCGCATTGTCCTCAACGAGCAGAATGCGCACACGCCGAAGGCTGGGTCCCGGCGCGTACGGCACCGTCTCGTCACCCCCGGTAACTTGCGTCGTGCCCGTCACGTCAGCAGGCGGCATCACGAGCGGGAGTAAAAACCAAAACACGCTGCCGCAGCCCGGCTCGCTCGACATGCCGATGTCGCCCTCCATCAGCGACACCAGGCGTTTGCAAATGGCGAGACCGAGCCCGGATCCACTCGAGGATTGCTCGTAACTGGGCTCGACGGTGACGAACTCGTCGAAGATGTCGGCTTGCTTGTCTTTCTCGATACCGGTGCCGGTATCCCTCACTTCGAAGACCAGCTCGGTTTTTCCGTCATCCAAATTCCGCGCGCTGACCGTGATGTTGACCTCGCCTTGCTCTGTGAATTTTATGCTGTTGTTGACGAGGTTGAGGAGAATTTGACGAATCCGTCCGGGATCGCCCAACACCATGCGGGGGGCGTCGTCGTCGATGTCATAGGTCAGCGCTAGAAATTTTTCATCGACCTTGGGCCGCATGAGATCGACGACACTCGCGACGAGGTCGCGAACATCGAAACTGGTGACCTCGAGATCGAGCCTTCCAGCCTCCACCTTAGTGAAGTCAAGAACGTCGTTGACGATCGCCAGAAGATTCTCCGCCGACGATCGACCAGTGTCGACGTAAACCGTCTGCTCCTCGGTCAACGGCGTGTCGCGCAGTAACCCGAGCACCCCGAGGACGCCGTTCAACGGGGTGCGGATTTCGTGGCTCATCATCGCCAGAAATTGAGATTTCGCCTCATTGGCCGCCTCCGCAGCCTCTTTCGAGCGCTTAAGCTCTATCTCGGCCTGTCGGGTCTGCTCCTCTTGCGCCGTCTTTTCCGCATAAAGCCTCTCGAGCGTCGCCACCGATTCATCGAGGTCAGCGATCTCTCGGGCGATGGCGCCCGCTGACGCAACACCGATCTTGTCGTGACCACGTACGACGTTGCTCAGGCGCGCGTGCACCCGCAGAATGGGTTTCAGAACGAGCCAGTTGCCGAGCAGCAGGATGATTCCTACCGCCACTAAGATACAGACCACCAGGTAGAGGGTGCCTATCAGAACATGCTGCTTGATCTGATGCTGCGCTCCCGAGGTGTCCCAAGAGATGCTAACGGTGCCGAAGCGTTCGCCGTACAACTCGACGGGGCTGGTGGCGACGAAATAGTCGCGACCCCCATCATGGTTCGGCCCTCGCCATTCAGCGAGGAGGTCGCCCTTCTCGTTTCTGACCGTGAAGGTGACGATACTGGGCAGTTCGGCGACGGACTGAGTGATGATCGTCTCGAGCAGGGGCCGGTCTTCCGAGATGACGGCGTCGATCGCGATGGCCGAAATGAGGGACACGGCCTGATCGCTCAGCATCGAGACATTGCGATTAAGGATGTCGGTCTCGTAGCGGCGAATGCCCTCGGCAGCGACGAGCGCGAAGAGAACGGCCGCGGCGAGGCTCGCGCCGATGAACAGTCGGTAGAGGGGCCAATTTTTGACCATCGATCTCCGCTTTGTCAGCCCAACACGATCATTCGCTGAAGAAGCGCCAGTTCTCAGCGATGGCGAAGCGTACCTCCCGGTAGTCGTCGTCGCCACCGGGCAGGAAGCAATCCTTCTTGATGAGGCCGAGTACTTCGAGCCCCTGCATGGCAAGCAAGGAATTGGTCAAAGCCGCCGCGATATGGGGCTCGAGCCGACTGCCAGCCACCCAAGGCATCGTGACATTGCCGAAAGATGCGATCGAACGGATGGGAAGGCCGTTGGCGGCGAGGTCGCTATACACACTCTTACTGACGGCGCCGGCATCCGTCCGCCCGTCTGCCACCGCGTAGGCGACGCGATCGTGCCGACCGAGATACTCAATCCGCTGAAGGAGCGATCTGGTGATGTTCGCCTTCGAGAGGAAGTACTGCGGCATGAACCGACCCACAGTCGAGGACTCATCGCCGAACGCAAATGATTTTCCGACCAAATTGTCCAGCGATCGGATGGCGCTGTCGTCGTGGACGATGATGACGCTCTTGAAGCTCTTGCGGCGCTGTTCACCTTCGACGGCCAGCAAGCGGAGATCGCGCTTCGCGGCCTTGGCAATCACATAGGCCGCCTGGCCAAACCGGGCGAAGTCGGTAACACCGCCTATCAGGTCGCGAATCGCGTCGCGGTAATTGTTTCTCACCTGCATGCGGATCGAGACGGGCTCGCCGAGGCGTGTGCTCATCTCCCGCTCCAGGACGTCGAGGATCGGCCGTAGTTTAGCTACAGTCATCGTCGGCTTTTCGAACGCTTGGGTGCCGAAATCTAAGGTGATATCCGCCCGGGCCTGCGGCGCCGCGAGGCTCGACAGGAGGCCGATCAGGCACCCGGCGATGACTCGACGTAGGAGAGAAACTGGCACTTCAGGAAGGTTTTCAGTCATGAGTCGATTTCATCCGGGTAGAGAGAACAGTGGGCGGGCCAACGGAACGCCTGGGGTTCGGTTGATCGATGCGCCGTCACCCCTCATAGAATCAATTCGCGCAAGATTCATACCAAAGTAGAGAGATCAAAAAACATTTCGCCAAATCAATCGATTAGCAAGTTGTCGCTTCATTATTAAGGCCCAATTCTCAATTTGCGACGTAAATTGAGAGCCAAATTGCCGAGCGCGCCCAATCCGGAACAGCTTGCTTTTCTCAACCGGCTATTCCCACGAAGCATGCTTTCGATAAAATGTCGCCACGCTGATGCTGAGGAGGACGGCTGCCGCGGGCACAATGTAGCCACAGATCTCGATGGCGTGGTGGATCGCTTTGCGCTCAAACTCGCGCATCCGGCGAGTCACATTCGCCTTCTGCTCGCGCGCCCTCTCGGGCACTGGAGGCGCGGACGCGTGTGGTGCCGCGGGTACCTTCACCCGTGAGTTTTGACCACGCGTCGCTGGTCCTCGGCAGCCTTGGGCTTAATCAGCTCCTTGCGGTGGGCTCTGCTCGGCAATCGACGTGCAGTTCAGCTACCGCGGTGTCAACGTCGCTACGACGCTCGACCGTGTCGCGGCACACTACGGTTAAATTGGGTGCAGGTCACCTCTAGCGCACGGACACTGACGGGTGAGCCGCAGAACCGCGCGACGCCTCGCCCCAGCCTGAACCTTCCGATTGAGTCAGTGCACTAGACAGAGGCCATTGCCCAGGCAAGCCCCCAAATCAAGCCCCAGACAACCACAATTATTGTGGTAGCTTTCACATCTCGCCAGTGATCCATATCCGTTTCTCCACGCAGCTATCTAGCATCTCGTAACGCGAGTGCTAGCCGCAGCACAGTGCGTCTCGCTCATCGTCGAGATATGGCTCTCTCATGGTGAGCCGACCTTGGCCGTAATGTGAATTCTCGAAGCCTATAGCGAAATTATTTCCCTTACCGAAGCGACACTCATCCTCGATGAGAAGAAGGGATAAAAGTCTGATGTAGTCCGGCACATTCCTCATCTTACTTACTCCTCGATGGTTCAATTATCTGACGCGCAAAATTCGTGCCAATTTTTGTTCGTGGCCTTCTTAACAACCAGAGTCGCTTGCTCCTGAATGGAATCTGAAGGTCTAGGGGACAAAATAATGCAGCACGACGTGGTCAAATCGAGATCGAAATTTGAGCGTTCTATTTCATTTCATCAGATGCGGAACGCACTCTGGGCGCAGCAAATTGTCGAACGGCTAGGTTAATCCGGATCCAGCTACCAATATGACTCTATCGCGTGTCGGATCAGTTTCAGTCTCATCGTTGGTATTGGCTGATGCTCGTCGAGACCCAACTCCCCCGGCCGGCCTGGGTAAAGCAAAAGGCCATCGCCATTTCCGCCGAAATTCCATGGATCCTCAAATATATTGACGCCGTCCCGCCATAGACGGTATCCTTCCGTTGCCTCGTAATAGAAACCTGCCTCCGCGCCGAGGACGTCAAGCTCTCGGAAAAAGCTGAAGAGGCGTTCGGCAGGGCGGTCGATTAGGAAATCGGGCAGGCCCGTATCGGGGCCCGGGTTCCGAGCGACGGAAGGATTTCCGGCGCGGTTTGGGCCGCATGACCCCATACATGACGCATAAACCCAAAGGCGGTGTCCTCGGTACGCATCAGCTCCCGGTTGTCCCGATCTACCCAACCTGTTGATGACGGGCGCAAATATATCTATGAGAGGCGCGAGCGAGCGATCGTAGACAGTCGTTACCATCGTGAGCACGCTCGGTGCGTGGCGCCGATAAAGCAGCAGTTCGCGCCTCAATGCATCGAGATCATTCGGCTCATCGGCGACGTATACCCATGCGCGCCCGACAAGCCCCTCCCTCTGCACCGTCGCTTCCAGCGCCTCAAGATAGGCAACTCGGTCCCGATAATACCGGGCTCTCGGAAATCCAACGAGTCCGGACCGGCTGTAGTTCATCACGAGATTCCGAAACGAGAACGCCTTCTCTGATCCATGGTCTAGATCGAGGTACCCCTCGCGTATTGGCGGAAAGATGACCCAATTCTGGATGGGCTGTATGAGATGTGCAGTCAACATCTTCGCATACTTGTGTCCTAGCTCGGCTTCTCTCGCGCAATAGGTGTCACAGTGGCCTGCAAGGATGTAGCTGTTCGTTGATCCGACGAAGAACGGGCGGCGCGGCGTCGTGAACTCACCGTTGAACACTACCTCGACGTCGACAACGTCTCCGGCTGCTCGAAATTCTACGATGCCCTCATGGCTCGGTGTCCACTCGACAAATACGTAGGGAGAGAGTTGGCAACTTACCGAATTTCTCGGTACAAGCGCTTCATAATAGATACCCGCACGGGCGCCATCAGAACTTTGGCTCTGAAGGGTCGTCGGATAGGCTGAGTAATAGGTGATATTTGTGGCGCTAGACTCGATTTTTGCGCAGCGGTCACCATCGAGGCGCAACACGACGAAGGCGTGAGCATTCCTACGGACAGTACGCCGCGTCGATCGGCGCCAATCGTTTGAAAAGGCGATGCGTTCGACGGGATAGAGCACGCTGAGCGTAAGCTTGTTCCCTTGCGTTTCAGTGCACTCCGCCAGGGCTATAAGAACCGCCACACAGGCGAATATGCACCGCAAGACCTCCAAGGTTTCCGGCTCCTATACGTCCCGCACGCCCGAGAACTTTAGGGTTACGCATACGTCTGTCGGCAAGATTCGATTTAAAAAGAGCTGATCGATTTGGCGCATGAAATATCTGAGAGCATCACACACCGGGTGAATCCCAGCTATCCTACCGAAGAGAGCCCTTGCCGCCACAAGTAAGGCTTGATCCACGATTGGCTCCAAAAACCCTTCTGAGACCAAGCGTACTTGCGAGAACTCTCGAGTGAGATGCCGAATCTCGGCAGAATTGAAAGTATGAACGTCGATATGATCGTGTTCCCATTGTATGATCTCGCGCGATGTGAATGAGCGAAAAATGCGATTTATGATGACCAGTGGCAGTTTCACCGTCTCGGTCAGGATTGTACCCAATGTACTCGGCTCGCCGATGATAACGAATGCGCCGTTGGGCTTCAGGACGCGGCGAACTTCATACATGAACGACGCAGGATCAGGCAGATGGTGAAGGAAGGCACATCCCACAACCAGATCTACGGAGCCATTGGGAAATGGTAATTTCTCCATATTGGAAACGATCGTTTCGATCTGGACACCCAACCTTCCAGACGTGCGGGAGAGTACCTCAAGGCTAACCGAGCTGATGTCGACGGCGCTGATTTTCGCAAAACGGCCCATCAAAGCCAGCTTGATAGCTAGGTTGCCGGTACCCGCCCCAAGGTCGACGACGTGCCCGCCGTCGAGGCGTGCCCCACGCACACTTTCGAGTTCGTCGAATATGCGATTGACCGCTGCCGCATCGTGGGACACGCCCATCCGGGCGTCATAATTCTCGGCCTCGACCTCGTCATGGAATTTCCGGTTCAGTTCCAACACCTTGGCTACATCGACTGAAGATCGCATTTCGACTGTCTCTCTCTGTTGTCATTGTGAGGGGAGCCGCAAAATGCGTGCCAAGTCGCGATCCTCGATCATTGGGGTATAGGACTATCACCTACCAAGTTCGCTGCTGCAAATTGCACTTTCACGCCGTTCTGCATCCTTGCGCCCAATAGCACGATCAACGTGTGCGAGCCCCTCACGGATTGCGGTACTGATTGACGGAAAATATCTATCTCCGGGGTCACTGTGGTGAAAAGCATCGTTTTGGGGTCGACGCGGCGGCATTGTGGCGCGACCTCTGGCACGATCATTGCGCCTCTGGCACGATCATTGCGCTGGCTTAACTGTCATGAGTGCGAAATGCGAAATTGGTCAAAGCACGTTTGTTTCACGTGACGGGGTACACAGTGAACCCGGCGGGGCCCCATTCGTAGTTGCGTATGGCCCTTATACGAGAGGGGGAGAATTCTTGCCGGGGCATAGATTCCCACCGGAGATCGTACGCGCATATGATATTCGAGGGACTTTTGGCGAGAACCTTAACGATGCCGACGCGTACTACCTCGGGCGAGCATTCGCCACGATCGTGCGTCGCACGAGCGGCAGGTGCGTCTCAGTCGGGCGCGATGGTCGTACCTCATCGCCAATTCTCGAAAAGGCGCTCGTCCGCGGATTGCTAGACGGCGGAATTGATGTGTTCCGGATCGGCGTCGCGCCGTCACCCGTACTCTACTACGCGTGCCATCACCTTCCCGTAGACGGAGGGATCGTAGTAACGGGATCCCACAACCCCAAAGACATGAACGGGTTCAAGTTTGTATTTGGCCGCGAACCCTTACATGGAGGCGCAATTCAGGAGCTTGCCCAGATCGCACAGAGTGGCGAATTTACAATAGGCCACGGGAGATCTTGGGACGTCGATGTCACTTCGCGTTATCTGCATGAGCTCGTACGTACTTTCTCCGGCTCCGGTTCCCTGCATGTTGCTTGGGATTGTGGTAACGGGGCTACTGGCCCATTGGTCTGCCGTTTGGCGGGTGAGCTATCCGGTCGCAATGACGTTCTTAATGCCGAGGTGGATGGCACTTTCCCAAATCACCATCCCGACCCGAGTGAGCCGGCAAATCTCGAACAGCTTGTCGACCACGTAATTAAACACAAATGTGATTTGGGTGTAGCGTTCGACGGAGACGGTGATCGAATCGGCGTAGTGGATGACAAAGGAGAGATTGTCTGGGTGGATCAAATTCTATCAATGTTCGCTAAAGAAATTCTTGCAATCCGACCAGGCGCGCCGATTGTTGCGGACATCAAATGTAGCCAAGTACTGTTTGAAGAGATCGAACGACTTGGTGGTATTCCAGTCATGGCGAGGACGGGACGCCCGTTCATCCGCGAACAAATGAAGCAAATCGACGCGCCGCTTGCTGGCGAAATGAGCGGTCACATATTTTTCGCTGACCGTTGGTATGGGTTTGATGATGCCCTCTACGCAGCCATTCGCCTGCTGTCACTCATCTCCGCGCATGGCACGTCGTTGAGTCAAATTAGACAGAAATTTCCTGTCATGTGCAGCATGCCAGAGCAAAGAATGCCCTGCGATGAATCATTGAAGGGCCCCATAGTAGAGGGAGTTCGAAGGCAGCTCAGGAACGACAAAGCGAGCTTCCTTGAGATCGACGGAGTTCGGGTCGATACCGAAGACGGTTGGTGGCTCCTCCGCGCCTCCAATACTGAACCCGTTCTTTCGGCGCGATGTGAGGCAAAGGATATGCGGTCTCTTGCGCGCATCCGCCGACAAATGACTGCTTATCTCCGTCAGGCTGCAATTGGCTGCTCCGCTGGGCAAGTTACGTTTGCCGTGTAAACATTACTGATTCGGCGCAGGCCGACCAAAAATTCGCCTTCTTTCGCGGACCTTCGTCATAGATCTAAAGAGATTCCCGATCTATGTGTTCACGTCGAGAGTTGGCGAGGAGGTTTGCGCATTCTGCTGGAGGATAGAGTTCGGTGATTTCGGCTATGAAATGCAAAACTAAGATTGTCGTGTTCGACATCGGCAATGTTCTACTCCGTTGGAACCCGAGGAACCTCTATCGCAAGATATTTGCAGACGAGGAGCGGATGGAATGGTTTTTGAACAACATATGTACTGGCAGATGGAATTTGGAGCAGGATCGCGGCCGAAGTTTTGCGGAGGGAGTGCGTCTTCTTATCAATGAGCATCCCGAATGGGAATCTGAAATCCGAATGTTTGATGAACGTTGGTTGGAGATGATATCGGGTGAAGTGGCTGAAAACGTGGCAGTCCTGAAATTGCTACAACAGGCCAGGATACCGACCTACACAATCACAAATTCGAACCCGACGAAATTTGTCGACCTTTGTACGCGGTTCCCATTTCTCAATAACTTTGATGGGGTGGTGGTGTCGGGAAACGAGCAATTGCTTAAGCCTGATCCTGAAATATATCGAGTGCTTCTCGAACGTTATGGGCTAAACGCGGGCGACTGCGTATTCATCGATGATTCGCTGGCCAACATCGAAACTGCGCAGGCTCTCGATATGTCGGTTGTTCATTTCGACGATCGCGAGCCGCTCACTTCTCTCCTCGAACCTCTCAAGCTGAATTTTTGAGGTCATTGGACGTGTACATATTGGAGACGACAAGGGCGCGCTATCACCCCCGTACGGCCCATGACATAGGGGTCAATGCCTCGAGTGCTAACGGCACGCGCGATACATTCATAGCGGCGAGCATCAACGAGTCGGTTTTCCACGCCAATCGAGACAACGGGGTCAATATTGGACGCCGATAGGGGGTCAAAGTTCAACGCCGATTGACACAACGAGGATATCCACAGAATTCGTATGGGCCTAAGGAACGGGCTCGAATACCACCACCCGATTTACCGGATGATTCTAATCTGGCTGAAGAATCCAATGTTTGCGAAGTGCCTGCCTCTCAATTTGGGGATAATTGACCTTTCTACCACATCAAATTGCGCTTTGCCGTCTGCACGATGTGTCATTTCTCTCCACCAGATGGCGCTCAAAAAAGTTATTCTCACCGATCAATTAACAAAAAGGCTGCCGGCTAGCTTGTTGAAAATACGATTGAATTTCGGCTTCATGCCTACGAATTCTAACCGAAACATGCCGAGCGTCGATCGCCGTGTCTCATGTTGGCATAGATCTTGCATCACATTCGAGTAGGACACTACCGCGAAACCGAGTCGAGCTGTGTAACCGAAACAGGGCAAGGGGAGTTGAGAAATGGGTATGGTTCGAATTTTGGGGGCTCGACAGTCCCAAGCCTTGGTAATGACTCCTCAGCTACAAGAGTCACTGAAATTATTGCAGCTCTCTAATCAAGCGGCCACTGAATATGTGGTCGACGAACTCGAAAGCAATCCTCTCCTCGAACTCAACGACCTTCCCAACGATCATCTTAGCGATGAGAAGGGTGAGGGTGTCGATGATGACGGCAATTCATTCCTGGCTAACGGTGAAGATGAACCGGGGAATTCCGCGGACGTTGTCGGCCAGAGTTTTTCAGAAACAACGGAGCTAGAAGGCGGGATCCGACCAGGCCGGGAGCGCGAGGCGCGATCCGACGACGGTTCCTTGACAGATCGTTTTCAGGGTAGTTTCTCATTCTCAGATACGGGGGTCGGTCGTCGCTTTGAAGGGGACGACCGACGTGTGGAAGATCAATTAACTGAGGCACCCAGCCTTCGTGATTATCTGCTTCGTCAGCTTCAATTGGAGTTTGAAAACCATGTTGACCGTCTCATTGGTACGCAATTTATCAACGGGTTGGACGAAGCGGGCTATTTGAGCGAAGACCTCAATGTCCTCGCTGATCGAGTTGGCTGTGGCCCAAATCGAGTTCAGGCCGTGCTGGAACGGCTACAAAAATTCGAACCGGCTGGAATTTTTGCTCGATCTCTAAAGGAATGTCTTGCACTTCAGCTCGCCGAACGTGGCCGGCTTGACCCACCAATGACATCATTACTGAGCAATCTGGAGCTTCTGGCCCGCCGGGAAGTGACCAAACTTAAGGATGTGTGCCGGGTCGGCGACGATAAACTGGTCGCAATGGTAGCTGAAATCAGATCCCTCAATCCGAAACCGGGTGCGGCCTTTGATGACAGTGATATCAGCTCAATCGTCCCCGATGTTCTCATGTATCCACATCCGGAGGATGGCTGGTTTCTCGAGATGAACAGCGATACACTGCCAAAGGTCCTTATCAACAACAACTACTATAGTAGCGTTTTGAAAGAGTGTACCTGTAAAAAAGAACGTGAATATGTTAGTGAATGTTTCAAATCCGCAAACTGGTTGACGAAGGCTCTTCACCAGCGCGCAGTGACAATTCTCAAGGTAGCCACTGAGATCGTCCGTCAGCAGGACGCATTCTTCCAAAAAGGTGTTGAGTACATGCATCCATTGACCCTACGGGACGTGGCTGAGACAATCGGCATGCACGAATCGACGGTTAGTCGTGTCACGAACAACAAATACATTTCCACGCCACGTGGAACATTTGAACTCAAATATTTTTTCAGCGCTGCAATCCCGAGTGCAAATGGAGACGAGGTTCATTCGGCCAAAGCGGTCCGGGGGCGGATCGGCAACCTGATCAAAGGTGAGGAAACCAACGACGTGTTGTCGGATGACAAGATCGTCCGACTGCTTCGTGACGATGGAATCGACATTGCTCGACGCACGGTTGCGAAGTACCGGCAAACCATGGGGATACCCTCCTCTGCTCAGCGTCGACGCGAGAAGAACTCACCGATCTAACCCGAGGCCCAATTGATCATTAACGGGTGTTCTGGTTACGCCGAATCAAAAGTTGTCGAAAATTGTTCATCCGGCTGATCTTGCGGTCCGGAGATTAATTGACAGCCGCGGATTCAAGCTCGATCATTGTGACGTTTCCATATCACTAGGTAGAGGGGGGGGCAGGTCAGTTCTGTCAAGGGGTTACGTCCAGCTCAGTTGTGACAGTATTGAATAATGTCGAAAGCTCACCGCCGAGCAGTCCGATATTTACGATGATCGCAGCAGCTATACCGGCAGCGATCAGGCCGATTTTTACGGCCGTCGCGCCGGACTTGTTACCTATGAAGTCCTGAGCGCTATCGGACACCTTGGCATAGAAGTTCAACATCTTTGTTTCCTCATCGGATTTGTTGATTTGGTGCACACGCATCGTCGCAAAATCCGCACCGAGAAATTCGTTTGGCGTGCCAATTTCAAATTTGGTTACGCGGACCTCGTCGGCCCAGTCCACCGGCGGCACATAGGCCACGCGGCCTCGTAGCCGCAACTACTTTCCCTCGAACGCGGTGATCTTTCCGAAGTGTGTCAATGACGATGGGCCCCCGAGGCGTCGTCGCCGCCGGCGACCGCCACGCGTGACACCGAGATCATCAGGGTTTCACGAACTCCGCGCTGCCTCGGCTTTTTTTGCCCGCAACCGCACTCGCCTGCGCACCGCTGAGCGCGACGATACGCGGCCCCGCGGTCAGGGCACCTCTTACTGCGACTCAAGGATGCCGCGGACCGTGCGCTCGAGATCCTGCTTGCGGTAGGGCTTGCTGATCCAGTTAATCTCCGCGTCGTGCTCGTCGCGGTGCAGGGTCATACCTTTGGCGTACCCCGAAGTAAAGAGGACCTTGATCGCGGGATAGCGGTCTATCGCGTAGCGCGCGAGGTCCACGCCGTCCATGCCGCCCGGCATGATGATATCGGTGAACAGCAGGTCGATGTTCGCCTCAACTTCAAGGATCGCCACCGCCGCCGGACCATTCTCAGCCCGCAGCACACGATACCCCAGTTTGCCCAGAAGGTTCGCGGTGACTTTACGCACGCTAGCGTTGTCGTCAACGACCAGAATGCATGGGCCTGAGGTTTGATTTTGTCGAGCTGCCGCGGCTCCCTCGATCTGCGATCGCGCTCCGGGCTCGGGACTCGACAAGAACGGCTCGACCACGCCGCCGTCGACGGCGTCGAACCCCGCCAGGTCGTTGGACCCACGGCCGAGATACACCGGCTTGCCGTGCTGGCGATGAACGTTGACCTTGGCGTTGAACACCTCGTGGTGCATGCCGTGCTTATCCGTAATGGCGTACCGCGACATGTTGTACAGGCCATCCGGCCTTCTCTCGCCTGTCAGGTAACACTTGATTGCCGTCACCTTCTCGCGCGACAGGGTGACGTGCTCGAAGATTTGCAGGCGGCTGCTGACCCGTTCGATGAACTGCACGGTGCTGAGGGTCGCTCCGCTCGATTCACTTTTCGACGCGTCGCCGACTGGGTGCAGGAAGCTGCCGACGAGGATCTGCCCGGACAGCGCGCCACCGATCATGCGGGCCGATTCGATCGTCGCGTCACCGACGATGAAATGGCTGGTGCCCAAACTTTCCCCAGCCGCCTGGTAGTACTCGTAGCAGCTGCCGATATGGAAGCACGCGCGCAGTTGGAGAACGGGACTCTTCGTCGCCTTCTCAGCACCCAGCGCGTTGTCGGTCAGGATCAGCATCATCAGGCAGTACAGGTCGATATTGGCGTCGAGGCCACCGGTGCGGTTCCATACGTAAAAGCCATCGCCCGTCGGCGAGTGCGCCAACGAGACGTTCAAGCCATGCTCCCGGGCCCGCTGACAAGCGATATTGACCGAATAAGAGAGACCGTTGAGAGCCGTCACTTGCTCGAGCGGCGAGTAGAGCGAGAATTTGACAATATCGAACAACAGGACGGCCTGAGCCTCGATCTTCGTGATCGCGAAACGCTTGACGATTTTGTCGATGGATTTTCGCGACAGCTTTTGGCCCTTGAGCGAAGTCGGAAGCTTTATCTTGTACGGTTCGATTTCGCAGATGTCCGAGACCGACCGCAGTTCCGCCCGCGTCATTTGGCTCGAACCAACCAGGATTTCCTCGTAATTCGACAAAAGGCTCGGAAGAAGGAACTGCGGCACAAAAAGGACGTCAATACTGTCGCCGGCGGCGGACCAGCCAATGATGGCATTCCTGCCGAGCCGCCACAGACGCGTCAGTTCTTTATCGATGTGCTGCAAATACTTGTCGCGCCCACCGGGTTTGTGCATCGATCGAACTCCCATCGTCGCGCGGCCGCCCGCGGCTGTCACGCCACGCCCCGCTCCCAAACGTGAAGCATTCCCGTTATATCCACCGCGCGGGGATCGGCTTGCGGACGTAATAGCCCTGTGCATAGTCGCACTCGACTGAGCGCAGGAATTCGAGCGCCGCCTCGCTCTTCACGCCCTCGGTATAGACCCGAATCCTTAGCCAAGAATTCCCATTTGGCTCTCGTTCCAAACATCCATGTTGCCCGAATGACAGTTGCGAGACAAGAGCCGAAACCCTTTGATGGCCTTGCTGTATCGTGGCCAGCAGTCCTGACATGAAGGCGCGGTTGGGGCCGGACGACGATATTGACTCGCGTACTCGTCGCTCTACGCTGCCGCAAGGTTGTACCACATGTGGGCTTGGACGGAGTCACGACCCGTCCAAAAAACGCCCCGCGCTGTAAAACGCGGGGCGAAATTTCGAGAACGTGACCGACACCCGTGGGGGAGCATTTGGTGTCGGCGTGTTGCAAACTTGGGATCAAGTTGCAACGATCGATGCAGATTGTGCAGGAGACGTGCCACAGCCTGCATTTTAAGAAGACCGTGCAATATGCGCGCCAAGGCTATGATCTCAATGGCAGGCTGCATCGCCGGCCAAGGCCTCTGATCCATGCGGCACGTGCCGCCGGATGAACCCCGAACATCAAACTCCAGCCCCGTCCCAAAACCCATTTCGAAAGCCGCCGTCAACCCGGCTGATACCGTGCGCCCCCTCAAATCCGGTCGCCGTCATGAAAAATCGCGGTTAGTGGGTGCGTAGCAGGACGCCAAAAACTTTTGGCACACATCATGCGAGTCGGACGATGCAGCCACCGAGGAGTACATAGGATGGAGAATGTGCCGGATTACATCAGACTTATGGCCCTTCTGCTCGCATACGAGGAGTGTCGCTTCGGTAAGGGAAATAATTTGCCGATAGACTTCGAAAATTCACATACGGCAAGGTCGGCTCACCATGAGAGAGCCGTATCTCGACGATGAGCGAGACGCGCTGTGCTTTGGTAAGGACTCGCGTCACGAGATTCTCAATAGATGCGTAAAAATATGGATATGAATCATTGGCGAGATGTGAACCAATATCCCTACCACGTGGCGCGGCGGCTGACGCTTCGTATCGAGGATCACAACTACAAGACCACCGACTGGTCGATCGGCGGCTTCCGGATCAGCAGATTCCATCGCCTGGTGCACCCGGGCGAAGAGCTCAAGGGCAATGTCGTTACTTGGGGCGGCCTCAAGCAGGAGGCATTCAAGGCAGACGTCGTGCGGCTGAGCCGCGAGGGCGATGTCGACTGCCGCTTTTTGACACTGACCGGGACGACGTTGAGAGGGCCATCCTGAGGCCGATATCTGCCTTAGCCTGTGATGCAGGCCCGGATTTGAACCCGTGGCAATTCCCTGATATATCGAATTAATTCCCTGTTCTGACCTTTGAATTCCCTGTTCCGAGGTTTAGGGAATTTACCGGTAACTGGCTGACAACATGCGGTAATTCGAAGCGTACCGGCGCGCGTTCCCTGCTATTTCGTGGTTTTTCCCTGTAAATCGGGGGTTATCAGGGAATTTCCATCGGAGACGGGTTCGCTCCAGACTGGCTCCACCACCACCCGCTTTCCGGCAAAACGAGGTCCATGAGACCACGCGGCGGAAACGCCGCCGTTCCGGGGCGTTCGGCCGGGACACCGCCGGCAACCGTGGCCGGGAGACGCACAAAAATAGGATTTCGGGGCTAAATCCGCCGACCGTCTCTCGCGGCCGGTTTCGAGCACCATAACATTTCGTCCGAACTATGCGGTGTACTGGTTGAGCGATCAGGCGAAGCCCAGGACCCGGCGCTGCTCCGCCCATGACACCGGGAGATCGCATATCCGTTTCAGCCGTTTGGCGGTCAGCTCGATGGGCTGGCGACCGTCGAGGATCGCTTGCGTGATGTCGGGCGCGAGAAGGCCGAG
>Ga0114949_10000988_pt1 | contig 16722 bp, 13 predicted proteins | sample N074metaG_FD_83505 | JGI IMG/M metagenome (GOLD analysis project Ga0114949, IMG submission 83505) | Deep subsurface microbial communities from Kermadec Trench to uncover new lineages of life (NeLLi) - N074 metaG | ecosystem: Environmental > Aquatic > Marine > Ocean trench > Sediment | place... | reverse complement strand
CTGGCGTAATTCGGTCAGCGTGGCGCCGCCGAAGAGCGCGGCGAGAAAGACGCCATCGGGCTTCAAGGCGCGCTGTATCTGCACCAATGCGCCGGGCAAATCGTTGACATGGTGCAAGCTGGCGCAACTGATAATGAGATCGAAACTGGCGTCGCCGAACGGCAGGAATTCCTCGTCGGCGGCTATGGCCGGCAGGCCGGTTTGGTCGCGCGCCGTTGCCGCCATGCGCGGCGACAAATCGGCCTGTACCAGCGCGCCGATTTTGCCCGCCGGCAGGTGCTTCACCGCCTGGGCGACAAAACCGGTATGACAACCCAGATCGAGGGCATGGGGAAAATCGCGGCGAATATCGCTCAGCCGATCGACCAGCCGCGTGGCGACTTCAGCGAACAGGAAATCGTGGGCGTCCAGGGTGGCCGCGGCGCGTTCGCGGCGTTGGCGCAGCAATTGACGGTCGAACACTTCGATACGGTCAGCCATATCAACCTATATGGCATAGCAATGCGCCCGGGCAAAGGCGACGACTTGTCCACAATAAGGGCGCCGGGGGATTTGACTCGATGGCCAGGATTGCGGCGACATTAGCCCATGGTTTGGAGTGCACCATTACCGATACCGGGCGTACTGCGCCATGGCGCAACCAATGTCCTGCGCGGGCTGGTCAATGCCGTGTTGCCGCCACAGTGCCTCGCCTGCGATGCCTTGGTCGCGACACCGGGCAGCCTGTGTTCCGAATGCTGGGTCGAGGCCAAATTCATAACCGCGCCGCAATGTGCCATTTGCGGCGTGCCCTATTCGTTCGACCCGGGCGGCGATGCGGTTTGCGGGGCGTGCATTCGCGCGCGTCCCCTATACGACCGGGCGCGGGCGGTGTTGCACTATGACGATCTGGGCCGCCGTCTAGTGGTGGCGTTCAAGCATGGCGACCGCACCCGTGGCGCACCGACCTTCGGGCGATGGCTGGCGCGCGCCGGCGCCGAACTGATCGCCGACGCCGATCTGGCCACGCCGGTGCCGCTGCACCGCTTGCGGCTGTTGCGGCGGCGGTTCAATCAATCGGCCATGCTGGCCAAGCCATTTGCCGCTGCGACGCGGGTCAGGGCCTGCGTTTCGCACCCGACCTGCTGCTGCGCCGCCGCCATACCCCCAGCCAGGCCGGCCTCAATGCCGCTCAACGGCGGCGCAATGTGCGCCGCGCCTTCGCCGTTAATCCGCGCCGGGTCGGTCAGATCGAAGGGCGGCGGATTCTGTTGGTCGACGATGTCTTCACCACCGGCGCCACGGTATCGGAATGTGCCCGCATATTGCGCGCCGCCGGCGCCGCGGCGGTCCATGTCGTGACCTTGGCCCGGGTCGACGCCCCGCGCCGCGAGCCTTGAAGAGAGCATTTAACACGCGGATTTGATGCAGTATTTGGTGACGGACCAAGCTCGCCGTGCTACCAGCGCCGCCGTAAATCAGGTCCCTGCTGGTTGTCCGCAGAATCCGGCCTATATAGTCGATGCAACGGTATTATTGGAGACGTGCGGACGATGGCGAACGTCGAAATCTACACTGGAATGATGTGCGGCTACTGTGTCGCCGCCAAGCGCTTGCTGAAGAAAAAGGGCGTCGAGTTCACCGAGATCGACGTCACCTGGAAGCCCGGTAAGCGCGCCGAGATGATGGAACGCGCCAAGGGACGCCATTCGGTGCCACAAATCTTCATCGACAATGAACTTGTTGGCGGTTGCGACGACCTCTACGCCCTCGATGCCGCTGGCAAACTCGATGCCAAGCTGGGACTGAGTTAGCTCCGGTTCGCTTAATTTAAGGGAATATCGCCGGCGTTCCGGCGCACCGCGCAAATCCGTTGCACGACGGCGGGGCGCGGGTCACTGATGAAGCCCTGTTCGTAGGCGACCACCTGTAACTGTCCACTGACCGCGTCGAGCAGCTCTCCCGGTTGCAGCAAAAAATTTGGATTGCTCGGTTTGCCGTGGGCAGCGTTGCCGGCGGCGAAGGTTTCGTACAGCAGAACGCCGCCATCGGCGACGGCGGCGACGATGGCGGGCAGCAGCGGCCGCCACAGATAGTTGGTGACGATGACGCCGCCGCAGGGGCCGCCGGGCAGCGACACGTCGCCGGCGCCGGCCTCGAGGTCTATCTCGTGCACCTCCAACTCGGCGCAATCGTGCAGATCGGCCATGCGGCTGAGATCGCAATCGATCGCCGTCACCCGGTGGCCGCGGGACAGGAAATAACGCGTGTGGCGGCCGCCGCCACAGGCAATATCGAGAATATCTCCGCTCATCAGTGGGGCAAAGCGAACGATCCAGGGTGCGGGCGGAGACTTAACCGCATCTTGATGTCGTGGCGTCATCTTCGTGAAATAAGCCGCTTGTTTTATGGTGTGAAATCGTCAGTTTATGGGTCCATCATGTCTATGGTAGACCCCTATTGGCTTTATACGTGTAACCGGTGCTGGGTGCGATGATTAGCTTTAATATGACCTGTTCGGAAGGACACGAATTCGGGGGATGGTTTCCCAATTCGGCGAGTTTCGAAAAGCAGGTAAAGAAAAAGCAGATAGCGTGCCCGACCTGCGGCGATACTGTGGTGTCGAAGTCGGTCATGGCGCCCGCGGTTGCGGCGAAAAGCGAGGTCAGGGCAACGCGCGCCGCCAAGGCGGCGAAGGTGCGGAAAATGCTGTCCGAGGTGCGCGACCATATCGAAAAGAATTTCGATGATGTGGGCGACGAGTTCCCCGAAGAGGCGCGGCGCATCTACTACGGCGAAACCGAAGCGCGCGATATCTACGGCAGCGCCTCCGACGACGAGGCCGAGGAACTAGCCGACGAAGGCGTGCCGGTTGGACGCGTACCCTGGATCAAACGCCCCAACAGCTAAGTCGGCTCAGCCGGATTTAACGCCGGCGCCCATATAATTGACGTTGAGGTCACGCCGGTTCAGCGACCATTGATCGCTGAGGGGGCTATAGGTCACTCCTGTCAAATCGGTGACCTCGATTCCGGCGCTCGCCAATCCCCGCGTTAATTCGGACGGCCGCACGAACTTTCGCCAGTCGTGGGTGCCGCGCGGTACCCAGCGCAGCAGGTATTCGCCGCCGACAATGGCCAGCGCGAAGGCCTTGGCGGTGCGGTTCAGGGTCGAGAAAAATATCAGGCCGCCGCCGCGCACCGCCGCGCCGCAGGCGCCGAGAAAGGCATCGACATTGGCTACATGCTCGACGACTTCCATGTTGAGCACGATATCGAACTGGCGATTTTTGGCCACCAGTTCCTCGACCGTCGCCGTGCGGTAATCGACCGATACGGCGGCGGCTTCGGCATGGAGGCTGGCGATTTCAATATTACGCGACACCGCGTCGACCCCTGTGACGGCAGCCCCCAACCGGGCTAGCGGCTCGCATAACAGGCCGCCGCCGCACCCGACGTCGAGCACCGTCAGGCCGGATAACGGCGTCAAGGAGCGGGTATCGCGGTCGAAATGCGCGCACGCTCCGTCGCGGATATATTCCAGACGGACCGGATTGAATTTATGTAGGGGGCGGAATTTACCGTCGGGATCCCACCATTCTTCCGCCATGGCGCGAAATTTATCGAGCTCGCCAGGATCGACCGACGGGGTGTCTGTGGGATTTGCCGCGGTGGCTGCCATTACGGGTCCTGTCAACGCCACTTGTCATGGATTCAACGACTGAGTATGGATACGCCGCCCCTGTCCGGCAAGGCCGCGAATTGACGCGGGGGTCTGGCAGGGATTCTCCCACGGTGGATGTCGCGTGGCGGGGTAATCGGCAAACGGGGATGGCATGGGCCGGATAGTCGCAAAATTTGGCGGAACTTCTGTTGCTGATCTCGATCGAATCCGTGCGGCCGCGGCCAAAATAAAGGTCGAAGTCGAGCGCGGAAACCAGGTCACCGCCGTGGTGTCGGCGATGGGCGGAAGCACCGACGATCTGGTCGCGTTAACCCGCGACGCCAGCCCGCTGCACGATGCGCGCGAGTACGATGCGGTCGTCGCCACCGGCGAGCAGGTGACCGGCGGATTGTTGGCCTTGTGTCTGCAGCAGATGGGGGTGTCGGCGCGCTCATGGCAGGGGTGGCAAATTCCGATCCGCACCGACGACGTCCATGGCAAGGCGCGTATTTTGAGCGTCGAGACGAAAGAACTGGAGCGGCGGCTGAACGACGATCAGGTTTGCGTGGTGGCGGGATTTCAGGGGCTCGGTCCCGACAACCGCATCACGACGTTTGGCCGCGGTGGCTCAGACACCACAGCGGTGGCGCTGGCGGCCGCGTTGGGCGCCGGGCGCTGCGATATTTATACCGATGTCGACGGCATCTACACGTCCGACCCGAGAATCGTGACGCGCGCGCGTAAGCTCGATAAAATCACTTACGAGGAGATGCTGGAAATGGCGTCGCTCGGCGCCAAGGTCCTGCAGACGCGCTCGGTGCAACTGGCGATGAACCATGGCGTGCCCTTGCAGGTATTGTCTTCGTTTAACGGGGAGGTGGGCAGCGACCTGCCTGGAACACTGGTTGTTGCCGAGGAAGAGATAGTGGAACATGAAATTGTGAGCGGCGTGACCTACAGCCGCGATGAAGCGAAAATCACGTTGCTGCAGGTACCCGACCGGCCCGGCGTGGCGGCTGCGATCTTCGGTCCGCTGTCCGACGCCAATGTCAATGTCGACATGATTGTCCAAAACGTGTCCGAAGACGGCAGCGCTACCGATCTGACATTCACCGTTTCGCGTGGCGATCTGGAGCGGGCGATGAGCGTGCTCGATGCGTGCAAGGCCGATTTGGGCTTCGCGGCATCGGTACCCGACGCCAACGTGGTCAAGGTTTCGGTTGTTGGGGTTGGCATGCGCAGCCATGCCGGTGTCGCCAAGCGCATGTTCTCCGCATTGGCCGAGCACAACATCAACATCTTGGTGATCTCGACATCGGAAATTAAGATTAGCGTGTTGATCGCCGAGGAATTTACCGAGCTGGCGCTGCGCGCGTTGCACACCGCCTACGGGCTCGACGCCGCTTGATCGTGCGATAATCCGACGCCCCGAGTTGCCGCAGCCCGGATATTTCCGCGCCGCGGTGCGGCGGGGGTGAGACTGAAATGACGGCTGAAATAGTGCCTTGGACGGGGTCCCGCCGGCTGTTGCGCAGATTGCGCGACGTTATGGCCGGGCCGGGTTCCCCACAGCAACGATTGGACCAGATCGCCACGCTGATCGCCCGCGAACTGGTTGCCGAAGTGTGCTCGATCTATGTTCGCCGTGCCGGCGATGTCCTCGAGTTGTTCGCGACCGAAGGATTGCATCAGGATGCGGTGCACCGCACGCGCCTGATGGTCGGCGAGGGGCTGGTCGGGCTCATCGCGGCGCAGGCGATGCCGGTGGCGCTCGCCGACGCCCAATCGCATCCGCTGTTTGCCTACCGGCCGGAAACCGGCGAGGAGATTTATTCGTCGTTGATGGGCGTGCCGATTTTGCGCGGCGGCCGGGTCATGGGCGTCCTGGCGGTGCAAAACCGCACCCAGCGCAGTTACGCCGACGAAGAAGTCGAAATTCTGGAAACCATCGCCATGGTGCTTGCCGAGCTGGTCGCCGGCGGCGACGTGATAAGCCCGCAGGAAGCCAGCATTGGGCATGATTCGGAGGCCTTGCCGCAGCGCCTGGAGGGAGTGTCGTTGAGCCGCGGACTGGCTCGAGGCACCGCGGTATTGCACCGCCATCACGTGACCATCGACCGCATTTTGTCGGATGACCCCGCCCACGAATCCGAGCGGGTGAGAGAGGCTGTCGCGGCGGTCCACGGACAGCTCGACGCGATCATGGAGCGGCCCGAATTGTCGGACGCCGGCGAACACCGCGATGTGCTGGAAGCCTATCGCATGTTCGCCCACGACCGTGGCTGGTTACGCCGCATCGAAGAAGCAGTGCGCACCGGATTGTCGGCCGAGGCGGCGGTTCAGCGGGTACAGAGCGATACAAGGGCGCGCATGGCCCAGGTGACCGATACGTATCTGCGCGAGCGTCTGCTCGATCTTGAAGATCTGACCAATCGCCTGTTGAAAAATCTGGTCGATGACGATTTCGACGCTGATTTGCAGTTGCCCCAGGATACCGTTCTTGTCGCCCGCTCGTTGGGACCCGCCGAATTGCTGAATTACGATCTATCCCGGTTGCGCGCGATTGTGCTGGAGGAGGGGTCGGCGAACGCCCACGCAACGATTGTGGCCCGCGCGCTCGATGTTCCCATGTTGGGCCGCATCGAGGGTCTGCTGTCGCGGGTCGAGACCGGCGATGCGGTTCTGGTGGATGCCGACAACGGGGTGATCTATCTGCGTCCGGGTGATGAAGTCCACGCCAATTTCGACGCCGCCCTGGAGGCCCGCGGCGACCGCCTGCGCCTGTATCGTGGTCTGCGCGACCGGCCGGCGGAAACCAAGGACGGAATTTCGGTATCGCTGCAGCTCAACGCTGGCCTGCTCGCCGAAATGAATCAGCTCTACGATACCGGCGCCGAGGGGGTGGGACTGTTTCGCACCGAGATTCCTTTCATGGTGCGGGCGAGCTATCCGGATATCGATACGCAGGCGGAATTTTATCAGCGCGTGATCCAGGAAGCCGATGGCCGGCCGGTGACCTTCCGCACTCTCGATATCGGCGGCGACAAGGTGATGCCTTCTCTGCGCTCCGGCGGGGAAGACAATCCGGCGATGGGGTGGCGGGCGACACGCATTGCACTCGACCGGCCTGCGATGCTGCGCCACCAACTGCGTGCGCTCTTAACGGCGAGTGCCGGTGGCACCCTGTCGGTGATGTTTCCCATGATCACCCAGGTGGCCGAACTGGACGCCGCACGGCGGCTGCTCGACATCGAGATTTCCTCCCGGCGCGATCGCGGCTTGCGGTTACCCGATGACATTCGCGTCGGCGTCATGCTCGAAGTGCCAGCACTGGCGATGCAAATGCCGTTGTTACTGCCACGGGTCGACTTTGTGTCGATCGGCACCAACGACCTGGTGCAGTTTCTGTTCGCCGCGGACCGCGGCAACCCCAGATTGGCCGGGCGCTACGATCCGGTGTCGCCGTCAATTCTGACGTTCATCGCGCAGATCTGCGAAAAATGTAACGCCGCCAAGGTTCCCGTGGCCGTGTGCGGCGAGATGGCCGGCGACCCGCTCGCCGCGATGGCATTGATCGGGGTTGGCATCCGCGAATTGTCGATGTCGCCGGCCAATATCGGTCCGGTCAAGTCGATGATTCTGAGCTTGGATATGGCCGCCATGAGTGGCTATTTGAATACTTTATTAAGCTCGGCGGCTCCGAGCATACGATCGCACCTCAACGCATTTGCGCGCGATCACGGCATTACAATTAAGTGAGTTATCGACGTTCGTGCCGTTTTGGCAATAATGGTGACTACCACTCTCGAACATGGTTTATTTTCTTTTACTTAACACCTGTTAGATAGGATATTTTAGCACACGAAATTTAGAAATCCCATTGCCGTGAATGGCTGCGGCCGGGTGCGTTCCGGCCCATAGATACTGGCGTAGAGAATGGCCGAAATGAAACCAGAACCTTTCCACGTAATCGAGGGCGATCGCGTGGATGCCGAACCGGAACAGGACATTGCACCGGCCGATAATGTCGGTGCATTCCTGCGCGAGGCGCGTGAGACCACTGGCCGCAGCATCGCCGATGTCGCTGGGTCTTTGTGTATTCGCGCGAAGTTTCTGCAATCCATCGAAGATGGCCGCTACGAAGACCTGCCGGGTCAGACATACGCGGTTGGATTCATTCGTTCTTATGCCGATTTTCTCGGCCTTGAGACCGCCACGCTGCTGGAACAGTTCAAGGCGGAAACGAGCGGGGTCAATGGACAACCCGATCTCGATTTTCCAGAACCATCGACCGACGGTTGGTTCCCCACCGGAAAAGTTGTCGCCGGCGGCGCCGTTGTGGCAGTAGCCGTTTTCACCGGTTGGTATTTTCTCCAGACAGATAATTCAGTGGACGTAGCCACGGTGCCATCGCCGCCGGGCTTCGAATCGGTTTTGGGCGCGCAGGCGGCCAATCAACAGCCGGACGATGCGGCGGCGCCGGCCGACGCTGGGAGCACCGAACCAACGGAAGCTGCCGCCGCGGAGCCGGCCGAGACACAGACCGATACGCCGTCCGTGGCCACCACGGATGCTGCCGCCTCCGGTGGCGAGCAGCCCATTCAAGAGCCGGAACAAGTTACCGCGCTGGCAACAGGTGATCCCGCCGTAACCGAGGCCGAGCACGCGCAAGCCGAATTCCAATCCCAACTGCAACCGGCGGAGGCCGTCAGCGAAGCGCTGGCGCCCGTTACCCCCCACGTTACCCTCAAGGCGCCGGTCAATGTGGCTGCCGCGCCTGCCGTGGTGATCGATCCTCTGGCGCTCGACGAGAACGTGCTGACCCCGGCTGTTGCCAGCGCTGTCGAAGAGCCGCCGCAGCCGGTTGCCAAACCTGCCGTGGCCGCGCCGCCGGCACCTGAACCCGCAACGCCGGATCTAGAAGCGCTGGTGGCGGCTTTGCCGAGAATTCCCGCCGGTGACGGTATCGCGACTTCGGGTGACGATGGGCGCACTTATGGGGTGATAAATCAGCAAGCCCGCGTCGTCATTGGCGCCCGCGCCGATAGCTGGGTGCAAGTCCTCGATGGCAACCAGAACGTCCTGTTGACAAGAATGCTACGGCCCGGCGACCGATACCTGGTTCCCAACCGTAGCGATTTGGTCATGTTGACGGGTAATGCCGGCGGATTGATCATTTCCGTCGATGGCGAACAGGTTCCCCGGATCGGGTCGGATGGCGCGATCTTGCATAATGTGCGCCTCGATGTGGAATTACTGAAGGCCGGCCGGGCCGTCATTGAGTAGCCCCCTAATTGCGAATGCCATGCCCCGCGGTTTCGCGGTGGCTTGATATTTGGCCATGCCGCGCGCATGTTACGGCCCGAATCGCCCCCGCTTTCAACTGGTCGTTCCGTTTAGGATAAAACGATGAGCGTGCGCCCATACAGGGACATAATCCGCCGTAAAAGCCGCCAAATCTTCGTTGGAGACGTGGCCGTGGGCGGCGATGCGCCGATCACCGTGCAATCGATGACCAATACGCTGACTTCGGACGTCGCGGCGACGGTGGCCCAGATCCGCGAATTGGAACTCGCCGGCGCCGATATCGTCCGGGTGTCGTGCCCCGATGAGGATAGTACGGCGGCGCTCAAGAAAATCGTGCCCCAGGTCACCGTGCCAATCGTGGCGGATATTCATTTTCACTATCGCCGGGCCATCGAGGCCGCCGAGGCGGGAGCCGCGTGCTTGCGCCTCAACCCCGGCAACATCGGCTCGCGCGAGCGCGTGCGCGAAGTCGTCAAGGCCGCGCGCGACAACAACTGCTCCATGCGGATCGGCGTTAACGGCGGCAGTCTCGAGCGCGAATTGCTGGAAAAATATGGCGAGCCCTGTCCCGAGGCGCTGATCGAGAGCGCACTGAATTCCGTCAAGCTGCTGGAGGACGAGGGCTTTCACGAATTCAAGATTTCGGTGAAAGCGTCGGATGTATTTTTGGCCGTGGCCGCCTATCAAGGCTTGGCCGAGGCCTGCGATTACCCGCTCCATGTCGGCATCACCGAAGCGGGCGGGTTGCGTGCCGGGACGGTGAAGTCGTCGATCGGGTTGGGGATGTTGCTGTGGTCGGGTATCGGCGACACCATCCGCGTCTCGTTGTCGGCGGACCCGGTCGAGGAAGTAAAGGTCGGTTTCGACCTGCTCAAATCGCTGGGGCTGCGCCACCGCGGCGTCAATCTGATATCGTGCCCGTCCTGCGCGCGCCAGCAGTTCGATGTGATCCAGACCGTGCAGGTGCTCGAAGAGCGTCTCGCCCATATCACCACTCCGATGACGGTCTCGGTCCTCGGTTGCGTCGTCAATGGTCCGGGGGAAGCCGTGCAGACCGACATTGGATTTACCGGCGGGGGACGGGGCACCCATCAGGTATATATCGCCGGTCAGGCGCATCATCGATTGCAGGACGCGAACATCGTCGATCATCTGGTCCACCTGATCGAGGAAAAGGCGTCGGAGATCGAGGCCGATCTGGCCCTGTCATCCGACCGCATCGCGTCGGCAGCCGAATAATCAAAAATTTCCGGGAAATGTGTCTTGGCTAAACTTCAGCCCGTGCGCGGAACGCGCGACCTTATCGGCGACGACTCGCGGGCGCATCTGCGTGTGATCGAGTGTGCACGTGCGATCGCCGAAGGGTATGGCTACGGGCCGATTGAGACCCCGGTGTTCGAATTCACCGATGTTTTTCAGCGCACCCTGGGCGAGACCTCGGATATCGTCACCAAGGAGATGTACACTTTCGTGGACAAGGGCGGCGACAGCCTGACCCTGCGGCCCGAGGGAACGGCGGGCATCGTGCGCGCCGTAATGTCGGGCGGTCTGCAAAACGAGATGCCGCTGAAATGGTGTTACGCCGGGCCGATGTTCCGCCACGAACGTCCGCAAAAGGGTCGGCTGCGGCAGTTTCATCAAATCGGCGTCGAACTGATCGGCGTCGCCGAACCGGTGGGCGATGTGGAAGTCATCGCGCTGGCGGCGGCAACGCTCGAGGCTCTCGGCGTCTTGCCGGCGACGACGCTCGAACTCAACACATTGGGCGATAGCGATAGCCGCGCCGCCTACCGCGAGGCGCTGGTGGCCTATCTGGAGGGTTTCCGCGACCAATTGTCGGACGACAGCCAGCAGCGTCTCGACCGCAACCCGTTGCGCATTCTCGATTCCAAAAATAAGGACGATAAGGCGATCGTTGCCGACGCCCCGTCGTTTGGCGATTATCTGACACAAGACGCCCAGGCATTTTTCGATGCGGTGCGCGGCGGCCTTGAAGATCTGGGGATCGCCTACCAAATCAATCCTCGGCTGGTGCGCGGTCTCGATTATTATTGCCACACCGCATTCGAGTTCACCACTGATCAGCTCGGCGCCCAGGGCACGGTGCTGGCGGGCGGGCGCTATGACGGGCTAATGGAGATAATGGGCGGACCGCCGACACCCGGTGTCGGCTGGGCCGCGGGGATCGAGCGCCTATCGATGTTGACCGGGCCGGCGCCCGCGGGTCCCCGGCCCATTTCGGTCATCGGCATCGGCGAAGCCGGCGAGAAAGCGGCGCTCAAAGTGGCGCAAGATCTCAGACAATCAGGTTTCGTGATCGAGTTGAACTATCGCGGCGGCTTGAAGCGGGGTCTTCGCCGCGCCGATAAGATTGGTGCGGCGGCGGCGGTCTTTTTGGGTGAAGACGAGTTGGCGCGCGATGGCGCGACGGTGCGAAACCTGGATGACGGATCGCAGACCGACGTCTCGCTGGCCAAATTAAAAGACCATTTGGCCGAATACCGCTAGCCGGCAGTAGCGCCAGACGAACCGGCCGCTCTGACGCGGCCAGACGAAGCAACCGCAGCGAGCCGGTATGAATATCCTCCCGGTGGAAAAGACGAGCCCATGAGCCTCGAAGGAAAACTCGATCGAGTTGTCGATCGGCACAAAGAGTTGGAACGGCTGTTGTCCGAAGCCGATGCATCGGATTCCCAAAGCTATGCCAAGTTGTCCAAGGAGTATTCCGATTTGACCCCGGTGGTGGCGACCATCACCGCGCTGCGAAACCTGCACAGCGAATGCGAAGACCTGGGGTCCTTGATCGACGACAGCGATAGCGACGACGAGATGCGGTCCCTGGCCGAGGCGGAACTCAAGGACCTGAAGGCCCGCGAACCCGACCTGGAGAAAGAGCTGCAAATTATGCTGTTGCCCAAGGACGCGGCCGATTCCCGCAACGCCATTCTGGAAATTCGCGCCGGCACCGGCGGCGACGAGGCCGGGTTGTTCGCCGCCAATTTGTTCCGCATGTACCAGCGCTATGCGGAAATACACGGCTGGAAAGTGGAAGTGATGAGCGCCAGCAATACCGGCATCGGCGGCTACAAGGAAATTATCGCCAGTATCAGCGGGCGCGATGTCTTCGCCCGGCTGAAATTCGAATCCGGGGTTCACCGCGTGCAGCGCGTTCCCGAAACCGAGAGCAGCGGCCGCATCCACACCTCGGCGGCCACCGTCGCGGTGCTTCCCGAGGCCGAAGAGGTCGATATCGTAATTGCCGACAATGAAATGCGCATCGATACCTATCGTGCGTCGGGGCCGGGCGGCCAGTCAGTCAACACCACCGACAGTGCGGTGCGGATCACACATTTGCCGACCGGCATCGTGGTCACCCAGCAGGACGAGAAATCGCAGCACAAAAACCGGGCCAAGGCGATGCGGGTGCTGCGGGCGCGGCTGTACGAGCATGAGCGCCGGCTGCAGCAAGACGCGCGCGCCGCCGACCGCCGCAGCCAGATCGGTTCCGGTGACCGCTCCGAGCGCATCCGCACCTATAACTTCCCCCAGGGCCGGGTTACCGACCACCGCATCGGACTGACTCTGCACAAGCTGGAAAAGATTCTAAACGGCGAGGCGTTGGACGAACTTGTCGATGCGCTCACCACCGAGGATCAGGCGGCGCGTCTGGCGCAGGATGTCTAACGTGACGGTGGCAGTGGAGACAGTGGGCATTGTGGAGGCCGGCGGCGATGTCGCCGCGGCACTGGACACGATTGCGCGGCGTCTCAAGGCGGCGGGTATCGGCAGTGCCCGGCTCGACGCCAGGCTGCTCGTCGGTGCGGCGACCGGCGAAACGGCGGCGGGGTTGATCGCCCGGCCGGAACGCCGCTTGTCGGCGCCGGAGGCCGAGGCGCTGTCAACCCTGGCCGCCCGCCGCGGCGTCCGCGAACCGATGGCCCACATCCTCGGCGTCCGCGAATTCTGGTCGCTGGACTTCGAGGTTTCCGACAGTGTCCTGACGCCGCGCCCCGATTCCGAGACCATCATCGAGGCTGCCTGCGAATATTTCCCGGCGGCGGAACGCCAAATTCGGGTGCTCGATCTGGGTACCGGGTCCGGCTGTCTGTTGCTGGCCTTGTTGCACGAATTTCCAATGGCGTCGGGACTGGGGGTCGATATCAGCCCGGCGGCGGTGGCGCTGGCGCGGCGCAACGCCGAAAAACTGGGTCTTGGCGCGCGGTCCGAGTTCATTGTTGGCGACTGGAGCTCAGCGATCGGCAGGCGCTTCGAACTTGTCCTGAGCAATCCGCCCTACATTGCGAGCGGGGAAATCGAGGGGCTGGAGCCGGAGGTAGCGCGCTACGAACCCCTCGGCGCACTCGATGGCGGCACGGATGGCCTGGACGCCTACCGCGCCCTTTTTCCCCTCACCGCCCAGGTTCTGGCGCCCGGCGGAATTGTTTTATTTGAGATGGGAGCGGGTCAAGATACGGAAATTTGCTCTCTGGCTGCCGCGGAAGGCTTTGAAATAGCGGGTTTACGGGCCGATATTACAGGGGTACCGCGTGTTGCCATTTTGCGTCATCCCTAGATTAGATGGCTTTTTTTAGCAAAAAGGGCTTGGAATATTGGTTCGACTTTCTTAGGTTAGGGACGGTTCATACGGCAAAAAATGTTTATGCGATCACTATCTATTAAGCATTTGCGTCGAGGGTGAACTCCCCGAATAGAATAACCGTACACCACTCTACCGCAGGGGTGATCGGAAGTTGGTTCGGTCTTTAGATCGCGCTTAAACAGTATGGCCGCGGGGGTGGCCATCGGGCAGCGGTAGCAATCCGGATAATTGGAAAAAATGCGACAAAATCCGAATACACGACGGTCACGAGGCCGTGGCGGCAGAAAACCGGGAAATTCCAGAAACCAGGTCTTCGACAGCAATGGCCCCGGCGCGCGCGTCAGGGGCAACTCGGCGCAGATCTACGAAAAATATCAGCAGCTGGCGCGCGACGCCACGTCTGCCGGCGACCGGGTTGCGGCTGAAAACTATTTACAGCACGCCGAGCATTATTATCGATTGTTGGAACCCTCAGGCGCCAACCGCAATGCGCAGGACGACCAGCAGCAGCGAAACGATAACCGGCACCAGAACGATGGCACGGCCCAAAATAACGGCGCCGCTCAACATGGCGATGCGGCTCCGAGCGGCAACGTGGCCCCGAATGGCGGCGCGGTCGAAAGCAGCGATGACGAGGTGATTACCGAGGCGGCTCCGCAGCCAACTCCTCAACCCGCTTCTCAACCCGCTCCCCAGCCGGTTTCAGAACATGCGCCCGAAAGTGTGGCTGCACTGATCGAGGCGGTGGAGCAAGGCGATACCGATCAACCGGTCCAGACGCCGCCAGAGGTTGCCGACGGAAGCGGGAGTAGCGAGGGTGACGCCAAGCCCGCGCGCCGGACCAGAAGCCGCCGGTCGAACGGGTCGGGGAATGGCCGCACCGCATCGGTCAAAGATGCCGACGCGGCGGCCCCGGAAGACGATTCGGAACCGGCAAGCGAGGATTCCAATCCCGCCAGCGCCTAACGCGCATCGATGCTGTAGCCGTAAATTATTAATTGACCGCTTTGTCACGCCACAGAGTCCACCGGTTTTGTGCTGTCCTCGCATTGCATATTGGCGATTGCGTGGCTTGTGTTGCAGCAAAGCCACACCATATCTAAAGACGCCGGTTAGCCTGCCTTAGGGCGGTGCCGGGGCCTTTAGACACCGTAGATAGCCCCGCTCTGTAACCGGTGAAATTATGGTTTCCTTTGGGTGGATGCCGCATATTGGGTCCGCCAGAATGTCTTGCCTCGGATGAGGAAGACGGAAGAGGGGCAATATGAACTACGAAGCGTTTACCGAGCGCGCCCGTGGCTTTGTCCAGGCGGCCCACGATATGGCTGCGGCGCTGTCCCACCAGCAACTGACCAGCGAACATCTTCTGAAAGTCCTGCTCGACGACGGGGAAGGGCTGTGCGCCAACCTCATTCGCAATTCGGGCGGCGATCCCGCGGCTGCGGAAGCCGCGGTCGATACGGCGCTCGGCAAGCTGCCGAAGGTGGAAGGCGACGGCGCCGGCGATGTCTATATAGCGTCGGCGGCAGCGAAGATTCTCAAATCCGCGCGGACTATCGCCAAGAAAGCCGGCGACGAGTTTGTCACCGTCGAACGCATGCTGCTCGCCCTGGCGATGGCGTCGGGCAGTGCGGTGGCGAAAATACTCGCCGATGCCGGCGTGACGCCCCAGAATTTGAACCGCGCGATCGAGGCGCTGCGTCAGGGCCGCACCGCCGATTCGCCAACGGCGGAAAACGCCTACGAAGCCCTAAAGAAATACACCCTCGACCTGACCGAGGCGGCGCGCGAAGGCCGGCTCGATCCGGTCATTGGCCGTGACGAAGAAATACGCCGCACGGTGCAGGTGCTGTCGCGGCGCACCAAAAACAACCCGGTGCTCATCGGCGAGCCCGGCGTCGGCAAGACGGCGATCATCGAGGGCCTGGCCCTGCGCATCGTCAATGGCGACGTGCCGGAAAGCCTGCGCGACAAGCGTTTGCTGTCGCTCGACATGGGCGCGCTTATCGCCGGGGCAAAATTTCGCGGCGAATTCGAGGAACGGCTGAAGGCCGTGTTGGAGGAAATTAGCACCGCCGCGGGCGAGGTCGTACTGTTCATTGACGAGATGCACACCATCGTTGGCGCCGGCGCGGCGGAAGGCTCGATGGACGCCTCGAACATGCTGAAACCGGCCCTGGCGCGCGGCGAGTTGCATTGCGTCGGCGCTACGACGCTCGACGAATACCGCAAGCATGTGGAAAAAGACGCCGCCTTGGCGAGGCGCTTCCAGCCGGTGTTCGTCTCCGAGCCCACCGTCGAGGACACCATCTCCATCCTGCGCGGCTTGAAGGAAAAGTACGAACTGCACCACGGCGTGCGCATCACCGACAGCGCGCTGGTCGCCGCGGCGACGATGTCGAACCGCTATATCTCCGACCGCTTTCTGCCCGATAAGGCGATCGATCTGGTCGACGAGGCGGCTTCGCGGCTGCGCATGGAAGTCGATTCCAAGCCCGAGGAGATCGACGAACTCGACCGCCGCATCATGCAGCTCAAGATCGAGCGCGAGGCGTTGAAGAAAGAATCCGACGCCGCCTCGAAGGATCGCCTGGAAACCCTCGAGCACGAGCTTGCCGAGCTTGAAGGCAAGTCCGCCGATCTGACCTCGGTCTGGCAGGCCGAGCGCGACAAGCTCGCGGGCTCGCAGAAGATCAAGGAAGCGCTTGATAAAGCGCGCCAGGAACTGGAAATTGCCCAGCGCGAAGGGCAACTCGAACGGGCGGGAGAGCTCGCCTACAGCGTCATCCCCGATCTCGAAAGCAGTCTCGGCGAATCCGAGGAAACCTCGGGCGGGCATATGCTTGAAGAAGAGGTCAAGGAAAACGACATCGCCGCCATCGTGTCGCGTTGGACCGGCATTCCGGTCGATAAAATGCTCGAAGGCGAGCGCGAAAAGCTGCTCCACATGGAGGCGGGACTCGGTGCCCGCATCATCGGCCAGGCGGAGGCGATCAGCGCCATCTCGAATGCCGTGCGCCGGGCGCGCGCCGGGTTACAGGACCCCGACCGGCCGATCGGCTCGTTCCTGTTCCTCGGCCCGACCGGCGTCGGCAAGACCGAACTGACCAAGGCGCTAGCCGAATTTCTGTTCGACGACGAACACGCGATGGTGCGCATCGATATGTCCGAAT
>Ga0114949_10000987_pt1 | contig 16731 bp, 11 predicted proteins | sample N074metaG_FD_83505 | JGI IMG/M metagenome (GOLD analysis project Ga0114949, IMG submission 83505) | Deep subsurface microbial communities from Kermadec Trench to uncover new lineages of life (NeLLi) - N074 metaG | ecosystem: Environmental > Aquatic > Marine > Ocean trench > Sediment | place... | reverse complement strand
TCGATGCCGTACTCATGACCGGATCAGGCACGAGCGCCGTCGAGGCCATGCTCGCGAGTTTCGCGCCGGCCGACGGCGGCACGCTCGTCGTGGCCAACGGTGTGTATGGCGAACGCATGGCGCGGATGCTCGCCGCGCAGGGCAGACCACATGAAATGGTACAAAGCGCCTGGACCGCACCGCTGGATATCGCAGCCACAGCGGCCGCTCTGGATCGGCGCCCGGATTTGACCCATGTCGCAACCGTGCATCACGAGACGACGACGGGTCGCCTCAACGATCTCGACGCGCTCGGCGCCCTGTGCCGTGAACGCGGATTATCGATGTTGCTCGACGGCGTCAGCAGTTTCGGCGCCGAGTCCATCGAAACCGAGGCCTGGAATCTGGCAGCCGTGGCCGGAACCGCGAACAAATGCCTGCATGGCGTTCCCGGCCTGTCCTTCGTCGTCGCCCGCAAGTCGCTGTTCAGCCGCCCGCCGAAACAAGTCGGCAGCGTTTACCTGGACCTGTTCGGGTATCACGCGGCCCAGCACGGCGATGGCTATTCACCGTTTACACAGGCGGTGCAGGCTGCATTCGCACTGCGCGAGGCGCTGGCGGAGCACCGCGAGGCCGGCGGCTGGTCCGCGCGCCGCGAAACCTACCGCGCGCGGGCCCGGCGCATTGATGACGAACTGACCTCAGCAAATGTTGCCACATTATTGGATGATAACGAGTATTCCAGTGTTCTGCGGTCCTACCTGTTGCCCGACGGGCTGAGCTATGCGCGCGTGCACGATGCACTCAAGGCAGAGGGTTTTGTGATCTACGCGGGGCAGGGCGACCTCGCGCAGACGGTATTCCGCATCGCTTGCATGGGCGATATCCAGGTGACCGATCTGGACGCCCTGTGTCGCGCGCTGCGGTCTGTGTTCCGGGCCACGTCCTGATGGCCAAGGTGATGATCCATAGGGCGGTCATTCTCGCGGCCGGTATGGGCACGCGGTTACGCGATGCGGCCGCCGATTTTCCGAAGGGCTTCCTGCGGCTCGGTGAGCGACCGATCATCGAAGAATCGATAGATGCCCTCGTACAGGCCGGTATCGACACCATCGTCATCGTCACGGGCCATTGCGCAGGGCACTACGAGGCGCTGGCCGAGCGTCGGGACGGGCTCGTCCGAACCGTACACAATGAGGCGTTCGCCGAGTCAGGCAGTATGTACTCGCTGTACAGTGCACGGGAGCTTATCGATGACGATTTCCTGTTGCTCGAATCGGATCTGATTTACGAGTCGCGGGCGCTGGCCGAGATTCTCGCCCACCCGGCTGACGACGCGATCCTGCTGTCGGGCTCCACCGGGGCCGGCGACGAAGTCTACGTGTCCGCGAAAGACGGCCTGCTCGTCGATATGTCGAAGGATGCGAGTCGGTTGACGGACATCGCCGGGGAACTCGTCGGCGTGTCCAAGATTTCTGAGGCACTGTTCGAAATCATGCTCCGCATCGCCGGCAAGGCGTTTGAGCGTTCGTTGCGGTACGACTACGAGACCGATTGTCTCGTCGCCGCTGCACAGGAATGTGCGATCGCCTGTCCGGTCGTGTCTGATCTCGTCTGGGCTGAGATCGACGATCCCAACCATCTGCGCCGTGCCCGGGACCACATTTATCCCGAGATCCGGCGCCGTGTTAACGCTGCCCAAAACTAATGGGCCGGCGCGTTGTAGAATACGGTTTCCACGCATAGGGGTCTGCTACAAGGCGGTAAAGTGAGATGACGAGACACGAACGAACCACGAGAGGCGGCGTATTGGTGCTTTCTTTACTCATGTTTGCGCCGTCGGCGTTTGCGTATCTCGACCCCAGCACCGGCAGCATGATTCTGTCGGCCGTCGTCGGTCTGTTCGCGACCGCGATGCTCGCGGTCAAGACCTACTGGTATAAGATCAAGTCGTTTTTCCGCCAGCGCCCGCCTGGGGAACCGGTCGCCATCGACAAGCCGCCGACCGCAACGGAGAATCCTGCGGACGGCTGAGTGCGGTAACGCTTGTTTGAGAACTGGCGAAATTACCGGGCGTTCAAACGACTGCCGCGATCCGACCGGCAGATTGTCGTGTATGCGGAGAGCGGTCAGGACTGGCATCATTTTGAACCCGTCGTCCGTGATTTGACCGACACCCATGGCAGGAAAATCTGCTACGTGTCTTCGGATGCGTCCGATCCCGGCCTGCACCAGTCGCACCCTTCGATTCTACCGTTCTGCATCGGCGAGGGCTTTTTTCGCATCCTGTTTTTTCAGACGCTCGACGCGGATGTCATGCTCACGCAGCTTTTGGATCTCGACAACCTGGACCTCAAGCGTTCCGTGCATCCCGTGCACTATATCTATATGTTTCATTCATTGATCAGCACGCACATGGCCGATCATGCTGACTCGTTCGATCACTACGATTCGATACTGTGTGCCGGGCCGCATCAGCTTAAGGAGATTCGCAAGCGCGAGGCGATGCATGGGCTCGGACCCAAACAATTATTCGAACACGGTTATGGGCGGCTCGAACAACTCATGGCCGAACGCCGCGAGCCGCCCGGAATCAAATCAGATGAGGATATCCACGTGTTGCTTGCGCCATCCTGGGGCGACGAGACGATCCTGAACGTGTGCGGGGTCGAGATTGTGGGTGTGCTGCTCGATGCGGGTTTCCGGCTGACATTACGCCCGCATTTCCAGACACGTTGGCACACGCCTGAATTCATCGACGCGATCGTCGCGCGTTACGGCGCGCATCCGAAGTTTGCGCTCGTCGAACAGTTGGGCGAGAGCCACTCGCTGTTCGATTCGCATATCATGATCACGGATTGGTCCGGCGCCAGCATGGATTACGGCATGGGGCTCGAGAAGCCCGTACTCTACATCGACCTGCCGACGAAATCGCGCAACGATACCTGGCGGGAGCTCGGCATGGAGCCGTTCGAAATATCCGTGCGCGACCGGATCGGTGCCGTGCTCGCGCCCGCCCGACTCGCCGACGCGCCGGATACGATACGCGGCTTGCTTGCCGATCCCGACCGTTTCCGCGAACAGGTGGCGGCGCTCAGGCGCGATTCGGTCTTCAGTCTCGGCAGGAGCGCGCAAGCCGCTGCCGCTGCCGTGGCCAAGGTCGCGGAAGAAGTTGCTCGTGAACGCTGAGCGCCCGACACGACGGCAGCTGTTGCGCTGGCTCGGTTGGTTCGGCGTACTGAATACGGCCCTGTTCGCGCTCGTGCTCTCGCGCTACCTTTTTTATTACCCGTTTTCGGCCGATCTGCCCGGCAACCTTTACGTGCTGCTCGCGTTTATTGGCCAGGCAGCTGTGTTGGCCTGTATTCCGATGTTCGCCGTGACCGTGCCGTTCGCGCTGCTGGTTCCGATTCGCGGGTTTGTCACCGGTCTGGCCGTGTTGCTCGCGAGCTTTGGCTTGAGCATTCTGTACCTCGACGCGAACCTGTTCGGCGAGAACCGGTTTCATCTGAGTTTTCTGATGATCGCCATTTTCGAGCGGACGACATGGGTGTTTACAGGCGTGTTCTGGTTAATTTTGCTGGCCTTCGAGAGCCTGCTGGCCAGCATCGTCTGGCGCGGTTTCGCGGGCTGGTCGCGGGTTGTGCACGGCGCCTGGATTGGCGTGATGCTGAGCTTCTGCTGGTTGGCCGGGCAGGCGCTGCACATCTGGGGTGATGCAGTGGCCCATACGCCGGTCACGCAGTTCACGCGCTTCATGCCCCTGTATTATCCCATTCACGCAAAACGCGATCTCGCGCGTCTCGGGCTCGTCGATCCGGAACAGGTCCGGAAGCGGCGCTTGTTGCGCGGTAGTTTCGATGCCGGCGGTGGTCAGTTGCAATATCCGCTCAGGCCGATGGATTGCCGGCCCGGCAACGATGGCCTGCCGAATATTTTGATCATTCTGATCGACGCATTGCGCCCGGATACCGTGCATCCCGGTCTGATGCCAAACCTGTACGCGTTCAGCGAAAACGCCGTGCGCTTCAATCGGCATTACAGCGGTGGCAATTCATCGCGCATGGGCCTGTTCTCCATGTTCTATGGTTTGCCGAGCACTTATTGGCAGAGTTTTTATGATCTGCAACGCTCACCGGTCCTCATGGATCAGGTTCGCGACAAAGGGCTGCAGGTGGCATTGTTCAGCGCGGTCGGCTTCGGGAGCCCAACGCTGATCGATCGCACGGCGTTTGCTGGCTGGCCCGATCTGCCCGAAGAGCGGTTGGATATCGGAAAATCCGCGCAGAACGCTGCGCTCACCGATGACTGGCTGAACTGGCTTACGGCGCGCGACGTGGGCCGGCCGTTTTTCGGATTTTTGTATTTCGATCCGCCGATGTGGGAGTACGAAGCTGACGGCCGCGAGCCGTTGCCGATGGACGACCGCTTCACTGACAATTCCAAGGCCAGCGGCCAGTGGCGCCAGTACCGGCTCGCAATGCGATCGGTCGACGTGGAAATTGGTCGTGTGTTGAACTCTCTGCGCAGTCGGTCGTTGCTCGACGATACGATCGTACTTATCACGAGCGATCACGGTTACGAGTTCGACGACAACGGCCTCGGTTATATCGGTCACGCGAGTAGTTTCAGCACGCCGCAGTTGCACGCGGTGTTGATTGGTCATTGGCCCGGCATAGAGGCGAGGGATATCGACTACAGGACTTCGCATCATGATCTGCCGGTCACGTTGTTGCAGGACGTGTTCGGTTGTCGGAACCCGCCTCGCGAATACGGGATCGGTCGCAATTTGTTTTCGGGCGAATCGTGGGCATGGACGATGGCCGGCAGTTATACGGCCCACGCAATCATCAAGCCCGACCAGGTCATCGTGTCGCATCCGGGCGGGTTCGTGGAGATTCTCGATGAGCGTTACCGGCCCGTCAGTGGCGCGAGTCTGGATGTTGCGCTGGTACAGGAGGCTATGGAAGCGCAGAGACGGTTTTTCAAATGAGGCGGCTCGTGCGATTCGGATGCCTCGTGTCCCTCGTCACGGCTGGCGTTGCGCCCGGCATCGCGGCCGAAGATGCAGGGGTGACGATCGCCGAGCAGGCTGAAATTTCGATCGACGTTATCGGTGGGCTGCCGCGGTTTTTCGCGGACGATATCCGGCTGCAATGGATTGTGCCGGGCGATGCCGGGGCGACCGACGCGTTGCGCGAACTCGAATATGCCGTAGTGGAAGTCGAAACAAACGATGGCTTGCGACGCACGTTCATTGCCCGGCAGCTCATCGACGACCACCGGCTCGTGCACCACTACTTTTTTTATAAGGCAGATTCTGCGCGAAGCGCCACGGTCAGAATGGATATCGATCTACTGAAAGGCGCGGCCATCGAGCTGGCTGGGCAGCCGGGGTTCATTCCCGAGCAGTTGCCGGGTTTCGGTGCGGCCTATGGTTCGGTTCGTTCCGTCGCGGTCGGCCCGCGTGGCCAACGCACGCTCAAGACCGGCGAGGACGATGTCGAAAGCGCCGGGCAGGACCCGCAGGCCGGCGACTGGTTCGGTGTCCGCAATCGGTTTTGGACCAGCCTGCTGCGCTCGGCTGCTATGCCACTGACGATCGAGGTTGACGCCGCAGCTGAAAATCTGCCGCAGCTCGTCGTGCGGCCGCCCGAGAATAATGCCCGACTCACTTTGGACCTGTATGCCGGTCCGATCGATGTCCGGACTTTGGCTTTGGTGGATTCGATGCTGAAGGGCATGATGTTTGCGGCGCTTTGGGACTGGTTGCGCGTTCTCTGTTTCGGATTACTCTGGATATTGTCCGTCTTGTACGGTCTCGTCGGCGACATGGGTCTCGCGATCATCCTGCTGTCGCTGTGCGTGAAAGTGCTGATGTCGCCGCTGACGCTGATTGCGGATCGCCTGCAGGACTCGGTCAATAAAACGCTCGCGCTGCTGCAGCCGCAAATTGATGCGATCAAGCAGGAATATAAGGGCGAGGAGGCGCACGAACGTGTCCTCGCCATTTATAAAAAGCATGACGTACATCCGATGTACCCGATGAAAAGTCTCGTTGGATTCCTGATCCAGATCCCGATCTTTATCGCTGCATTTGACATGCTCGGCGAGAACATTGCTTTGAGCGGGACTGAATTTCTCTGGATCGAAGATCTCGCCAAACCGGATCGATGGTTGTCGTTACCCGTGACGGTGCCGTTTTTCGGTGGCCACCTCAACTTGCTGCCCTGCATAATGACGGGTGTCACGCTGCTGACGTCCTGGATTCAGACCGACCCGTCGCTGACGCCCGCACTATTGCACAAGCAGCGTATCCGGCTGTACCTCATGGCCGGGGCGTTTTTTATGCTGTTTTATACGTTTCCGGCCGGCATGGTCCTGTATTGGACGACCAACAACGTTCTGCATCTGGCGAAAATTCAGCTCGCCGGATTGATCGGTCGGATTAGGAGGCGCTGATCACTATCTATTTCCCATGGTTTTCATATTGTTATGTTGCATTTTGTGCAAGTCATGGCAGAATTCGCCTTGGCTGGAGTGCGCGTAACGGGTTGTTTGCCAATTATATCGAGGAAGGCCTGGCGTCAGGAGTTGCCCCTTGGATCACAGTTCGACCTTAACGAGTTTGCAGAAAACATTGCGCGGAGGCCGATCTCCGGGTGGCATAGATGTCGTCTACACGAAGCTCGCAATCGATTTTCAAAATCTCGACGAGGACCACGCCGAGACCTCACTCCAGAAACAACTCGTCACGCTGCGTGATGCGCTCGAGTGCGATGCGGTTGCCATCGTTTTGTTTGATGCGACGGGTCAGCAACACGAGAATATTTTCGTCGCGCGCAGTACGTTTGCCGCCTGCAACCCCGAGGTCCTGAAGGGCAGTCTGCTGTCTGATTGGCCGTGGTTCGAGTCTCACCTCGCTCATCTGCGCCTGTCCGGCATTCAGGACACGGCCAATCCGGCGCGTGGGCAGGACATTGATGCGCAACGACTGGCAGATATGCGCATCGGTGCGGTCATGTTTGTCGGGTTCGAAATCGCAGGCCGAGCGGCCGGTTATCTCGCGTTTTATTATGGGGCACCGCAGACGAACTGGAATGTCGATCACCAGTTGCTGATCAAGTTGCTCGGTACGAGTTTCGCGTCAGGGCTCACTCGGCTGCGTGCGGCGCGCAAGCTCGCGGAGATTGAGGAGCGCGATGCGTTGATGATCAGTACGGCCAATGACGGCACATGGGAATTCGACGCGATCAACAATGTCATGAGTTTTTCGCCGCGCTGGAAGGAAATCATGGGTTATACCGATGAGGATCTTGGCCGGTCGCCGCCGGACTGGAAAAAACTCGTGCATCCTGACGACATGGCGCGCGTGCAGACGGAATTGCGCGAGCACCTGGCCGGCGAAACGGAACTCTTCGAGAGCGTGCACCGCATGCGGCGCAGCGACGGTCAGTGGCGCTGGGTGCGGTGTCGCGCCAAGGCGCTGTCGGACGACAAAGGGCGCCTGCGGCGCCTGATCGGCGTCGAAACCGACATCACGGAACAGAAGGTCTATGAAGAAGCGCTGTTCCGGGAAAAGGAGAGCGCTCAGATCACGCTCCAGTCGATAGGGGACGGGGTCGTCACGACCGATGCGGATTCGATTATCGAATACCTGAATCCGGTCGCCGAGGAGTTGACCGGCTGGAAAGTCGATGACGCTTCGGGCCGGTCCGTGGACGAAATTTTCCGCGGCTTTCACGAGGAGACCTGCGAACCGCTCGAGAATCCCGTGGCCGTTGCGATTCGGCGCAATCGTGCGATCAAATCGGTCCGCCCGACACTGCTGATCCGACGCGATGGTAACGAACTGTATATAGAGAGTACGGCATCGCCGATCCGCAATGATCAGGGTGAAGTATCCGGCGGCGTGCTGGTGTTCCATGACGTCAGCGAAGCCCGCGAGCTGAATCGCCGCCTCAGTTATCATGCGAGTCACGACATTCTGACCGGACTCGTCAATCGCCGCGAGTTCGAGGCCGCGCTCGAGCGCGCACTCAAGAGTGCGAAGGCCAAGGAAACGTCTTATGCGCTGTGTTACCTCGATCTCGATCAGTTCAAGATCATCAACGATACGTGCGGACATAGCGCCGGCGACGCATTGCTCGGTCAGCTCGGCGCGCTGCTGAAATCTAAAATTCGCTGGCGCGACACGCTGGCCCGGCTCGGCGGCGATGAATTCGGCCTTTTACTCGAGAGTTGTACGCTCGAGGAGGCCATGCGCACGGCGGATATGCTGCGTGAGGCGATCCGTGAGCACAAGTTCACCTGGGATGAGCGCAGTTTCAGGCTCGGCGTCAGTATCGGGGTCGTACCGATCACGGCCACGAACGATAACGTCGCGACGTTGATCACGGCGGCCGACAGTGCGTGCCAGGCAGCCAAGGAAGCCGGGCGTAACCGAATTTTCACGTACCAAGAGCACGACATCGATCTCATGCGCCGGCGCCGCGAAATGCAGTGGGCCGCACGCATCAACAATGCGCTCGAGGATTCGCGCTTCGAGCTCTTTCGGCAGACGATTATGCCGCTGCAGCACGAAGAGAGCGGGACACATTTCGAGTTGCTGCTGCGCATGCGTGACGAGAACGGCTCGCTCGTGTCGCCGGACCTTTTTATCTCAGCGGCAGAACGCTACGGTATCACGCCGAACATTGACCGCTGGGTTGTAAAGCACGCGTTCCGCTGGCTCGTTTCCGAGGCCGATGAGCGCGAGCGGCTCACGATGTGCTGTATCAATCTTTCGGGTCAGAGTCTGACGGACGATGATTTTCTGCCGTACGTCATAGAGCAGTTCCGGACCAGTGGTATCGATGGGGGGAAGATCTGTTTCGAGATCACGGAGACGGCTGCGATCGCGAGTTATGCGCAGGCCAGCCGGTTCATTAATGCCTTGAAAGAACTCGGCTGCTACTTCGCGCTCGACGATTTCGGCACGGGATTGTCGTCATTCGGATACCTTAAGCATTTCCCCGTCGATTTTCTGAAGATCGACGGCAGCTTCGTCAAGGAAATTTTGCACGATCCGATCGACCGCGAGATGGTGCGGTCCATCAACGAGATCGGGCACCTGACCGGCAAAAAGACGATCGCAGAGTTCGCCGAAAACGAGGAAATCATCACGATGCTCAAGGGCATGGGCATCGACTATGCGCAGGGCTACGGCGTCGCCGAACCGGAGCGCATCAGGATGACTGTGAGCGTCTAGTATGAATTGTCGGGTCAGGCCCCGTTTTTTTCGACGGACCTGATTTGCATCGAAAGGTCGGTGGCTTGGACGTCCTTCGTCAGGCTGCCGATCGATATGTAATTTACGCCGGTATTTGCGATCTCCGCGATGTTGCCGAGGTGAATTCCACCCGAGGCCTCGAGCTCGATATCGGGCGCGAGCTTATCGCGTAGCGTGACCGCTTCAAGAAGCTGAGATACGGAAAAGTTATCGAGCAGCAGGCGGATCGCACCCGATGTCAGCGCCGCTTTCATTTGCTCGAGCGTTTCGACTTCGACTTCGACGAGCACGTTCGCCTGTTTGCCGGCCGCCGAGACCGCCGCACCGATACTGCCGGCTGCGGCGATGTGATTCTCTTTTATCAGAATGCCGTCATACAGGCCGATACGATGATTTCGTGCGCCACCTACTGTGACGGCATACTTCTGAGCGAGCCGCAGGCCCGGCAAGGTCTTGCGCGTGTCTAGAATGACGGCGTCGGTGCCCGCCACCGCGTCGACGAACGCTTTGGCCATGGTCGCCGTGCTCGCCAGCAGTTGCAGAAAATTCAGCGCCGTTCGTTCGCCGGTCAGAACGGCCCGGGCGGGTCCATGCACTTCGCAAATAATTTCGTTCGCCGAGATTGAGTCGCCGTCATTTTTGCGCCAATCGACGGTAATCGACTCGTCGAGCTGGCGAAAAACCTCATCGAACCAGGCCTGACCGCAGACGACGGCCGCCTGACGCGCGATGACGACGGCATGCGCCTGTCGGTCTTCCGGAACGAGGTCCGCAGTCAGGTCGCCCGCACCAACGTCCTCCGCGAGCGCTGTCCGGACCGACTCTTCGACGTACTGCTTTGGAACCTGATTGCCTAAATCGTCTGCCATAACCTGAATATAGAGCGCACCCGGTACCTTTAATCATAGCGCGAGTGGGAAGGTGGCACAGGTCGGGACGGGCGGATGGGGGATTTCGAGCGTCGTAGACGACGAGCGACGCAGGGAAAGCCTTAGCTCGTCGTCTACGAGCCGAGCCGCGGTCGCTCTCGGGCATCCATGCCCTCCGCGACACTCGCACATCCATGTGCAGCGCAGGGATGTCGAGCGAGGTTGAGCGAGCAACCCCCGTCCGACTGTTCTAATCGGCGGGGGCTTCGATCCGACCTGCTTACAGAAAGTACCCGTGGTGCGCGCCGACCATGCTCATGAGCATCGGAATCGACAGCATCGTATTTGTGCGCGAGGCCAGAAAGGCGACGCGTTTGCCCTTGGCGATTTCATCGGCGCTGGCTTCAACGATGCCGAGAATCTTTTTCTGGTTCGGCCAGATCAGAATCCAGACGTTGAACAGCATGATGGTGCCTAGCCATGCGCCGACGCCGATCGTCAAGCCGTAGACCGAGTCAGTGTTGCCGCCGGCGCCACCGAGCATGAACGCATTGAGAAATTCCCCCCGTTCGAGCAGGAAGACTGCACCGGTCACCCACGTAGCGAGCGCGGACCAGCGGAACCAGAGCAGCGCGCGCGGGGCGACGTACTTGGAAATACCGGCACCGCCCGGGCCACCTTCGTCGGCGGCTGCCTCGGCCATGCCTGGCGCTTGCACGAAATTGAAGTAGTACAGCAGGCCGATCCAGACGACACCCACGATGACGTGAATCCAGATCACTATGGCGCCGCTGTCGGCCATGCCGACCTGTACCGCTGCCAGGGCAATGACGGCAGCAACGACGAAACCGGTAATGATGGTGCCCCAGATACTATTTAACGGGTTCATAGACTCATACCCCCACTGTGTAGTTGTTTCAAGATGGCCTTGCGGTCAATCGTGCGCATTATAGTCAATGAATCGCAACTAGTCGCGATTCGTGCGCCTGTCTTCATATATCGGACGAAAGTTGTTCACGATCTTGCAAAAAAGATCTGCGGTGATCTCGGCATCGTAGGCCGCCGAGTGGGCGGCATCCGGGTCCCAAGGGATGCCGGCGGCCTTTACTGCTCTTGCCAGCACCGTCTGACCATAGGCGACGCCGGCCAGCGTGGCCGTATCGAAAACGCTGAACGGATGAAATGGATTGCGTTTGATGCCGCTGCGTTTCACGGCTGCGTTCAGGAAACCGAGGTCGAACTGAGCGTTGTGTCCGACGAGTATCGCGCGGCTGCATTCGGTCGCGCGAAGTTCGGCGCGTACTTCGCGGTAGACGCGTTGCAGGGCATCGCGCTCTGGAATCGCGGGCCGCAGCGGGTGATGCGGGTCGATTCGATTGACTTCGAGCGAAGCCGGTTCGAGGTTCGCATTCTCGAATGGACGCACATGACAGCGGGTCGTTTCACCGCGGCAAAGGTCGCCATCTTGATCGATATAGAGCAGAACCGCCGCGATTTCGAGCAGCGCGTCAGTCCGGGATTCGAAGCCCCCGATCTCGACATCAATGACGACCGGCAGGAAGCCGCGGAAACGCTCAGAGATCGGTTGTGGTTCCGGTGTGCTCATTGAGCGGAAACCGGCGCGCTGTCGCCAAGTTGTTCGCGCACGGCGTCCGCATGGTCGAGCAACAGGTTCAGCGTAAATCGCACTCCGAAGCCCGTGGTACCGGATGGCACATGGGCCAGTCCACTCTTGCTGCTGACCGAACTCAGGTCGACATGCACCCAGGCTGAATCGTCGGGCACGAAGCGCTGCAAAAAACGCGCGGCCAGGATCTGGTCCGCTTCGCCGCCCGTTGAGCACTGCATGATATCGGCAACCGATGACTTGAGATCTTCTTCGTAATCGGCATCCATCGGGAACGGCCAGACACGCTCGCCCGACGCGGCGCCCGCATCTGTCAGCACGGGGTTCAGTTCCGGTCGGTTGGTGAACACGCCGCTGTAGCGGTGCGTCAGTGCGTAGACGCAGGCACCCGTCAACGTCGCGTAATCGATAATGAGTTCCGGTTTATCGCGCCCCGCGAGCGCGAGCGCATCGGCCAGCGCCATGCGGCCCTCCGCGTCGGTATGGATCACTTCGATCGTCGTACCGTTGCAGGCGGTCACGATGTCTCTCGATTTGTAGGCGTCGGCGCCGATGCGGTTCTCCGTGATCGCGAGCCAGCAGTCGACGGGAAACGGAAACGCGATTCGAGTCAGTGCCTGCAAAGTCGCAACCGCGACAGCACTACCGCCCATATCTTCGTGCATGTTGAGCATCGACTTGAACGGTTTCAGGTTGTTGCCGCCGGTGTCGAAAATGATACCCTTGCCGACCAGCGCCAGCTTTGGCGTTGGCCTGCCAAGTTTTTTTTGTGCCGGCGTATAACTCAGGCGTACAATGCCCGCGTCGCGCGCGGGGTTGCCCTGGGCGACGGCCAGAAAGGCACCGGCACCGAGAATCTTAAGTTTTCGTTCGCCGAGAAACTCCATCTTCCAGCCGTGCGCCGTGGCCAGCTCTTTGAGTGTATTCCGGTAAGTCTCCGCCGTGAGTTTGTTTGGCGGCAGTGCCGTCAGCCACCTTGCGAGGTTTGCGGCGTCCGCTTCCGCCAGCGTCCGGTCGAGATTGATCCGCTTGGGTAATCCGAGCAGGCGCAGGGTACCGAGCAATCGTCGGGTCTCCTCGGGCTTGCTCTTATATGCCGGCATCTGAAAATTGTGCGCCGTTACAGCCAGTACGATCGCGCGGGCCGTTGCCGCGTTGAGATCGTCGGGCAAGCCGACGATCATGACGCCGAGGGTCCGGGGTTCTTCCTTGAGCGCATCGGCAACGAGTTTGCCGGCAAACCTGAGTAACGCGAAAGTCGTCGGCGTCTTGCCGTCTGCTTTAGGCAGCCGGCTCAGGGACAGGCCGGTCGAGGCCGGGTGCGGGAGTCTGCTGTGCAAAATCTTGCTGCTGTCATGGCCGCGGGCGATTTTTTGAAGACGGGGACCATCCGGCAGGATTTTCCACAAGATCTTCGGAATGGTTGCCGGTGTGACAACAATGATGTGATCCAAGCGGTTGAGCGCGGTTTTATAAATCGGCCCGGGTGTTTGCAGGACCTTGAATTTGCGGGGGTTTGGGAGTAGAGCTGGCATCTGCGTTTGGCTTGACCTAATTACGGGAAACCCCGATCATAACGGAGCATTCCGCAGATCAAGTGTTGTCTTCGCCGGGGATTATAGAACAACCGGCTGTTTCGGAATTTACGCCCGGAAGCGAGCCTCCCTGAAGTGTTTAATGGATAAGAGGTCCAGTGGTCGACTTTAACCGGTTCGAAGACTTAGATCCGCAGGAAACACAGGAGTGGCTGGAGTCCATCGACTCCGTGTTGCGGACCCATGGACCCGACCGCGCCCATTTCCTCCTGAATAGCATGATCGATCATGCGCGGCGGTCGGGTGCATACCTGCCCTACAGTGCGACGACGGCCTACCTCAATACGATCGGTGTCGCGCAACAACCCGAATATCCGGGCGACCGGGCAATCGAGTTGCGCCTCGAAGCCTATATCCGCTGGAATGCGATGGCCATGGTGGTGCAGGCCAACCGGCGGAGTTCGGAGTACGGTGGGCATATCGCGACCTATGCGTCTTCCGCGACGCTCTACGAGGTTGGTTTTAACCATTTCTGGCACGCGCCGAGCGCTGATCACGGCGGCGACCTGATTTATATCCAGGGCCATTCATCGCCGGGCATTTACGCCCGGGCGTTTCTCGAGGGGCGTCTGACCGAAGATCAGCTCAACCATTTTCGCCAGGAGGTCAGCGGTAACGGATTGTCCTCGTATCCGCATCCATGGCTCATGCCGGATTTCTGGCAGTTCCCGACCGTGTCGATGGGCCTCGGCCCGATGATGGCCATTTATCAGGCTCGCTACATGCGTTACCTCGAGCATCGGGGACTCGCTGATACACGGGGCCGCAAAGTTTGGGCCTTCCTCGGCGACGGCGAAATGGACGAGCCCGAATCGATGGGCGCGATCACGATGCCGGTCCGGGAGGGGCTCGATAACCTGATTTTCGTTATCAACTGCAACTTGCAGCGACTCGACGGTCCCGTGCGCGGCAACGGCAAGATCATCCAGGAACTCGAAGCCGCGTTCCGGGGCGCGGGCTGGGCGGTCATTAAAGTCATCTGGGGATCGCGCTGGGACCCGCTACTCGCACGCGACGATGACGGCATGTTGCACCGGGTCATGGAAGAGTGCGTCGACGGCGAATATCAGACATTCAAATCTGAGGATGGCGCCTATGTGCGCAAACATTTCTTCGGCCGGTATCCGCAGCTCGAGAAGATGGTCGCGAACCTGTCGGATGAGGAAATCTGGCGTCTGAATCGCGGCGGACTCGATGCGCTCAAGGTTTACGCCGCTTATGACCGAGCCGTCAAACATGTGGGCCGGCCCGTTGTGATCCTCGCCAAGACGGTCAAGGGCTTCGGCCTCGGCGAGGCCGGTGAGGGCAAGATGACCGCGCACCAAGCCAAGAAACTCGGCACCGAGGATCTTAAAGCGTTTCGTGATCGCTTCGACATCCCGATTTCCGATGCCGAAATCGACAGCTTGCCATACTACCGGCCGGCCGAGGACAGCGAGGAAACTCGTTACCTCAAGGCCCGGCGTGCGGAGCTCGGCGGTTACCTGCCCGTGCGTCATGCCAACGTGCAATCGCTCAAGGTGCCGCCCCTCGAAGCATTCCAGGTTCACCTCGACGGGTCGGGTGAGCGCGAAATTTCAACGACGATGGCCTGGGTACGGATGCTGACCATGCTCGTTCGCGACGAAAACATCGGCCGACACATCGTGCCGATCGTTCCCGACGAAGCCCGCACGTTCGGTATGGAAGGCATGTTTCGCCAGATCGGTATTTATTCGTCGAAGGGCCAGCTCTATACGCCGCAGGATAAAGAGCAGCTCATGTATTACCGCGAAGACAAGCAGGGTCAGATTCTCGAGGAGGGTATCAATGAGGCCGGCGCGTTTTGTTCCTGGCTGGCCGCCGCGACGAGTTATGCGAACCACGACGTGCAGTCGATCCCGTTCTATATTTTTTACTCGATGTTCGGATTCCAGCGCATCGGCGATTTCATCTGGGCCGCGGGCGATATGCAGGCGCGCGGCTTCCTGATCGGCGGCACGGCCGGCCGGACGACGCTGGCCGGCGAGGGATTGCAGCACCAGGACGGCCACAGCCTGATCGTCGCGCCGACGATCCCGAACTGCATTGCGTACGATCCCGCTTTCGCTTATGAGCTGGCCGTGATCATCCAGGATGGCCTGCGGCGCATGTACACGAAACAGGAAAATATTTTTTATTACATCACGTGCATGAACGAGAATTACGTGCAACCGCCGATGCCGGAAGGGGTCAAGGACGGCATCCTGCGCGGCATGTATCAGTTGCGCGTCGGTGGCAAGGGCAAGATGCGGGTCCAGTTGTTCGGTTCGGGTGCGATTCTCAGGGAGGTGCTGGCCGCCGCCGAGATGCTGGAGCAGGATTATGGTATTCCTGCTGATGTCTGGAGCATCACGAGTTTCAGTGAATTGCGTCGGGAGGGCATCGACTGCGACCGCTGGAATATGCGTCACCCGACTGAATCGCCGCGCGACGCCTATGTGACGCGTAGCCTCGTCGCGCGCCAAGGGCCGTTTATCGCGACAACCGATTACATGCGCATCGTTGCGGATCAGATCCGGCCCTGGATACCGGGCCATTACGTCGTGCTCGGCACTGACGGATATGGCCGCAGCGATTCGCGCCGAGCGTTGCGCGGGTTCTTCGAAGTGGATTGCAAGCACGTCGTGCTGGCGGCATTAAAAGCGCTCAATGATCAGGGCGATATAGAGGCAACCGTGGTGGCTGAAGCGATCGAAAATCTTGGCATCGACCCCGAAAAGCCCAATCCGGTTACCTGTTAGATCACATGAAGGTATAAATAAGGCATGTCGACACGTCAGGATGTTCGTGTTCCGGATCTCGGCGATTTCGACGAAGTCGAAATCGTCGAAGTTCAGGTTGCGGTCGGCGACCATGTGCTTGAGGAAGATCCGCTGATCACGCTCGAGACGGACAAGGCCGCCATGGAACTGCCGTCGCCTGCCACGGGGACCGTTGCCAAACTCGCAGTCGGCACCGGCATGCGGGTGTCCAAGGGCGACCTTATCCTCGTGCTCGAAATCGAAGCCGACGTCTCTGAAGTCGTGGACGAGTTGGGCGCCGACGAGCCGGCCATCGAGGAGCCGGCTGTGGCAGTCGCGCCGGAATCCGTGCCCAGCGGCACATTCCTGGTGGTGGTGCCCGACATCGGCGATTTCCCCGAGGCTGAAGTCATCGAGGTGCAGGTGCAGGTCGGCAGCGAACTCGCGCTGGACGATCCGATCATTACACTCGAGACCGACAAGGCGGCCATGGATGTGCCGTCTCCGGTCGCCGGCAGGGTCACGAGTGTCGCCGCGCAGGTGGGCCAGAAAGTCGGCGCCGGTGCACCGATCCTCGAACTCGAGCTGTCTGCGCCGCCGCCTCAGCCTGAAGCGGTTGCTGCGAGTT
>Ga0114949_10000984_pt1 | contig 16759 bp, 13 predicted proteins | sample N074metaG_FD_83505 | JGI IMG/M metagenome (GOLD analysis project Ga0114949, IMG submission 83505) | Deep subsurface microbial communities from Kermadec Trench to uncover new lineages of life (NeLLi) - N074 metaG | ecosystem: Environmental > Aquatic > Marine > Ocean trench > Sediment | place... | reverse complement strand
CAAAATGCCTGGATTTATTTGACCATTTTTATCTGGAGGTGTACATAAAATAATTTCTTTGCATTCTGCAATTTTTGCCGGAATTCCCAACATCAATACGGTCGAAAACAATGGAGCTGATCCTCCGGGAATATAAATTCCTACTTTTTCAATACCTCGAGATTCTTGCCAGCATTCGACTCCCTCTGACGTAGAAATAACTTTTTTCTCAATTTTTTGAGCCTTGTGAAACGTCTCAATATTTTTCTTTGCCAATTGAATCGCATCCTTTAATTCTTCTGAAATTTGATTTTCAGCTTCTTGTAAATCAACGGCCGAAACAGAAAAATTATCGATAGCAACTTGGTCAAACTTCTCTGTGTATTTCAGTAAGGCTTCATCTCCATTTAATTTGATGTTATCAAAAACTTCTTTAACAATACTTTCCAGAGAATTCGTTGTAAAAGTTGGACGTTTTAATATTTCGTCCCAGTCTTTTCTTTTTGGGTTATTTATTATATTCATTTTCTTAATCTTTCAACAGATACCGAAACAATCCCGATAGATATCAGGAGAGCATACTTACAGCACCATTTTTTCTACCGCTAATACCAAAATTCCCTCTGCGCCATTCGCTTTAAGTTCGTCAATAATGTCCCAAAATCTATTTTTTTCAATAACGGTGTGTATTGAACTCCATCCTTCTTCAGCCAAAGGCAACACCGTAGGACTCTTCATTCCTGGTAATAATTTAATAATGTCTTGAACCTTATCATTTGGAGCATTTAACAATACATAATTAGAATTTCTTGCCTTTAAAACTGATTGAATTCTGAATTTTAATTTTGCTAAAATTTTCTGTTTTTCAACTGTCAATGAAGGTGAAGTGACCAAAACTGCTTCCGATTTCATCAACTCTTCTACTTCTTTCAAATTGTTTTTAAAAAGTGTACTACCACTGGAAACAATATCAACAATAGCGTCGGCCAAACCTATATTTGGTGCAATTTCAACAGAGCCATTTATGATGTGTAATTCAGCTTTGATTCCATTTTTATCCAAAAAATTATTGACCGTATTTGGGTAAGAAGTTGCAATTCTTAGGCCTTCTAAATCTTTGATAGAATTATATTCCCTATTCTTAGGAACCGCCACAGATACTTTACATTTTGAAAAACCCAGCTTTTCAATAATTGGTAAATCATTTCCTTTTTCAATTAGTAAATTCTCTCCAATGATCGCAATATCTACCACTCCATCTCTAAGATATTGTGGAATATCTCCATTTCTCAAATAGAGAACTTCCATAGGAAAATTTCTTGCTTGGGCTTTCAATTGATCTTTGCCATTATCTATTGAAATTCCGCAATCTTTTAACAGTTTTAAGGAATCCTGATTCAATCTTCCTGATTTCTGAATGGCTATTTTTAATTTATTCATTTTAATGTTATTGTGTCAAGCTTATCAAATAGTAATAAAAAAAACCCGTTTGATAAACTCAAACGGGTTTTAAATATTTAGATATTACTCATAACATTCTCAACTCACTTGAGTGTAAGTATGGAAATGATGATGATGTAATTGATTTGTTGTCATTTTTTTAGTAATCTGTTGCAAACATAATTACATATTTTAAATAAAACAATAAATATTTGAAAATAATTTAATTTTTCTCATCTTTTCTTTTTGCATGATCAAATCCTTGTTTCCACCATCTTGTCATTTTTTCTTTATCAAATATTAAGGAATTTGTGGTCAATACCGTTGGTGTATAATATAAATTTAGTTTTACATTGTGATGTTTGGCAGCCAGTTTTCCTAAAGAAACATTATGCTTTCCTATATTTTCTTGCATGAACTCAAAAATATTTATCATTAATGAAAATGGATTTTTCGAAGGCATTCTGTTGAGCTGAGTCAGCTCTGTTTCCAAGATTATGGCATCAACTTCAGTTGCCCCTCTCTTGATTGCTTCTTCAATAGGCATCAAATTAGCGAATCCCCCATCGGCATATTCACAATGGTTTTTCTCCAAAATACTCATAAAAGGAGCATAATTACTTGAGCCCCAAATCCAATCCCTGAAATCATCAAAACTATTGTCACTCAAGGCTTTATACTCTACCCGATTTAACGATAAGTTGGAAACCGTAACGATAACTTCTTTTTTGGAATCTCGGATTCTTTGTAATAAGTTATCCGTAATTTCTCTATTAATTAATTTTTTTAAATTCTTACTTTCACCAAAAGTTTTACTCCCTCTAAAAAAATTTTTAATAGTATTTTTATGATTGATACTTACCGTAGTAAAATTGTTTTTCTTTTTTATTTTGAAAGGCCTGATATTAAAAATTGTTTTTTGATTCACATTGGTATAGATTCGATGCAATTCTTCCATTTCATTCAATGCCAAATGCGATATTAACAGGCTCCCTGTTGAAGTACCAATAAAAAGATCATAATCTTTTTTTTTATTTTCCAACAAATATTGAGCCACACCTCCTGCGAATGCCCCTTTACTTCCTCCCCCGGAAATTACCAATGCTTTCATTCATAAAATTTATTTGAATCTTAAAATTAATCTGGTTCAAAATATAGAAATCTATTACTTTTGAATTTTAAAATTTAGATCTATGTTCAAAATTAAAATATTCAGCTTATTATCTTTTATCTTGGTTCTTCAAATTGCAGCACAAAATAGAGATAATAATATTAATCTTAAAGTTTTTGAAATAAAAAAAACAAGCATCAGAGCTATTGAAGTCGTTAATGACTCGACAGTCTGGTTTGCAGGGGCTAATGGAAAGTTTGGAAGAATTACTAATTCAGAAATTGAACTAGACTCCATCATCCACAATAATAATACATTAAATTTTAGATCGATCGCCTATAATGGGGCCCATATATTTATTATGAGCATAGAAGATCCGGCTATTATGTTTAAAATTGATCCAAACAATCATAGAATTGACAAGCCGAAAATTGTGTATCAAGAGAGTCATGAAAAAGTTTTTTACGATTCTTTGTCATTTTTTGATGATAAAAATGGTATTGCTATGGGTGATCCAACGGATGAATGTTTGTCTGTCATTTTAACCCATGATGGTGGGAATTCATGGAAAAAAATAAACTGTGAAAACCTTCCAAGGGTTTTTGATGGGGAGGCTGCTTTTGCCGCCAGTGATACCAATATTGCTATTTTTAAAAATAAAGTTTGGATCGTTACCGGAGGTAAAAAAGCAAGAGTATTTGTGAGTAATAATCTTGGAAAAGATTGGGAAGTTTATGATACACCAATCGTTCAAGGTGAAACTATGACCGGAATATTTACAGTTGATTTTTACAATGAAAATGTTGGTATTATTATGGGTGGCAATTGGGAGGATAAATCTAATACCAAAGCGACCAAGGCTTTAACAAATGATGGAGGTAAAACATGGCAATTAATTGATAATGAAATAATTCCTGGTTATATAAGTTGCGTAAAATATATTCCAGACACAAAAGGTACAAAGATATTAGCTGTTTCAACGGAAGGTATTTATCGCTCTGACGATAAGGGTAATTCATGGAAAAAAATAAGTAACGATGGATACTATAGCATCAAATTTGTAAATAAAAATACGGCTTGGCTTTCAGGACATCAAAAAATTGCTAAATTGAGCCTCGATTAAAAAATAACTGACAAATAATGAAATATATATTTTCCTTAATAATTCTAATAATTACATTATCCGGTTGTCAAAAAGACTCGATTAAAAAATCCTTTGATTGCAATACAACGACCAATTACGCCAATACTGAGGAAGTTCAAGGTATTTTAAACCATTTTAAAATTGAAATTCCCAGCAACTGGAAATCAGAATTATATTTTGACAAAACTCAATCCAGGTTTTACAGTGCAGACACAACACGGGAATTGACAGAAACCTATATTATTGATGTTACCTGGCATCAGGGAGAGATTCAATTTAACAATGATTTTGATGTTTTGGTAATGAATGACTTAAAACAAAATCAACAACTTATACCCATTAAATCCGGTTTTGGTGATTTTAGAGATATTCCGGCTTATTATAATTTATCCAAAGGAATGCATTCAGATTTTGAATATCATTTTTTTCAAATATTTCTAAAAACAAGTGTTGACGAATATTTTACACTTACTACCAAAGTTTATGGAACTGAATTTGTTGATGAACGTATTTGCGCTTCAATATCTTTATTTGAAAATATTACCTTTCTAGAATAGTTAAGACTCAGTAAATAATCAAGTTATATTAAATAATTTATCGATTAGTACCCGATAAAAAATTCAAAATATTTGACAAATATATGACGAGCTTCTAAGTGGTAAATTTATAGGGTTCCTTGTGTTTCGATTGTGATTTATAATCACAGAACACACTAAGAAAGCAGTAGTTACTCAAAAAATTTATGCAAGGAATCTGTTTTTTTTACAATAAAATTGATTTTTTTTTGTTTAAAGTGGGTTAATTATAATTTAAAATCTCCATGCTATGAGAAAGATTACTTTATTTATTACCTGTATTTTCTTGTTTATTGCTTTATTTTCATGTGAAAATCAAGATCTATTTACAAATTTTGCTTCCATTGAGACAAATATTGAAATAGATAAAAGCAGTCAAATTAAACTCAATCCTACAATTCTATCCAAAAAAGATATAGATGAAATTTCTTGTGGTGAGGATTTCATTACCACATTGTACGCAGGACAGCACATTGATATCGGCACGATAACTGTATCCAATAATGAAATGAATCTTTTTGTAACCTATGAGGTAAATGGAAATTGGTGGTTAAGTGAATCACATTTATATGTTGGATCCAAAGATGAAATTCCTATTACCGATAAGGGAAACCCAAAAATTGGCCATTTTCCGTATCATGGAGATCATGATTTAACCCAAACTTATACTTTTACTATTCCATTAGCGAATCTGGATGATTGTTTTGTAATTATTTCCCATGCTTCTACAGTAAAAAAAGAAAATGATGAAAATGTATCTTCTGAAACAGCTTTTGGTTTCGGAAATAACGAATTTGAAGGAAATAACGAATTTGAAGGAAATCGCTGGGGCTGGTATAGTGATTATTGCAAAAAAGATTGCGATGATGATAATGGCGATAAGGAAAATAGTGATGATGAAGATGGAAATGATGATGATGATGATGATGATGATGATGAAAATAATGATAATAGGAATAATGATGGTAATGATGATTATAATTCGATTTCCGATTGCATGGACACTTTTGCATACAAAAAATCAAATTCTGATGAATCTTATTGTTTTCTAAATGATGGATTTACACAATGGGGCTGGTCGAATGAATTTCTTTATAATAAAACCATTAATTATCAAGAAAATTATACATATCAATTTCCACTTTATGTCAAGGCCGAGGGATGTGATTTAACAAACAGTATTGAAGTTGGTTATGTCAAGATTTATATAAGTGGTGGTGATGGAAGAATGTCAGCAAAAGTAGATTATGTTATAACTGACACAAATTATAAACTAAGTGAGGTTAATTTATATGTAGGAGAAACAAGATACCCTAAAGATGCTAATGACAGAGATACCGTTTTACCTGCAGATTACACATATTCGAAATACAATATAGAAACAACAAACTATTCTTTTGAGAATGTAACATGGCCCATTGATACCTATATCATACCCTATGCAAAAGTATGTCCAGTAGGATCAGTAAATTAAAGAAACTAATCATTATAAAATGAAATAGGAAAGAGACTGTTAACAAACAGCCTCTTTTTTTTGTTAGATATAAAACAGTTTTAATATTTTTGATAAAATTTCAGGTATGCAAAAAATAATTGACAGATTTATAAAATATGTACGTATTGATACGCAGTCAGATCCAAATAACCCTAAATTTCCAAGTACAGAAAAACAGTGGGTATTGGCTAATTTACTTTTTAAAGAATTGAAAGAAATAGGACTTAGTGATGTTAGTCTGGATGAAAACGCATATGTTATGGCTACCTTACCCAGTAATATTGATATTAAAGTCCCTACTATTGGTTTTATCTCTCATTTTGATACGAGTCCGGATTATACGGGTACCCATGTAAATCCACAGATATATAAAAATTATGATGGTAAAGATATCGTGTTAAACAAAGATAAAAACATCGTTCTATCGCCAGACTATTTCGAGGATTTACTTCTTTATAAAGGGCAAACCTTGATTACAACCGACGGCAATACGCTATTGGGAGCGGATGATAAGGCAGGGATTACAGAAATTGTTACCGCGATGGAGTATTTGATTCAACATCCTGAAATTAAACATGGTACCCTAAGAATTTGTTTTACACCCGATGAGGAAGTTGGTAAGGGTGCTCATAAATTTGATGTTGAAAAATTTGGTGCAGATTGGGCCTATACCATGGACGGAAGCCAGGTGGGTGAATTGGAATATGAAAATTTTAATGCAGCAGGTGCAAAAGTTACGATTCATGGAAAAATTGTGCATCCGGGATATGCGAAGGGAAAAATGATCAATTCAATGCTGATTGCAGCTCAATTTATAAATAACTTACCCACGAATGAAATTCCGCAAGAAACAGAAGGCTATGAAGGATTTTTTCATTTATGCGACATCAAAGGAGATGTTGAAAAAACTGAATTGGAATATATCATTCGCGATCATGATAAAGATTTATTTCAACAGAGAAAGATTGATTTTCAACAAAATGCACATGATATAAATAATAGGATTGGCGACGATTTGATTCAAGTTAAAATACGTGACCAATATTTTAACATGAAAGAAAAAGTTGAACCTGTAATGCATATTGTTGATATAGCAGAACAGGCTATGAAGGAATTAGGCATAAAGCCTTTGATTAAAGCAATCCGTGGTGGAACAGATGGTTCTCAATTATCATATATGGGCTTACCTTGTCCCAATATTTTTGCAGGAGGTCATAATTTTCATGGAAGATATGAATATGTTCCGGTAGAATCTATGCAAAAAGCTACGGAAGTGATTGTTAAAATAGCTGAATTAACGGCTAAAAAGTATGCTTGATGGTAATTTGAAGATGGATTGATTTGAAAATTGTATTATTCGACAAAAAAAGTCAACGAATTATAGAAAATACAAATAATGAGGTTCATTGGGTTTCCAGCATAAAAAGAGGGATTAATTCGACTGTATAAATTCAAAAGACTTTACAAGTCATTTACATTTAAAGTCTTGTTAAAATATCACTAAAAAACATTATTTGTTATTATTTATAAAAAAATTTTGAAAAATAATACAGTTGGTTACTTTTGCCTCCTTAATAATGCGCTTTATGAATATAGAATATTTAGAATCTTTGGTAAAAAAATATGGCAGTCCGTTATATGTATACGATGCCGAAAAAATCATTTCACAATACCAAAGTTTAGAAAATGCATTTAGCAGTGCCAATAAATTAAGAATTAATTATGCAGTCAAAGCACTTTCTAATATTAGTATTTTAAAATTGATAAAATCTTTGAATGGCAATATTGATTGTGTTTCTATTCAAGAAGTGCAATTGGGTTTAAAAGCTGGTTTTGATCCCTTTCAAATCTCTTTTACACCTAGTGGAATTTCTATAGCCGAATTAGACAAAGCCGTGGGGTATGGAGTGAAAATTACTTTAGATAGTTTGTCAATCTTAAAAGAGTTCGGTCAAAAATATCCCGAAATACCAGTAAGTATACGTATCAATCCACATATCATGGCTGGCGGAAATAAAAAAATATCTGTTGGGCATGTTGCTTCTAAATTTGGAATTTCAAAAGATCATATGCCGGAGGTGGAAAAAATAATTAATGAAACAGGCACTCGTATTGATGGTGTTCATATGCATACGGGGTCAGACATTTTGGATATAGATGTATTTATAAGAGGAGCCGAAGTTTTGTTTGATATTGCCAAAAAATTTGACGATTTAGAATTCATAGACTTTGGAGGTGGATTTAAAGTGGCCTATAAAGAAGGTGATTCGGCAACCGATATACAGAAATTTGGTAAAATCATGAGCAAGCGTTTTAATGAATTTTGTAAAGAATATGGTAAAGACTTATCGATGGAGTTTGAACCCGGTAAATTTTTAGTGAGTGAATGTGGTTACTTTTTGGTCCATGTAAATGTTATTAAACCAAATTCTGAGACTATTTTTGCTGGAATTGATTCGGGTATGAATCATTTGATCCGACCCATGTATTATGGAGCTTACCATGATATAGAAAATATTTCGAATCCTAATGGTAAAGAAAAAGAATATACTGTTGTTGGTTATATCTGTGAAAATGACACTTTTGCTGCAAATAGATCCATAGCTGAAATCAAACAAGGTGATATATTGTCATTTAAAAATGCAGGTGCTTATTGCTTTAGTATGGCATCTAATTATAATTCAAGATGTCGCCCTGCCGAAGTTTTAGTTTATCAAAATAAAGATTATCTAATAAGGGAAAGAGAAATATTTGAAGATTTAATAAATCATCAAATTGAAGTAAGCCTTGATCTTTAAACCCGCTTTATGACTAGAAAATCCCTGACTTGCCATGCCTTTAGCTTGATAAACCGGCAGGCTGGCATTACAGCTTCAAACCTTTGATTTATATTATAAAGTAGTGTCGTTAAAGTTTTCTTCAACAATGGTTCGAACTTTTTGATTCAAATGTTTCAAAGAATTGTATTTTGAGTGTTCAAGAGTTATGATAACTAATTTAGTATCCGTATATTGAACTATTGAAGTACTGAAACCATTCCATTTACCGTGATGGTAAACTATTTTTTCTGATTTTTTATCATCTATTCTAAATCCAAATCCATAAGGTACTTTTCTCCCGTATGTTGTTTCACCTTTGGTATACATCATTTTCAAGGATTTTTTAGAAACAATTTTACCACTATTTAATCCGTTTATCCATTTGAAGAGATCCTCTGTCGTTGAATATACATTTTTATCACCAACAATAGCATCATTCACAGTACCCCCTATTTCTGTATGATATCTTCTTCTATAAATACGATAACCTTTGAGTTGATTTTCACTTATGGAGTCCATCTCATATCGATATACAAACGAATTTTCCATCTCTAAGGGATCAAAAATATGGGTTTGAAGAAATTCACCATAATCTTTACCTGATACTTTTTCAACGATTGAAGCCAGAACAATATATCCGGTATTCGAATAATCAAAATTTCTTCCTGGTTTAAAAAATCTTTGCAAATTATATTCTGCCATCATATGCATCATATCATCATTTGAAGGCGCCTTTTCTTTTTCCCATTTATGTTCGGCAAGCCAGAAGTATTTGGGTAAACCCGAAGTGTGATTGAGCAATTGTTTAATCGTTATTTCTTGATAAGGAAAATCAGGAAAATAATTAATAACAAAATCGTCAAGACCCAAATGACCTTTTTCATAAAGTATCATGATGGAAGCAGCTGTAAATTGTTTACTTACCGATGCCAGCTGATAGACTGAATTTTTATCCAATTTTGTTTTTTTCTTAAAATCTGCATAGCCATATTCATTCGAAAATATAAGTTTACCATTTTTAGCTACTAAAATACTTCCGTGGAAATCATGTCTTTTATTGAACCTTTTAAATACTGAATCCAATTTTTTAGATACTTTTTCAGTTTGTGATGCAGGATATACATTCAAAGGCACCTCTTCCTTTTTAGTTTCTATCGAGGTTTCCGGTAAAATATACTCATCATTTGATGAAGAATTGGATATAGCAGTGGAAACAATGAAATTACTAAAAAGTATAATAATGAAGATTAGAAAATATTTTAAATATTTACTCATTTCTTAAGAAAAGTTATGTTTTGTTAAATAATTTTCGAAAAATAGATAAAAAATATCAATAAAAAAATTCTTTCATACTAGCTCTTTACTTATAAAAACGTGATTTATTCAAGATATTGCCTTTATAATGTTTTGAATAAACCATGTTTACTTGATTAAAAACAAGGATTTTAACAACTATTTACTTGGCGTTATTTTTCGATATAAATCATTTTCTATGGAAAAAAATCATGTTTTTATCAAAGCGTTTTTAACTTAAATATAACATTTGGTGACATCAATTAATTCATTGAATAACATGCTCATTCCAATTGTAATCATTTTAGGAAAAGCTGATCTATCGATTTAATTGTCTAATTTCTCCATTTTCGCTTTAAATTTGTGTTGGACTGAGAAATTAGAAATGATATAAATTTAGTTTTTATATTTTCCAATATTTGGAATATTCAAAATTGTGAAATAGCAAACCATTTTTTTATTCATCACTGGTTGGTTTAATTTTTTATGCACGTTCTAGCAATCCATTTTCAATAGCTCCAATTTCCAAATATTGAATTCCACCTTCTAATATCTAGAATCGTACCGAATCAGTTGGGTTAATCTCAATATTTAAAAAAATCTTACCGGGATTACATGCATCATTTGCTACTTATCAATTTCCCTCATAAGCACAGTAATATTAGTTATTTCACTTGGCACAATTACCTCTCCTGGTTGAATGGAATTCACATCAATATTTAAGCCATGAAATAGTTGTCCAATGCCGTTAAGGCACCAAAGACAAACCATATTCTTGATGTATAATTTGTTTTCTATTACCGTACAAAGTTTCGTGAGAAATTTTAATTATTCTATGTAATCAGCCTCATTACTCCAAAAGGTATAGAAGCTTAGATGACAACTTTAATTTATGGAAAGGTGCTCGAAATTCAGACTTGATATTTCAAAACAAATGTTGTACTACCAAGACAAAATTCTGTAACACGGCTTGGTATACACAGAATTAATTTTTGTTCTGCACAACTAATTATAATGATTTTGATAGGGAACCGATAAAATTAAATTCTCCTTTTTCGATTTTTTTTTAAAACTGACATATATCATATTTTTAGGCTAAAAATCAATATATCTTTGTTGAATAATAATTAAAACTGGGTATATTATGAATTATTCATATATAATTGGATTATTTGTATTGTTTTTTGCGAATAATGCATTTTCTCAAAATCATATCAATGTTTTGGAAGAATCTAATATTCTTCGAATGAACATGGTATATAGTGAATTGATAATTAAAGGAACTTCAACCCTGCATGATTGGGATAGTAAGGCCGAAACAGTAACCGCTGTTTTAATTTTTAATGATGATAAAAATCAAATTGAAAAATTGAATTTAGATGTAGAAATAGCAAGTATTAAAAATAGTATGGGCTCTTCAATAATGGATAAAATTACAAGAAAAGCCTTGAAGGAATCTCAATTCCCTAAAATTTCATATGAATTCATAAATGCTGAAGTAATTAGTAATAATGACGAAGAATTGAGAATGAAATTAGTTGGATTTTTAACAATTGCAGGTAAAACAAATGAGGTAGAGATAAACACGGTTATTGATAAGGGCGATAAGAATGTTGTTTTAAAAGGTAGTCACAGACTGAAAATGACAGACTTTAATGTTGACCCTCCATCGGTATTATTTGGAACCATACAGACTGGAGATGAAATAACCATTGACTTTTTAATAAAATTTTAATATAAAAACAATCAATTAAAAATTAGTAGATATGAAAACCACAAAAATAATTTTCCTGACCATGATGCTTGCTATTTTTAGTATCACTATGAATTCACAAACCGTTTCAATAAATTCACAAGAACTTCAAAATTTTAGACCTATTGGGTTTGATGGATTAAATACTTTTGAAACTACCAAAACTGATTCCATTACTTTTGAAAAAATTAGAATAAAAGTTGGAGGTGATTTTGCACTTCAATTTCAAGGCTTAAGTCATTCAAATGACATGGATAATCTAGCGGCGATAGGATCCAATGTTAACTTGCCAACAGCAAACTTAAATTTTGATGTTCAATTAGCTGATGGAGTACGTATGCATTTAAGAACATTTTTATCCTCTAGAAACCATAATGAAACATGGGTGAAAGGTGGTTATTTACAAGTAGATAGACTAAACTTTATCAAGGAAGATTTTTTAAAGAATGTCATGGATATTACATTTATAAAAATAGGGGTTGATCAACCAAATTATGGTGATGCACATTTTAGAAGAACAGATAATGCGATGGCAATCTATAATCCTTTCGTTGGTAATTATATAATGGACTCTTACACTGTTGAACCTTTTGCAGAATTAACTGTAAGACCAAATAATTTTATTGTAGTTGGTGGTATTACATCAGGTATTTTCAATCCTTCGGTTAGTAACTCAATTACGCCTTGGGGTTCAGATACTGTAGTGGGTGAAAAAGATAATAAAATTACCTTCTATGGTAAACTAGGATGGGATGAACAAGTTAATGATGATTTAAGAGTTAGGTTAACAGGTTCAGTTTATTCTGCCAGTGGTTATGATAATGGAACTCATCTTTATAGTGGAGACAGAGCAGGGTCGAGATATTACAACATTTTTGATTATGTTCAGGAAGATGAAACTTTAGTTTCTAGCGGGGCTTTTAGTGGTAGATTTAATCCAGGATTTAAAAATAACTTTTCGTTTCAATTCAATCCTTTCGTAAAATGGAAAGGATTAGAGTTCTTTGGAATTTATGAAATAAATAAAGGAAATAAAGTCGATGGATATGAAAAGGGGCTCTTTACTCAAATTGGGGCAGAATTAGTTTACAGATTTGGTTCTTGGGAACAGTTTTATGTAGCAGGACGATTCAATTCAGTAAATGGAAATGCTGATTATGCTCAAGGAGATGTTGAGCCAAATTCTCAAGAGATTACTCGAACTAATATTGGAGCCGGTTGGTTTATGACTAAAAATATACTAATGAAACTAGAATATGTTTCACAAAAGTATAATTCTGATGATGATGCTTGGTCTCCAAATGCATGGACTCCACCAGTTTTATCAGGAGCTCAGATGAATGGTATCGTATTAGAAGCAGTAATAAGTTTTTAAATAAAAAATATTTGATTTAATTTTTTAAGAGGTTGTCTTTAAGACAATCTCTTTTTTTTTCGTATCAAATTTTTAGTTAAACCCGCTTTATGCACTAGAAATTCCATCATCATCATTTTAATTATTCTTTTTTTAATACCATTACAAATCTAAAGGAATGGTATTATGGTTACTTTGACTAAAACCTTTAACAGGTCGAAACTAAAATTCTATTTGGTCCTTGGTAACCGGTTATAAAGAATGGGGACTAATAGAGTGTCTACTTTTGGTGTGACGAATTTATTAAGCCTATAATTTATATATTTGAATTATGGGAAGAAAAAAGCCTCAAATTTACTTGTTAGTCCACTTTCAGCTAAAATATATTTTATTTTCTAATGAATCTATGAGTATTGCCTTCAGACGCAATGAACCAGATGCAATGTTGGCGGTAGTTTATTTTTGAATTTCTATATATAGAGAGAGATATATTTTCTGTCATTTATTTGTAATTTCAGAGTGATTCATGTTTTCTAATTTGCCATATGTTAATGACCTCCAAGCCCATTCTAAAGGACCAAAACGAAATTGTTTTAACCACCATTGACTTACGAGGGCCTGAAACACAAAAATAATCGTTGCTAGTACAATACTTATAGCTGGCCCTACCTGACCATAAAAACCTAGTCCAAAACGGTAAAAAATGAAAAAACCAATGACACTTTGTGCGATATAGTTCGTAAGCGCCATTCTCCCTACCGGAGTGAAAAAATGAAGTAAGCGTGAAGACTTGTTTCGTTCATATATAAGAATAATCGTACATATATAGAAAATTGCAAGTGTTAAAACTCCCAAACGCCAGAGCAATTTATAAATAATTCTAACCCATATTAAATCTTCGTCGATTATTATTGGAATATCTAAAAGAGTCATTGCATGGCAAAAAATTCCTATAACAAGGCTCCATATAGTTGCCTTAAGAACATTTTTTCTTTCCTTTATTGACAATCCATTGTTAATTCTTGTGAGTAGATTTGAACGACCCACACGGAAGCCTAACAGAAACAATCCGAAACTACTTATTGCATCCGTGATTCCTCCATCAGTGGTAATCCAAGTGAACACGTCAGTAAGATTCGCTTTTATAACCTCAATGTAACTCCCGTTAATGAAGGATGAGTGCAAAGTGGACGCATGATTCCATCGTGCATTAAATGCTTGCTCTATGTTAAACTCACTTCCAAAAATGATTGGGGTTAACCAAATTATAGAATAAAATATGACAGGGAGAAATACTGCAAAGCAAATGCCCCAAAACAAAAGTTGACGGTTGCTCATTGAACGCCATAAAATTAGAAGCAATCCGAGTATTGCATACATAAAGAGAATATCAGTATATAGCAGAAATGTGAAATGAATCATTCCAAATAAAAGGAGATAAATCATCCTACGAACATAAAAAGAAGTAAATTTTTTGTTCCTTTTGATTACTCTGTCCAATTGAATTGCAAAGCCAATACCAAATAAAAAGGAGAATATGGTGATAAATTTATTGACAACAAAGAATGTTTCTAATTCGAGAGAAATTGAGTCAATACTTGCTGTTCCAAAACTTGCTGATACATTTGAGTCTATATAACCATAGCCACTGAAGTACCAAACCATATTTGCTATAAATACTCCATAGAGTGCAAAACCTCGAAGAATATCCAAGATTTCGAATCTTTCTCCCTTTGATACAGGTTTTAATTGAGTTTCTTTATTAATGTTAGATAAACGAATGATATCAAAATTCATAAAATTACTGCCAACATGTTATATCCACTCAATATACCCATATATTATTTATTCTATCGGAATATCATCACCTTTTGGCTTCCTTTAAGATAAAATGATAATAGAATAACTCGACGCAAACCTTACTGCCGTTAGTCAGGCCCGCTTGACATCGAGGCGGTTTAATCCATCTCTTCTCGTTCGCCGAATACGCCAAAGGTGGAGAGGGAGGATTAAATTCAATGAAATTATCATCCAATTATAAGGTGATTCTCCTATTCATTTAATCTCAAATTTATTTGATTTTTAATGAATAAAAAAGGCAAATAATAACATTATTTCTAAACTGAGTTTAGTACTTTTGCTTTTTTAAAATCTATATAAAAATGTCTGAATTAAAAGAATTACAAGATTTTACCAGCCAGGTTAGAAGAGATATTATTAGAATGGTTCATGCCGTAAAATCGGGCCATCCAGGTGGTTCCTTGGGATGTACCGAGTTTTTAACAGTGCTTTATCAGGAAATTTTGGATTATTCTTCCAAATTCAATATGAATGGCGAAGGAGAAGATTTATTCTTTTTGTCAAACGGACATATATCTCCGGTAATGTACAGCGTTTTGGCACATAGTGGATTTTTCCCGGTAGAAGAATTGGCAACTTTTCGAAAATTAAATTCCCGATTACAAGGCCATCCAACCAATCATGAAGGCTTACCGGGCATTAGAATGTCCTCTGGTTCATTAGGTCAAGGGATGTCTGTTGGAATTGGTGCTGCACAAATAAAAAAATTAAATGGTGATCAGCATTTGGTCTATACCTTACATGGTGATGGTGAGTTGCAAGAAGGTCAGTGTTGGGAAGCCATTATGTATGCTGCAGGTAAAAATGTAGATAACCTTATTTCTACAATTGATTATAATCATCAACAAATTGATGGGGCAACTAATGATGTGATGCCTCTGGGTGATTTACGTGCTAAATTCGAAGCTTTTGGCTGGACCGTTTTAGAAATTGAAAAAGGAAATGATCTTGAAAGTATTATTATCGGAATGAAACAAGCCAAAGAAGCAACAGGAAAAGGAAAACCTGTATGTGTTTTATTGCATACTGAAATGGGGAATGGCATTGATTTTATGATGGGATCGCACAAATGGCATGGTATACCACCAAATGATGATCAATTACAAATTGGATTGGCTCAAAATGCTGAGACTTTGGGTGACTATTAAGTTAAAATATTTGGATTTAATAGGTTGTTTTAAAATTAATAAAAGTTTCACGTCAAGTAAAAGATTGCAAAAAACGCAAAGTATATAGATTTAATTATTAATTCTTATCGAAATTTGCGAAATTCCCTCTAGCCCCCATACATGAAAAGGAATTTTTTGTCAAATTATTTTGTCTCTAATTTTTATAAATAGTTGGTAATTGTAATTTAAATTTTACGGCAATTAATCTTACCGTTATCACCATCAAAGTAGTTACTATATAATTGAAGTTTTGATCTAAGCGTAATTGATTGAGTACTAAAAATGTTACAGAGCCAATGATACAAGCAGTAGCATATATTTCTTTATGAAAAATCAATGGAATCTCATTCGCCAAAATATCTCTGATTACGCCACCAAAACTGGCAGAAATTGTTCCCAGAAAAACACAAATAATAGGATGAAATTCATTTTCAATTCCAATTTTAGTTCCTATAATGGTAAAAATTCCTAGACCAATCGTATCGAATAAAAAAAGTGATTTACTCAAATAACTAATTCTCTTTCTAAAAATAATGGCAAGAACAACCGAAATAGAAATTATATAAACATAGTTTAAATCACCCATCCATACTACCGGAAACCGACCGGTGATCACATCTCTTATGGTACCTCCACCCACGGCAGTTACAAATGCAATAATAAACACACCAATGGGATCCATTTTTTTGTTCATGGCAAACAAGGCACCGGAAATAGCAAAAGCCGATGTCCCGAGAAGATCAAGTATATAAAAAACAGTCATTTAT
>Ga0114949_10000981_pt1 | contig 16782 bp, 16 predicted proteins | sample N074metaG_FD_83505 | JGI IMG/M metagenome (GOLD analysis project Ga0114949, IMG submission 83505) | Deep subsurface microbial communities from Kermadec Trench to uncover new lineages of life (NeLLi) - N074 metaG | ecosystem: Environmental > Aquatic > Marine > Ocean trench > Sediment | place... | reverse complement strand
GGAATTGCATTTCAAACACGATGACTCCGTAGAGCAGGGAAGCCACATAGACCAGTTAATAAAAAAGGCCTTGTATGCTGACAAAGGCGGCACAGAGGACACACTGGCCGATAGCGAAGAGGACTAGCGATGCGCCGCAAGCGCGGACTTGATATTCATGGGGTTGTTTTGTTAGACAAGCCTGCAGGTATCTCTTCCAATCGAGCATTACAAAGAGTCAGGGGCATTTTCCAGGCACGTAAAGGGGGTCACACCGGAAGTCTTGATCCTTTCGCCACCGGCATGCTGCCCATTTGCCTCGGTGAAGCCAGCAAAACGGCCGCATTCATGCTGGAGGCCGGCAAACATTATCGTGCGACCGCGCTTCTGGGTGTAGCCACCACTACCGGCGATATCGAAGGTGAGGTCATCCAGACCGGTCGCATACCGGATATGGATTCAAAGACCATCGCGCAGACCCTGGATCGCTTTGTCGGTGATATCGAACAGGTGCCGCCGATGTATTCCGCACTGAAACACCAGGGTAAACCCTTGTATGAATATGCACGCGCCGGTATTGAAATTGAACGGCCTGCGCGCGCTGTGACGATTCGCGATTTAAAAATGCTTGAATGGCAATCACCCCGGCTCAGTTTCGACGTGCATTGTTCTAAAGGGACCTACATCAGGACCCTGGCAGAAGATATTGCGACTGCACTCGGTAGTTGCGCGCACCTGGTAGCGCTCAGACGCTTGTCAGTTCAGCCGTTTGAAGCACAGCCCATGGTTACATTGGAACAACTTCAACAGGCTAAAGACCAGGGTGGTCTGGAAGATTTTTTGATGCCGGTTGATTACGGACTGCCGGACTGGCCGAGGGTTGAGTTGGATACAGAACAGCACGGTAAATTCATGCACGGTAACCACTTCCAAATGTCGGGGCATGCACGGTCGCAGGGAAAAGTCCGAGTCTACAGCCAGGAAGGCAAGCTGCTTGGTCTGGCCGAATGTTCTGCACAAGGCGTTATACAACCCATGCGGGTGTTTAATCTCTGACTAATTAGGTATACAAGGCTTGTTTGACGGTACTGTGGCGGTTAAAATAGCCGGCTAACGAAAAACCCGGGGCTACCGGTTTCAGCCAGACAGCAGGGCGATCAGGCGCTGTGATAATTGCAGAAACCACGGGGCTCTATTCATGGAGATGGAACCATGTCTATTAATGCAGAAACGAAAAGTAAAGTAGTAAGTGAGTTCAAACGTTCAGAAAACGATACCGGCTCTCCGGAAGTCCAGGTCGCACTGCTGACCTCAAGGATCCAGCACCTGACCGAGCACTTTAAAGTTCACAAACATGACCACCATTCCCGTCGCGGTTTGTTACGCCTGGTTAATCAGCGTCGCAGCCTGTTGGACTATCTGAAGAAAAAGGAAGTTCAGCGTTACCGTGATTTGATCGGACGTCTTGGTCTGCGTCGTTAATCCTTATTACCAAGAAGGAAAGGGTCACAATCTGTCGCAACACTGGTTCCGGCAGCAATTGACCGTATTTGCAAATATTGCCTGATAACGGGCGTAAAAGGGCCAGGTGGCTCTTCATAAAAGCAGGAAACTTAACGTGAAAAAACTGACAAAGTCATTTCAATTCGGTGATCACACCGTAACACTCGAGACAGGTGAGATTGCTCGCCAGGCTAGTGCGACGGTGATGGTCACCATGGACGATACCGTGGTCATGGTCGCTGTTGTAGGACGTAAAGAAGCCAAACCCGGCCAGTCTTTCTTCCCCCTGACAGTTAACTATCAGGAAAAATTCTACGCGGCAGGGCGTATCCCGGGCGGCTTCTTCAAACGTGAAGGACGTCCAACCGAGAAAGAAGTCCTGACCTGTCGTTTGATCGACCGGCCGATTCGTCCGTTGTTTCCGAAAGGATTTATGAACGAAGTACAGGTAACCGCCAACCTGATCTCTTCCAACCCGGAAGTGGATGGCGACATTCCAGCTCTGATCGGAACATCTGCGGCGCTGGCACTGTCCGGTATGCCATTTCGCGGTCCGATTGGTGCGTCCAAGGTTGGCTATATTGACGGTGAGTACGTGCTGAACCCAACCACCACACAGTTGCAGGATTCCAAACTTAACCTGGTGGTCGCCGGTACAGAAAACGCCGTGCTGATGGTTGAATCCCAGGCGGATCTTCTGTCTGAAGAAGTGATGCTGGGTGCAGTGACCTTTGGCCACGATGCCTTGAAGACCGTTGTTACCGCGATCAATGAATTGGTCGCTGAAGCGGATGTGACTGCATGGGAATGGGAAACAGAGGCCGAAGATACCGATCTGAAGGCTAAAGTTGAAGCTGCCGCAAAAGATGGCTTGATGGCTGCCTATGCCATTGCAGATAAAATGGAACGCCAGGCTGCGGTCGCTGAAGTGAAGAAATCTACCATTGATGCACTTTGCGATGAAGAAGACGAAAACGCGCCTGCAAGCGGTGATGTCGCGGGCGCGGTGGGCAAACTGGAGAAATTCCTGGTTCGTGACCACATTCTTGCCGGTAATCCCCGTATCGATGGCCGTGACCTGACAACGGTACGACCGATTACCGTCAAACCTGGCATATTGCCACGTGCACATGGCTCAGCCTTGTTCACCCGTGGTGAAACACAGGCCATCGTGGTTACCACGCTGGGCACCACCCGCGATGCACAGATAATTGATGCGGTTAACGGCGAATACAAAGACCCGTTCATGTTGCACTACAACTTCCCGTTGTTCTGCGTTGGCGAAACCGGTTTTGCCGGTGGTCCGAAACGTCGTGAAATCGGTCATGGCTGGCTGGCACGCCGTGCTGTCACGGCCGTTATGCCGAGTATTGAAGATTTCCCATATGTGATTCGCGTGGTATCTGAAATCACTGAATCCAACGGCTCAAGCTCAATGGCTTCAGTCTGTGGCACATCTTTGGCGCTGATGGATGCTGGCGTGCCGATCAAGGCACCGGTTGCCGGTATTGCCATGGGTTTGATCAAGGAAGGTGACCGTTTTGCTATCCTCAGCGACATCCTCGGTGATGAAGATCACCTTGGCGACATGGATTTCAAAGTAGCGGGTACCGCTGACGGAATCACTGCACTGCAGATGGATATCAAGATCGAAGGTATCAACGAGCAGATCATGAAGATTGCGCTTGAACAGGCCCACGAAGGCCGTAATTTCATCCTTGATGAAATGAACAAGGTGATTTCTGAGCCACGCGCTGAAATGTCAGAATATGCACCGCGTCTTGTTACGATCAAGATTCATCCTGACAAAATCCGTGATGTCATTGGCAAGGGTGGTGTGACCATCCGCAGTATCACCGAAGAAACCGGTGCAACCATTGATATTGCCGATGATGGCACCATCACCATTGGTTCTGTTAACAAGGATGCCGGTGATGCGGCGAAGAAGCGTATTGAACAGATTACTGCTGATATCGAACCTGGCCAGATCTTTGAAGGCAAGGTGATCAAGATCATGAATTTTGGTGCCTTTGTTTCTCTGACCCCGGGCCGCGATGGCCTGGTGCATATCTCACAGCTTTCTGATGAGCGTGTCAACAATGTAACTGATGTGGTTACGGAAGGCGAAATCGTCAAGGTCAAGGTACTTGAAGTTGACAAGCAAGGTCGGGTTCGCTTGTCGATGAAAGCGGTTGGTAAGGACGACTAATGTTGAGGGGGTCGGAGTAAAGTGCCAGAGTAATAACTCTGGCACTTTACTCCGACCCCCTTTGTTTTGATAGAATCGATACATGCAAGCAATCATTCTCGCGGCTGGGCGGGGTAATCGTCTGGCCGAATTCAATCCTGATGCACGTCCGAAATGCCTGTTGGAGTTTGGTGGCAAAAGCCTTCTGGCCAGGCAGTTGGGTTGTTTATTCCGCTTTGGTGTGCGGCAGGCAACACTGGTGGTTGGTTATGAGGCGGATCAGATCATTGATCATGTCGGCGCGCTGACATCACGGCCCGATGTCGCTTTCGTTTATAACCCTGCCTATGCTGACGGCAGTGTGCTTAGCCTGCTGACTGCACAGGAGGCGTTGCGCAGCGGTGGCAGCGTGCTTGTGCTGGATGCGGATGTTTTGTTCCATCCCGGAATAATGCAGACGCTTATCCAATCCGAAATACCCAATTGCTATTTGATCGACCATGATTTTGTTGCCGGTGACGAACCGGTCAAAATTGCGCTATTACAGGGTAAAATGCTTGAGTTCAGGAAAATGCTACCAGCGGATCTGGAATACGACACGCTGGGAGAGTCGGTGGGTTTTTTCAGGTTCGAAGCTGAGTATGCGGCTAAAATTGCTGACACCTGCGCCAACTACAAAACAGAGGGTCTGTCGGACGCGCCATACGAAGAAGCACTGCGGGATGTGTTGCTCGCAGATCCTGACGCATTTGCCTGTGAAGATGTTACCGGATTGCCCTGGATTGAAGTTGATTTTCCTGAAGATGTTGAACGGGCGATCAAGCAGATATTGCCTGCTATCAGGAAGGACGTGACTGATTTTTAACCTCGGGAAAAGTACTTGCAAAAGACAACACAACTAAGAAACATGCTCGGATCCAGTGCTACCGAATTCATTCTGGAAGCGCATAACGGTCTGTCTGCACGCATCGTGGAGGAGGCCGGTTTCAAGGGTATTTGGGGTTCCGGCCTGGCGCTGTCCGCGCAAAATGCGGTACGCGATAACAATGAACTGTCCTGGACGCAGGTGGTGGCGCAGCTGGAATTCATGACCGATGTGACCGATATTCCGATCCTGCTGGATGGTGACACCGGTTATGGCGATTTTAATAATATGCGTCGCCTGGTGCGCAAATTGGGCCAGATTGGCGTGGCCGGTGTCTGTATCGAAGACAAACTGTTTCCCAAGACCAACAGTTTTATCCAGGGTGAGGCGCAACCACTGGAGGATATACAGACATTTTGTGGCAAGATCCAGGCCGGCAAGGATTCTCAAACCGATGACGATTTCTGCATCGTCGCGCGGGTAGAGGCGTTTATTGCCGGCTGGGGTCTGGATGAAGCCCTTAAACGCGCCGAGGCTTACCATCAGGCAGGTGCGGACGCCATCCTGATTCACAGCAAACACAGTCAGCCCGATGAGGTATTGGAGTTTGCTGCCGAGTGGGCCAACCGATGCCCGCTGGTACTCGTACCTACCAAGTATTACGCAACACCCACCGAAGTGTTCGAGCAGGCCGGAATCAGCCTGGTGATCTGGGCCAATCACATGATACGCACTTGCATTACTGCGATGCAGTCAACTGCGACCAACATCAAGGACACGCGTTCGCTGGTGGAAAGCGAAGGACGGATTGCGACGGTTTCGGAGATATTCCGCCTGCAGGGTGCGGATGAATTACTCGAAGCTGAAAAGCGTTATGCACGCGGTGGCAGCCATCCGGTCACAGCGATTATCCTGGCTGCATCCAGAGGCGAAGGTATGGATGAATTGACCCGTGAACGGCCAAAAGTGATGTTGCCGGTTGCCGGTGTGCCGATGCTGCGGCGTCAGGTGGATAAATTCAAAAAACAGGGAATCAACGGGATTACCGTGGTTGCCGGATACCACCACGATGCGATCGATGTGCAGGGCGCGAACATCGTACTCAATGAAGACTGGGAATCGACTGGCGAACTGGCCTCATTGAACTGTGCATTGGAAGGCATCAGCGATGATACGGTGATCATTTACGGTGATTTATTGTTTCGTTCCTACCTGTTGCACAACCTGCTTGATTGGGAAACTGAAATACTGGTGGCAGTGGATTCAACGCCGCTTGCGGCTGTCACCGGAAATGCCAACGACCTGGCCTTTTGTTCCGCGGCGGATAATCGGGCCATGTACCAGCAGACAGTCACACTCAGGCAAGTCACAGCCAAAACCGAATACCAGGGCCAGAAACCGGATGGTCGTTGGATCGGAATGTTGCGGGTATCCGGCGAGGGTGGGGTGCAACTTCGTGCAGCAATCGAGGAATTGCGACTAAGGGAAGATTTCAATTCACTTGGATTACCCGATTTACTCAATCAATTGGTAGCTAACGGACAGGCACCACAGGTACAATATGTCACCGGTCACTGGATGGACATTAACAATCTGGACGATCTGGAACGTGCGGGGACGTTTGAAAACACTCGATGAGATCTTTAATACTTTAATTACGAGGAAGTGCGGTTATGAGTACAGGTACGGTTAAATGGTTTGATGCAGGCAAAGGATATGGATTCATCACACCGGAAGATGGCAGTAAAGATTTGTTTGTGCACCATTCTGAAATTCAGACTGATGGTTATGCGACGCTTAACGATGGTCAACAGGTGGAATACGAACTGGGCGAAGGAAAAAAAGGCCCATGTGCAACAAAGGTTGTCGCAGTCTGATCGTCAATATTTATGAATTAGCTTATTAATCAGCCGGTCGCGGGTCGGTCGATTCGCGTACCGGTTAATTCACATAATATATCCGCATTGATTCAGTTAGACTTTAACGGTCAAGAATAGCAACCGGGATTGTCGTGATTGAAGCCAGTCAATTTGTAGAACCAGCCAAACAACTGGGTTTCAATTTCTGGGCTGGCGTGCCTTGTTCCTATCTGACTCCATTCATTAATTACACTATTGGCGATGCGGGGCTGAGCTATGTATCTTCGGCCAATGAAGGTGACGCGGTCGCTACCGCGTCGGGTGCAGTGCTGGGTGGTCGACGCGCTGTTGCCATGATGCAGAATTCAGGTCTGGGTAACGCAATCAGTCCGTTGACATCGTTGAACCACGTTTTTCAAATCCCCGTGTTGCTGATTATCACTCTGAGGGGGGAACCTGGTCAGACGGATGAGCCACAACACGAACTGATGGGGCAAATCACGCAGCAGTTACTTGAGACCATGGGGATACCATGGGCCTGGTTTCCGCAGCAGTCAGTGGACGTTGATCAGGTATTGCAAACCGCGCTCACCCATATGAATCAGAATGGCAGGCCTTTTGCGCTAATCATGCGCAAGGACTCGGTTGCAGCCTATCCATTGCCATCCGGTTCATTGTCAGGCAATAAGAGAATATACATTAATAATATCAGTCAAAATATTGTTAATAAACAATATATACCGACGCGCCATGATATTCTAGGTGAATTGCTTGGTTTAACCAACGTCAATGAAACCATACTCATTGCCAGCACCGGATTTACCGGGCGTGAGCTTTGCGCCATCGAAGACCGTGCGAACCAACTCTACATGGTGGGCTCCATGGGTTGTGCATCATCCCTGGGTCTTGGTCTGTCGATGGTCAGGCCTGACAAGAAAGTGATCGTCATTGATGGTGATGGTGCGGCCTTGATGCGCATGGGCAACCTGGCCACCATCGGTGCGTTTGGCGGCGAAAATTTTTATCACCTGCTGCTGGATAACCAGGTACACGAATCAACCGGTGGACAGGCCACTGTCAGCGGATCTGTTGATTTTCCGGGTATTGCCAATGCCTGTGGCTATCGGAATGTATTTGAGCGCACAGGGCGGGATGGTTTACCTGAATTCCTTCGCTGCCAGGCACCTGCGTTCATGCATGTCCATACACAACGCGGTGTTGCTGATGACCTGCCGCGTCCGGCCATCAAACCCTCAGATGTTGCCCGGCGCCTGATGCAACACATGGCTGATCATTCAGGATAAAACAGTCATATCCGACCTCGAAATCTTGTAAAATCAGCGCATATTCAGTGGAGTAGCATATGAGTTCAGACAGAATCCTGCGGGCCGGCAACCGCAGCGGCATGAGGGGCTGGTTTGATCGAATTCGGTATAACGAAATTTTGCGCCAGGGCATCGGTTTGTTACTGGTTGCAGTGTGCGCGTATTTTACCGGGCCTGCGTCAGTGTTGCTGCTGGTTGGCATGGCGATGGCAATTTTCGGTCAGGTTTTCCGCATCTATGCCGCCGGTTTTATCCACAAGAACAAACAGCTTGCCACCACCGGACCCTATGCCCTTGTACGTCACCCGTTGTACCTGGGTAATTTCCTGATACTCATCGGCTTCGCACTGGCCGCTGCAAACCTGTATGTGTGGATTGCTGTCATCGTGTTTTTTCTCATTTGGTACCCGGCCGCCATTTCCTACGAAGACAGCAAGCTGGAAAGCATTTTTGAAGATGAGTGGCGTGATTGGAGCAAAAACATTCGCTCGATCATTCCCGGTGGTTTCAAATGGGCCGATTTAAAGGCCGAAGGCTGGGATACCTACCAGTCACTGATACGCAATGGTGAGCTGCCTATTTCCCTGTACCTGAGTAGTTGTGGGATCTGGTTGTGGGTTTACAGTCACCAGGTCTAGGTAGCCTCTGATCAATGAGATCCATTTTACTCAATCCGGGGCCGGTATCGCTCAGCGAGGGTGTACGCCGGGCGGTTGCCCGTGTTGACCTTTGCCACCGCGAACCGGAGTTTTTTGACCTCCAGGACCAACTTATCAAAGGACTGCTGGATATTTATCAATGCGACCCTGCCGAATGGTCTGCGGTCCTGCTGGGCGGCTCAGGCACTTCAGCGATGGAGGCTATGCTTACATCACTCCTGCCACGTGATACGCAGCTGTTGGTGCTGGAGAACGGTGTTTATGGTGAGAGGCTGAGCAAGTTAGCCAGTATCTATGGCATCAGTTACCAGGTCTTGCATGTACCCTGGGGTGATGCAACTGACCTTGGAGCGCTGGCCGAATGGTTAGCTTCGGGCAAAATAACGCACGTGGCGGCGGTCCACCATGAGACCACCACCGGCCGGCTGAACAAGATTGATGAAATAGCCGCTATTTGTGCACAGCACGATGTGCAATTATTGCTTGATGCCGTATCCAGTTTTGGTGCCGAGTCCATTCCATTTTCCAGCGGTGCATTGCAAGCGGTTGCTGCCACCGCCAATAAATGCCTGCACGGCATTCCCGGTCTGGCCATGGTTATTTGCCGACGGGCATCACTCGAGCAAGATATTGAGCCACGCAGTATGAGTTTGCATTTGCCATCATGGGCAGAGCAACAGGCAAAGCGTTCAACGCCGTTCACACCGGCAATCAACGCCATGCTGGGTCTGGCGCAGGCCTTGCAGGAGCTGGGTAAACAGGGCGGCTGGCGAGCACGCAGAACACGTTATCGTAAGCTGGCAAAGAATGTTGCCGCGACCTTAAGCAAACTGGGTGTGCAAGCATGGTTGCCCGCCACGGAGAGTTCCTGTGTATTGCGAAGTTATCACTTGCCCCAGGGCCTGACTTACAATCAGTTGCATGACGGGCTGAAACAGCATGGTTTTATTATTTACGCGGGGCAGGGCGATCTTGTCGGGCAATTATTCCGCATATCTACCATGGGCGAAATCAGCAATTACGATATGGCCCGGCTGGAACAGGCAATGCAGTCAGTCATTGGGGCATAAATTGATAATGAAGAAGATTATTTTGCTGATCGCAATCGTCGTGCTGCTGCTGCCTGTGCCGGTATTGTCATACCTGGACCCGACCACCGGCAGTATGGTGATTTCCGCTATCGTGGGTTTATTCGCCTCGCTGGTTTTGGCCATCAAGACCTACTGGTATCGCATCAGGGCCTTTTTCAAAGGCAAACCCGCCAAGACAGACTCTGATGATGGAACCGCCTGACATTCAGGTGCTCTGATGGAGTTCCTCAAGGCCTGGTCCGGCTGGTACAGTTACCGTAAATTATCCGCAGATTGGCGTAATATCGTCATGTACTCGGAAAGCGGTCAGGACTGGCATTATTTTGCACCGTTGATTGAAGTGCTGAATAGCAGCCTGCGGAGAAAAGTCACATTTATTGCTTCAGATGTGACCGATCCTGGACTGGACCGGAAGCATGAACTGTACCGTGCCATTTTTATCCCCGAAGGTTTTTTCCTGACCCTGCACTTCAATATGCAAAAGGCTGATGTGGTCGTCTTGACGATGATGGATCTGGGCAATTTGCAGCTAAAAAAGTCGATCAACCCGGTGCATTACATCTATCTGTTTCATTCGCTTGGCAGCACCCACATGGTAGATCACGCCAACTCCTATGATGCATACGACAGCCTGTTTTGTGCCGGGCCACATCATGTTGCTGAATTGCGCAAGCGCGAGGAGCTTGCAGGTCTTGCGCAGCGAAACCTGTTTGCCTATGGTCACCCGCGTCTGGAGGACCTGCTGGCCCAGGCCGTTGTATATCAACGGGAGAATTTACCAACAGGCCCGCTGAAGGTATTGATCGCCCCCACCTGGGGTGATGATTCGATCTTCAATACCTGTGGTGATGAACTGGTGGGTCTGCTGCTGGATGCAGATTATCATGTCATTGTCAGGCCGCATTACCAGACCCTGGCGCTGACACCCGCTATTATCGATAAACTGAAGGCAAAATACGGAGAGCGCAGTAATTTTGAATACCAGGACCGCATGGGTGAAAGCAATACGCTGTTCCGCTCGGATATCCTGATCAGCGACTGGTCGGCCATGGCCATTGAATACGCGCTGGCTTTGGAAAAACCTGTTGTGTTCATTGATTTGCCCCGGCGGGTGCGAAATCCCGACTGGCAGGCACTTGGAATCGAACCGTTAGAGGCTTCTTTCCGTCAACTGGCAGGCGCAATTATTTCACCGCAAAATCTCGCTGCTAGCGTACCGGCAATCTTGCAGTTGTTGGAAAACCGTGAAGAGTTCCAACAGACCATGCGTGGTCTTTGTTCGCAAATGATTTTCAATATTGGTAACAGCATTGAATTGGGCGCTGCTGAGATTGCCCGTCTGGCTGATGAAAAAGCGCACGAGCGGCAGAGCAGGGAACAACCAGGTGTGTGAGAACGCCCCCTAATGACCCTATCACCCAGGAAACAGCTTTGGCGATGGCTGGGCTGGTTTGCAATGGCCAATGCCATCGTGCTCGGCCTGATTGGTCTGCGTTACCTCGGTGGCGGTCTGGGCGGGCAAACCCTGCTGGCCTGGGTATACCTGGTGACGATCTATATTTCCCACCACAGTTGGCTGGCCTTGTTGCCATTGTTGTTGTTATTGAGCCCGGTGATCGTGATCCGGCCATCTTACCGCCTGGTGAAAACCCTGGCGGTGCTGCTAATGGCGGCCATGATCGCGATCATCATGCTCGACAGCCTTCTCTGGTCACAGAGCAGGTTTCATATCAACATCCTGACACTCAAAATCCTCGGTTCTTCAAGCTGGATGTTTGCCGCGGTGATGTTTGTCATTGCAATTGTATTTGAAACACTACTCGCACGCAGGGTCTGGGCATGGGTGAATTCCGCGGATTCTCATCGGGGACGCACGCTGGGAATTGTCATTGCTATTTGCCTGGTCCTCTCGCAGGGCATATTCGCCTGGGCGGATGCGAGTTATTACGTGCCGGTCACCCGTGTCGCACAGCAATTGCCGGTGCAAAGGGGCTTTACCGCCAAGAAACTGCTGGTGAAATATGGCCTGGTGGATATCAGCCAAAGCCGGGAGCGACAATTGGCCAGACGCATGGCTGGCGGTCTGGACCATACCGTTGGCGTCAGCCTCAATTATCCGCTGGCCCGGTTAATGTGTTCTGCCAGGCCTGATGGGTCCCGCCCGTTGAATCTTTTGATTATACTGGTGGATTCGATGCGTAGCGGCATGCTCGAGAAGGGTTTGACACCGAATATGGATGAATTCAGCCGCCAACGGGCCAGCCGGTTCACACGACACTACAGTGGTGGAAATTCATCCCGCATGGGTGTGTTCAGCCTGTTTTACGGCTTGCCACCCAGCTATTTCAGTAGTTTTGAAGCCTTGCAAAAGCCACCCGTTCTCATCGATCAGCTGATGCTGAATGACTACCAGATGGGTCTGTTCAGCAGTTCCAACATGTACCGGCCGGTCACCCTGGATCGGACCGCGTTTGCACAGGTGCCAAATCTCAGGATAGAAACAAAGCCAACGGATGCAAGCGCCTGGGAACGCGACCGGATCATGACCGCCGACTGGCTGCAGTGGCTGGACCAGCGGGACGGACAGAAACCGTTTTTCGGGTTCCTGTTTTATGACGCGGTCAACGACAACACCTATCCATCGGAATACGCGCAACGTGTGGCGCTGGATTCTTCCGATCCGCTGCCGCGGGAATTTGCTGATTATAAAAGGTCGGTGATGTTTGCCGATGACATGGTAGGACAGGTGCTTGCTGATCTCGACCGGCGTGGCCTGGCAGAGAGTACCGTGGTGATGATCTCGTCGGATCATGGTGAGGAGTTCAATGAGAACGGCGACGGTGTGCAAGGGCATGGCTCCGGTTATAGCCGTTATCAACTCGGAATCCCGATGTTGCTCGCCTGGCCCGGTATGGCACCACAACTCATCACCCGGCGTACATCACACTATGATGTTGCGCCCACCCTGTTGCGCCGTTTGCTCGGTTGCACCAATCCAGCCACCGATTACTCCAGTGGTAATGATCTGTATGAGGGCCCGCAATGGGACTGGCTGGTCGCCGGCAGTTATTACAATTATGCTGTGCTGGAGCCTGACCAGACCACGGTGACATTTCCGAACGGCACCTACGAGGTACGAGATAGTCAGTATCAATTGCTACAACACCCCCGGTTCGACGCGGAAGTTCTCGAGGCTGTGATGCGCGAAAACAAGCGATTTCATCAATAATGAAAAATAAGTTTATTACTTTTCTGATATTCCTCGCGTTGATGCGACCGGGTTTGGCGATGGCAGGGGTTGTGGTCGACACGCAGTCGTTGCGTCTTCAATTCACCGATCAGGGCGATCTGCTCAGGGTCGAATCCTGTTTTCCTGAATGTTCGAAACGAGACGCGCAAACACGTGTGTTATCTGCACACGAGGGTATGTTTGTATTCGATCGGGGGGCACAACAACCGCTATCGTCTGGGCAAAAACATTCAGGGGGCGCAACGGTCCTGACCTATTCAGATGAGGCTGGAAAGCCTGTAATTCGCTGGGATATTCCAGACCGGGGCTGGAAAATATCCGTGACGATTTCAGGCGCGGGCAGTGCCCGCTTGATGAGTGGTGAGGATTTCAGACCCGCATCTTCTTCCGGCTTTGGCTACCTGCTCGAACAATCTCGTTACCTGTTTTTTACGGGCTCAGATGTCGATATTTCAGGGCTTGATGAATCTGAGCAGGTGACACGCGATGTGTCAGGTTGGTTTGGTTTTCGTAATCGTTTCTGGACAGCGATGGTACTGCCGGATGAAAGCGTCCGGGTAGAGGCTGTGACCGGGGAAGCAATTGAAGACGCGGTTATTTCTGTGCAGCTGGTCGGTGAAGGATCGCAGCGAATGGACTTATACCTTGGCCCCGTTGAACCCGTAGCACTAAAAGAAGCGGCTGCCGAGCTTGAAAACCTGATGTATTCCGGCCTGTGGTTCTGGTTACGCTGGATCTGCCAGGCACTTTTCTACCTGCTCAGTGGCATTGTGACGCTGGTGCCGCATTGGGGTCTCGCCATCATGCTGTTGTCGGTGGTGGTGGGTGTGTTGATGCGACCATTAAGTAAAATTGCCGAGCGATTACAGGACCAGGTGCACGAGATTGATGCGCGCCTGGCGCCGACCTTGTCAGCGATCAAGAAAAATCATAAGGGTGCCGAACAATCCGAAAAAATACTCGCGATGTACAAGCAGGAAAAAGTCCATCCGCTGTATAGCTTGAAGAGTTTATTGGGTGTTTTTGTGGTCATACCGGTGTTTATCGGTGCATTCGACATGCTGGCCGAGAATATACATCTGTCCGGCGTGTCATTTCTGTGGATAAGCGATTTATCCCGTGCCGACGCATTCCTGCAACTGCCATTCAGCCTGCCATTTTTTGGAGGCTATCTGAATCTATTGCCGTTCATCATGACCGGTTTTTCGTTTATTGCCTCAAAACTGCACACGCATCCCGCCATGGATTCGGCACAGCAGCGTAAGCAGGCGCGTAACCTGGTTTTTATGTCGCTGGCTTTCCTGGTTCTGTTCTACACCTTTCCGGCAGGAATGGTCCTGTACTGGACGACCAATAACCTGATTTCGGTGATCAAAATGTTGTGGAAAAGGCGTAAAGTAACCGCATTTGAGGGACAATAGCACGGTGTTAAGCAAGCAACAGGTCGAACAATTCAAGCAAGATGGATTCCTGTTGGTCAGGGCCATGTACAGCCCAGCGGAGATACAGGAAATCAGTGACTGGACCGACGCTGTGGCCGGGGCTGCAGAGACACCCGGCAAGGCCATGATGTATTTTGAATCCAGTCAGCAGGATGAGTCGCGTATCCTCTCGCGGGTTGAAAACTTTGTGCCTTTTCATCAGGGGTTTCAACAACTGATTACGCGTCGCAGGATGCGCCAGGCGGTCGACGATCTTTTTGGCGAATCTTCGGTGTTATTCAAGGACAAGATCAATTTCAAATTGGCTGGCGCTGACGGCTTCAGGGAACACCAGGACGTGCAGGCCGGTTGGGATGACTACGCCGATTTACACATCACCGCGATGATCGCAATAGATGCGACCAACGCAGCCAATGGCAGCCTGGAAGTAATTGCGGGTATGCACAAGCAGGGTGTGCTGGGTGAGATGTGGGCGCCGTTAAAAGACGCGGATACTTCTCATATTCCGTATCAGGCGATTCATTGTCAGCCTGGCGATGCGATATTTTTCGACTCTTACGCACCTCATCGCTCGATGCCCAATAATTCAGATCAGGCCCGACGGGTGTTGTATATTACTTTTAACAAGGTGTCAGACGGCGATCATCGGGCGCAATATTACGCTGATAAACGTAAGAATTACCCACCGGATATCGAAAGAGATCCAAATAAAACATACGCATTCAAGGTTTGAGTAAAAACGATGGGCATGGATATCATCCAGGTACCGGTATCACCGGGTGAAGTACTCGATAAAATCACCATTCTCGAGATCAAGTCCGAGCGGATCAAAGATCCGGGTAAAGTTGCGAACGTGCAACGCGAGTTGGAATTACTCAGCACGACATGGCAACAATCGGTCACCCAGGATGAGACGGTTCACCGCATACACGCAGAGTTGAAGGCCATCAATGAAGCCTTGTGGGAAATTGAGGACGATATCCGTGATAAGGAGCGCGCCCGGGAGTTTGATCAGCAGTTTATCGACCTGGCCAGAAGTGTTTATGTCACCAATGACCGGCGTGCCAATGCCAAGAAGGAACTGAACCTATACCTGGGTTCAGAAATCGTGGAAGAGAAGTCGTACCAGGACTATCACTAGGGGGCAGTCTGGCGTGTGAGAACGCCCCCTAGAGTGTGGGACGCCCCCAGGCTGAATTCCTGGCCTGGATAAAAGCGTCAAGTTTCGCGATCACTGCCTCGGTTTCAATCAAATCCATAACGCCCGGATATTCTATACGCTGACCCCAGCGAAGCTTGCCAGCTGCTTTGTGCTTGAACCGCCGCGCGGCCTCGGCGTAATGATCGACACATAAATCAAGACTGTTGTACGGTCCGGAGCGTTTGCTTGGCGTTGCCGCATACAATCCGAGTACCGGCGTACCTATAGCGGATGCCAGGTGTGCCGGGCCTGAATCCGGTGACAGCAGGAGCTCCGCTCGTTGTAGTAAAGCAACCGACTGATTGATGGTGTCTTTGCCGATCAGGTTTTGCACTTTGTTTTTCATCGTAGCTTCGATTTCCTGCCCGGTATTCATTTCCAGCTCTGCAGGTCCGCCGGTTAAAACCACACGCATCCCGTGTTTCTCTATTGCATGGTCCGCCACCTTTGCATAACGATCTGCTGCCCAGTTGCGTTGCACATGGCTGGAACAGGGGCTGATCATCAGTATCGGCGCGCCGCCGCCCAGTACGTCCCCGGCCCACTGACAATCCTGCTCGGTAATGGGAAGATTCCATTGCGGTGAGCCGATGGCAGCATGATGGTCTTCGCTTAAAACCCGTGCAAACTCAAGAAAGGCATCAACCTGGTGTTGCTGTGGCACACTGCGCACAGATTGGTTGATAAACCATTGGTGGCGGTCGCGCCAGCGGGGTTTGTCCCAGCCGATACGGATGGGAGCTCTTACCAGTTTACTGAGCAAGTTGGCGCGTGCCGCAACCTGCATGTGGAGCAATACATCAAAACGGCGGCCTTTGAGGGTCTTTCCAAGCTGACGAATGGCGCCAAAACCACCTCGCTTATCAAAGACGATAAATTCCACACCCATAAAGTCCTGCAACAGACGGGCTTCGAGTTTGCCGATTATCCAGGTAATTTTTGCCTGTGGCTGGTTTTTCCGGATCGCATGGATGACCGGCAACACGTGTGTGATGTCACCGATGGCCGATAGCCGAAAAATACATATTGATTGTGTGGCCAACCGCTTTCCTTCTTTGGAATTTGGTATTCGAGGTAGAATATGCGGTAAATGAAGCCGACAGTCCACAAAGAAAAATCCCTGGCCATTATATATGACGCCGACCAGATGGCGTCACCTGCTGCAGAAGATTTTGATGCCGGATATTGGCAGGATCGCCATGCGGTCAGCGGCCAGGCCAGTGGTCGAGGCAGTGCATGGTTTATTGATACGCCTTATGGCTCGGTGGTGCTACGTCGTTACCTGCGTGGCGGGTGGGCGGCGAAAATCAGCCGCCAACACTATTTTTTTACAACGATTTCTGCATCCCGGCCGTTTCGGGAATTCAATGTGCTGGCAAGCCTGTATCGACTGGGTTTACCGGTTCCCAGACCCGTTGCG
>Ga0114949_10000980_pt1 | contig 16792 bp, 12 predicted proteins | sample N074metaG_FD_83505 | JGI IMG/M metagenome (GOLD analysis project Ga0114949, IMG submission 83505) | Deep subsurface microbial communities from Kermadec Trench to uncover new lineages of life (NeLLi) - N074 metaG | ecosystem: Environmental > Aquatic > Marine > Ocean trench > Sediment | place... | reverse complement strand
CCGGATTTCGGTCGATATACTCCTCCCGCTCCGCCCAGCGCAGGAACGCCGATAGCTTGCTCAGGTGGCTGTTGGCGGTGACCGGGCTGAGCGGCGCCAGGCCACGTCGATGGGCATATTCGGCGGCCTCGACAAGGGTCTTGGCGGGGAAGCGCTTCCGAGCGTTCGCGGGCAGCTTCTCGAACAAATCCTTGATGCGGCGGCAGTCGGCACGATCGATCTCGCTGACTGGCTTGTCATGTCCGAACAACTCCGCCAAGGCGTCGAACAGCAACGCGTACCCCGCCAGCGTATTCTGCTCGGTTCCTTGCGCTCCACGATGACGACGGAACTCCTCGATGAGTTCCTCAAGGGTCTGACCCGGGGTCGCCGGTTGCGTCTGCGGGGCCCGGTCGGCACTCACGGCGTCGAACAACGCGTCGAAGGACTGGTGGGCCAGGTCGCCCATCGCACGAGCCCGTCCGCGTCGCACCTGCTCGACTAGGCCACGGTTCAGCAGCTCGCACAGGAGACGGTACATAGGCTCTGTCTGATCAAGCTGGATGCGCCGTTCCCGCAGGAGACTGTCGGCGAGGCCCTGGACGGCGGCAAGACGGTTGGGATCGGCCGGGTCGGTCAGCACCGTCTCGTCGTAGCCGTAGGCTTGATCGATATCGGCGGGATCAGATGGCGATTCGTCGGTCTCTGCCCAGCGAGCCTGTGCGCCGTCGCGCTCCAGTTCATAGAACCACCCGATGACCAGCTGTCGAACCTCCGCCTCGGTCAGGTGCGTGGCGGGTCGGCGTGTGTCCTCGCTCCTGGCATCGGCGAACCGGGCCTCGAGTTCGGCCGCCTCCACGTTGATCCGCCGCCTGGCCTCCCTGAGATCGGACGTCCTGAGCGACTTCTTCACCTCGCGCCGTCCCATCACCGCGATCAGGTCGGCGGGGACGCGCGCGCGCAGGTAATACCGGCCTTCCCTGTTGAAAAGCCACGGGTGTCTTGCCACGGATTCCATCCCTCCCTGTGTACCAGTTTGGTGCACCACTTGGAAGAAAAACCGCTGCAACTTCAACAAGTTATATTGACATCAACGAGTTGCTGAGGGGGTGGTGGGCCCGGCAGGACTCGAACCTGCGACAACACCGTTATGAGCGGCGCGTTCTGACCAACTGAACTACGGGCCCGTATCAGATGTCAGATGTCAGATGTCAAAGGATAACAAGCCGGCCTAGCCACGTATTTTTTTCTGACCTCTGACATCTGACCGCTGATACCCGGTCAGGTATCCAGGAAGGACCTGAGCTTGCGGCTGCGGCTGGGGTGTTTGAGTTTGCGCAGCGCCTTGGCTTCGATCTGGCGTATGCGCTCGCGCGTGACGGAGAACTGCTGGCCGACTTCTTCCAGGGTGTGGTCGGTGTTCATGCCGATGCCGAAGCGCATGCGCAGCACGCGTTCCTCGCGCGGGGTCAGGCTGGCGAGCACCCGCGTGGTGGTCTCGCGCAGGTTCGCCTGAATCGCCGCGTCGAGGGGCTGCACCGCGTTCTTGTCCTCGATGAAATCGCCCAGATGCGAGTCCTCCTCGTCGCCGATCGGCGTCTCGAGGCTGATCGGCTCCTTGGCGATCTTGAGCACCTTGCGCACTTTCTCCAGCGGCATCGACAGCTTCTCGGCCAGTTCCTCCGGCGTCGGTTCGCGGCCGATCTCGTGCAACATCTGGCGCGAGGTGCGCACCAGCTTGTTGATGGTCTCGATCATGTGCACGGGGATGCGGATGGTGCGCGCCTGATCGGCGATCGAGCGGGTGATCGCCTGGCGGATCCACCAAGTGGCGTAGGTCGAGAACTTGTAGCCGCGGCGGTATTCGAACTTATCGACCGCCTTCATCAAGCCGATATTGCCTTCCTGGATGAGATCGAGGAACTGCAAGCCGCGGTTGGTGTATTTCTTGGCGATCGAGATGACCAGGCGCAGGTTGGCCTCGATCATTTCCTTCTTGGCTTGGCTGGCCTCGCGCTCGCCCTTCTGGACCGTGGACGCGATGCGGCGGAATTCGCTGATCGACATGCTGGTGTCGACGGCGAGTTCGGCGATGGCGGCGCGGATCTCCTTGATCTCGGGGCCGTGTTTCTTGGCGAAATCGGACCAACCCTTGCCCTTCAGGCGGCTGACCCGGCGCAACCAGCCCTTTTCGAGTTCGCGGCCCATGTAATGATCGAGGAAGGCGTCGCGGCCGACCTTGCGGTTGGTGGCCAACCTGAGCAACCGGCCCTCGAGCCGCACCAGGCGGCGATTGCGGCCGTAAAGTTCGTCGACCAGCGCCTCGATGCGGAAATTATTCAGGCGCAAGCCCTGCACCAACTCCCGCACCTCTTCCTGAAGCTTGGCATAGCGCCGTTCGGCGGCGGGTTTAAGCGCTTCGCCGTCGGCCTCGGCGGCGAGACGCTGATCCTGGACGCGATGAATCTTCTTGTAGGTGGCCGCGATGGCCCTGAACGATTCGATGACGGCGGGTTTGAGCAATTCTTCCATGGCCGACAGCGACATCGTCGCTTCGTCGTCGTCGTCGTCGTCATCGGCGCCCTCGGCGGGTTTGGCTTTCTCTCCATCTTGGCCGGCCGGCGCGGCGTCCTTGCCGTTCGGTTTGGCCGTGTTTTCGCCTTCGCTCGGCGTTTCGCCCGCGCTCGGCGCCACGGCCGCGCTCGGCGTTTCGCCCCCGCTCGGCGTTTCGCCCGCGCTCGGCGCCACGACCGCGACAGCCATGGATTTTTCGGGGCCGTTGCTCGGCATGCCGGGAACGATCGCGAAAGTCGCCTCCAGGTCGACGGCGTCGCGCAGCAGCATCTCGCCGTTCTCGATGGCTTCGTACCACTGGCTGATCGCGCGCAGAGTCAGCGGGCTTTCGCAAACCGCCCCGATCATCATCTCGCGCCCCGCCTCGATTCGCTTGGCGATGGCGATCTCGCCCTCGCGCGACAGCAACTCGACGCTGCCCATTTCGCGCAGATACATGCGCACCGGGTCGTCGGTGCGGCCCAGATCGGCGTCGGTGGCGGTGTTGCCCGTGGTCGGCGCGGTGGGCAGACTGCTTGCCGCCGTGCCGCCGTCGGCGCCGTCCTCGGCTTCCTCCGCCTCGATGATGTTGATGCCCATTTCCGAGATCACCGCCATGGTGTCCTCGATCTGCTCGGTCGATACCCGTTCCTGCGGCAAGGCGGTGTTCAACTCGTCATAGGTAATGTAGCCGCGCTCGCGCCCGCGCTGCAGCAGGCGCTTAACCGCCGCGGTCGTCGAATCGATGAGCGGCCCGTCGGGCGTATCGCCTTGTGTCTCGACAGTCTCCGCCGTCGCTGTCTGCTTCGCCATCGATCTCAATATCTCCAATAGCCCACGCGCATTTTCCTATTCGCCACCGGCGTCCCGCCAGGAAAGCGCGTTATGAAACCCGTCGTGATTGAGCCGACCATCGGGTCGGACGCGGCGCCCTGTCGCCCCCACCAACCGTTTCGTCACGTCGTGTATCTACCCCGAATCGCGCCCGCGCCGCAATGGCGGCGCCATGGGCGCTGTTTCGGTCCGGCCGACCCGGATCGCCATCAAGCGCCATCGGCGCCCGTCCGGTGGACGGTTTCGTCGTGCCGTCGCAGAATATGGCGCCATCCCTTCTCGGCCTCGGTCAGATCCGCGTCCGGCCGCGCGAACGGCTCAAGCAACCGTCCCTGCCGCCAGCTTTTGGGCGCGAGCAGACGACCGATCGTCTCTCCGTGACCGGTTTCGGTCAATCGCCCACACATCCCCGCCCTATCGATTTGGGGCTGGCGGTGGTAAATTTCCAGTACCGCTTGGCGCAATCGGTCGAGTTCCGGGGTGGCGATCTCGACCCGCGCGAAATCTTCCTCGACCGCCGCCAACAGGTCGGGATGATTGACCACGGTGGCCACCAAGACTTGTTCGCGCCGCCCCCCCTCGCCCTCGACGCCGCTGCCCAGGGCCTTGTCGCGCAGGGACACGTTGCGGCGATAGCGGCGCGCGGCGCCGGCGGGGCGTGGTTTTCGATTGGTTTCCGCGCGCGGGAAGGCGATTTCAAAGCGGTTCCTGAACTCATCGAAATAGGCGGCGCGCACGTCCTTGTCGGCGATCTGGGCGACCCGTTCGTCGAGGCTTTTGCGCAGCCCCGCGCGGCGCTCCGGCGTGTCGGCCGGATTGCGCGCGACCTCCAACTCCCACAGCACATCGACCAGGGGCCGGGCCGCGTCGAGAGTGGGCGCCAGCGCGGCGCGGCCACCTTCCGCGATGACGCTGTCCGGATCGGCGCCCGGCGGCAGGAACGCGAAGCGCAGCGAGCGGCCGGGTCGCAACAACGGCAGGGCGCGCTCGGCGGCGCGGATGGCGGCGCGGCGCCCGGCCTCGTCGCCGTCGAGGCACAGCACCGGTTCCGCCGCGAGGCGCCACATCAGGCCAAGCTGATCCTCGCTCAGCGCGGTGCCCAGCGGCGCCACGGCATGGGTCAATCCGGCCCGGTGCAAGGCGATCACGTCCATGTAGCCCTCGGCCACGATCAGGGCGTCGGACTCGCGCGCCGCGCGCCGCGCGCCGGCCAGGTTGTACAGCGCGCGTCCCTTGTGGAACAGGTCGGTTTCCGGCGAATTGATGTATTTGGCGCGCGCCGCGCCCAAGGTCCGGCCGCCGAAGGCGATCGGGCGCCCGCGCCCGTCGGTGATGGGAAACATCACCCGGCCGCGGAAGAAATCGTAGGGCGGGCGGTCATCGTCGGGGACGCCGAGCAGCCCCGCCGCCTGGGCCATGGCGGGATCGACGCCGATGCCCTTCAGATACAGCTTCAGGCCGTCCGAACGGTCCGGCGCGAAGCCCAGCCGGAAATGGCCGATGGTCTCGTCGTCGAGGCCGCGCGCCCGCAGATAATCGCGCGCCGCGGCGCCCACCGCGCCGGCAAGCTGGGTTTCGAACCAGGCGGCCGCCGCCTCGACCACCTCGTAAAGGCCAGCCTGGCGTTCGGCCCGCTCGGCCGCCTCGGGGGTGCGCTCCGGCATGGTCAGGCCACATTCGCCGGCGAGACGCGTCACCGCCTCGGGAAAGGACAAGCCGTCGGATTGCATCGCGAAGCCGATCACGTCACCATGGGCGCCGCAGCCGAAACAATGGAAAAAGCCCTTGTCCTCGCTGACCGTGAACGACGGTGTTTTTTCCTTGTGGAACGGGCACAGGCCGGAATGCTCGCGGCCGCGCCGGGTCAGCTTGACGCGCCGGCCGACCACCTCGGCCAGCGGCGCGCGGGCGCGGATTTCATCGAGAAACTGGGGTGGGAAGGCCATCGGCGGGGCGGGTTCTCACGTGATCCCGGCGACCGGCGTCACCGCGCGCCGGCCAGATAGCTCTTGACGATGCCGCTTGCCTTGGAGAAGTCCATGCACCCGCCATAGGTCGTCTTCAGCGCCGCCATGGTGCGGCCCATGTCCTTGACGCCGCAGGCGCCAAGTTCGCGGATCATATCGTGTACCGCCCGATCGATCTCCTTGCCATTGAACTGCTTGGGCAGATAGTCCTCGATCACCGCGATCTCGCGCGCCTCCTGCTCGGACAGATCGAGACGGCCGGCCTCCTGGTAAAGCGTCACCGATTCGCGGCGCTGGCGAATCATCTTGGCCAGCATGTCCTCGATGGCCGCGTCGTCGATGCCGTCCTCACCCTTGCCACGCGCCGCGATATCGCGGTCCTTGAGCGCGGCGACGATCAGGCGAAGGGTCGAAACGCGGCAGCGATCCTTGGATTTCATCGCCGCCTTCAGGTCTTCGGCAAAGCGTTCCCGCGACATGGCTGCTCTCACTCGCTTGGAATACGGGGGTCGTCGAGGGTGCGTTGGCCGGGTCTTCGAGCCGGCGGGGCCGCTCAGGCCCGTCCCGTCGATGGGGGTTACATAATATACATTGACCGCGAATTCGAATCACAACTTGGCCTGAATCGCGTTTTTTTGTCTAACGTATTGTTTTATAACAAGAAAAAACTCCCCCGGCCGCGCTTGACGGCGACCGGCGCGCGGCGTAGGTTGCGCCGCGATCCGCCTTCCAGCGCGCCGGAGACCGACCGCTTCCATGTCCGATGCCGCCCCGCTTCCCCCGCCGGAAGCCCGTGCCCGCGCGAGCGCCGTTCTGGTGCTCGCCGATGGCACCGTTTTTCGCGGACGTGGCGTCGGCGCGGTGGGCCGCGCGGTGGGCGAAATCTGCTTCAACACCTCGATCACCGGCTATCAGGAGATTCTCACCGACCCGTCCTATGCCGGGCAGATCATCACGTTCACGTTCCCTCATATCGGCAATGTCGGCGCCAACGACGAGGACATCGAATCGGCCACGCCAGCCGCGCGCGGGCTTGTTCTGCGCGCGGATATCACCCAGCCATCCAGTTTTCGCGCCACCCAGCATCTCGACCGCTGGCTGAAAAGCCGCGCCCTGGTGGGGATTTCGGGAATCGACACCCGCGCGCTGACCCGGGTGATTCGCGCCGCCGGCGCGCCCAGCGGCATCGTCGCGCACGACCCGGACGGCGCTTTCGACATCGCCGCCTTGCAGGCGGAAGCCGCCGCCTGGCCCGGCCTCGAAGGCATGGACCTGGCCAAGGAAGTGAGCTGCGCCCAGACCTACGAATGGTCCGAGACCCGCTGGCGCCTGGGCGGCGGCTTTGGCGCGCTGGAAAACCCGGCGCGCCGCGTCGTCGCGGTGGACTACGGCGCCAAGCGCAATATCCTGCGCTGCCTGGCCAGCGCCGGCTGCGCGGTGACCGTGGTGCCGGCCACCGCCGGCATCGACGACATCATGCGCCACAAGCCGGACGGCGTGTTCCTGTCCAACGGCCCCGGCGACCCGGCCGCCACCGGCGCCTACGCGGTGCCGGTGATTCGCGCGCTGTTGGACACCGGCACGCCGATCTTCGGCATCTGCCTGGGCCATCAGATACTGGCGCTGGCGCTGGGCGCGGCAACCGAGAAAATGCGCCAGGGCCACCGCGGCGCCAACCACCCGGTCAAGGACCTTGAGAGCGGCAAGGTCGAGATCACCAGCCAGAACCACGGTTTCGTGGTGCGCGACAGCCTTCCGGCCGGCGTCCACGCCACCCACATCTCCCTGTTCGACCAGACCCTGGAGGGCCTGCGCGTCGAAGGCCGCCCCGTATTCTCCGTCCAATACCACCCCGAAGCCTCCCCCGGCCCCCAGGACAGCCATTATTTGTTCGAACGGTTTGTCGGGATGATCGACGCAAATGGGTAGGCGCGAACATGCCGCTTGGAGGTGGATTACCGGTTTGGCTCCTTCGATACCAAACGATCGTAGTCGGCATGTGAACCAATCCAGAACCACAACATCTGGTCGCTCTCAAGAACTCCGAGAGCACGCCAACCTCGCCCTATTCGGATCGAATAGACGGGCTTCGTAGCATGAACTTTTTTGAAACGAAGTCCCGGGTGACGCTGATTCGCCTCCCAAAGACGCAGCGCGGTGTCCGCACGACGTTGAACGTTACTCGGCAACGCGGCAAAGCAGCTCTGATACCGCTTCGTCGCGTGGGATTTCATGCCGGGCGGTGGGTATCCAGCGGTTGGATTTCCCCGGTCTCGAATTCGGCCAGCGCCTCATCGGCGAGCCGGGAGAGAGCATCCTGGGACTCTCCGAAAGCGATCCGCCAACGTTCCTCCGAGCGCAATTCGTCCAGCAATACGGCCGCGATGGCGTCCTGGTCCGCTTCGGACAGCTTGGACACCTGCTCCAGGGCTTTTTTCATTAATTTCGACATGCGCGTTAAGATAAGCGAACGTCGCGAAATCGCAAGCAAACCCGCGTCGATCTTGCCACGCGGAGCCGTTCATCATGCCTAAGCGCACCGACATTTCGTCGATCCTGATCATCGGGGCGGGGCCGATCGTGATTGGGCAGGCGTGCGAGTTCGATTACTCGGGGGCGCAGGCGTGCAAGGCGCTGACCCAGGAAGGCTACCGGGTGGTGCTGGTGAATTCCAACCCCGCCACCATCATGACCGACCCGGACCTGGCCGACGCCACTTATGTCGAGCCGATCACGCCGGAATTCGTGGCCAAGATCATCGACAAGGAACGGCCCGACGCGCTGCTTCCCACCATGGGCGGGCAGACCGCCCTCAACACTGCTTTCGCGTTGGCCGAGAACGGCACGCTGGAGCGTTTCGGCGTCGAGATGATCGGCGCCAGCCGCGAAGCCATCGCCATGGCGGAGGACCGCGAGCTGTTCAAGGCGGCGATGGCCCGTATCGGTCTCGACACGCCCAAGGGCGCCATCGCGCGCACGCTCGAGGACGGCCGCGCGGCGCTGGACCTTGTCGGCCTGCCGGCGATCATCCGCCCCGCCTTCACCTTGGGCGGCGAGGGCGGCGGCATCGCCTATAACCGCGAGGAATTTGAGCGGATGGTGGCGCGCGGACTCGCCGCCTCGCCGGCCACCGAGGTGCTGATCGAGGAATCGGTGATCGGCTGGAAGGAGTTCGAGATGGAGGTGGTCCGCGACAAGGCGGACAACTGCATCATCGTGTGCTCGATCGAGAACATCGATCCGATGGGCGTGCATACCGGCGACAGCGTCACCGTGGCGCCGGCGCTGACCCTGACCGACAAGGAATACCAGATCATGCGCGACGCCTCGATCGCGGTGCTGCGCGAGATCGGGGTGGAGACCGGCGGCTCCAACGTCCAGTTCGCGGTCAACCCGGCCGACGGCCACCTGGTGGTCATCGAGATGAACCCGCGCGTGTCGCGTTCCTCGGCGCTGGCGTCCAAGGCGACCGGCTTTCCCATCGCCAAGGTCGCCGCCAAGCTGGCGGTCGGCTACACGCTGGACGAGATCGACAACGACATCACCGGCGTCACCCCGGCCTCGTTCGAACCGACCATCGACTACGTGGTCACCAAGATGCCGCGCTTCACGTTCGAGAAATTCCCCGGCACCGAGCCGCTGTTGACCACCGCCATGAAGTCGGTCGGCGAGGCCATGTCGATCGGCCGCACCTTCGCCGAATCGCTGCAAAAGGCGCTGCGGTCCATGGAAACCGGCCTGACCGGGCTTAACGAGGTCGAGATTCCCGGCTACGCGGACGGCGGCGACAAGGGGGCCGTGCTGGCGGCGCTGGCCCGGCCGGCGCCGGACCGCCTGCTGGTCATCGCGCAGGCATTTCGCGCCCGGCTCAGCGTCGAAGAGGTGCGCGACGCGTGCCGCTACGATCCCTGGTTCCTGGAACAGGTGCGCGATCTCGTGGCGGCGGAAGAAGAGGTCCGGGAGCACGGGCTTCCCGAGGACGGGCCCGGCCTGCTGGCGCTCAAGGCGCAAGGCTTTTCCGACGCCCGCCTGGGCGAACTCGCGGGCCTCGACGAGGCGGCCGTCGCGGCGCGGCGCGCGCGGCTGGACGTCCATCCGGTGTATAAGCGGGTCGATACCTGCGCCGCCGAGTTCGAGGCGCGCACGCCGTACATGTATTCGACCTACGAGGCCGGTGGCGCGGACGGCGACTGCGAATCGCGGCCCAGCGCGCGGCGCAAGGTGATCATTCTGGGCGGCGGGCCGAACCGGATCGGCCAGGGAATCGAGTTCGACTATTGTTGCGTCCATGCCGCCTACAGCCTGGCCGAGATCGACATCGAGACCATCATGGTCAACTGCAACCCGGAAACCGTGTCGACCGATTACGACACCTCGGACCGGCTTTATTTCGAACCGCTGACCGCCGAGGACGTGATCGAGATCGCGCGCAAGGAGGCTTTGAGCGGCGAGCTACTGGGCGTGGTGGTGCAGTTCGGCGGGCAGACGCCGCTGAAGCTGGCCCACGCGCTTGAGAAAGCCGGCGTGCCGATTATCGGCACCTCGCCCGACTCCATCGACCTGGCGGAAGACCGCAAGCGCTTCCAAAAGCTGCTCGAGGATATCGGCCTGCGCCAGCCGCCCAGCGGCACCTGCCTTTCGGTCGAGGAGGCGATCGATATCGCCGAGCGGATCGGTTATCCGGTCCTGGTGCGCCCGTCCTACGTGCTGGGCGGCCGCGCCATGCGGATCGTCCACGACCAGCCGAGCCTGATCAATTATGTCGGCGAGGCGGTGCGCCTGTTCGGCGACAACCCGGTGCTGATCGACCGCTTCCTGTCGGACGCCATCGAGGTCGACGTGGACGCGCTGGCCGACGGCTCGGACGTCTTTGTCGCCGGCATCATGGAACATATCGAGGAAGCCGGCATCCATTCCGGCGATTCGGCTTGTTCCTTGCCGCCCTATTCGTTGCGCGCCGACGTGATCGACGAGATTCACCGCCAGACCGAGGCCCTGGCGCGCGCGCTCAACGTGGTCGGATTGATGAATGTCCAGTTCGCGGTCAAGACGCGCGACGACGGCGGCCAGGACATTTACGTCCTTGAAGTCAATCCGCGCGCCAGCCGCACCGTGCCCTTCGTCGCCAAGGCGACCGGCCTGGCGATCGCCAAGATCGCGGCGCGGCTGATGTGCGGCGAGCCGCTGGCCGGATTCGCGCTCAAGCCGCGCGTGCTGAACCACGTCGCGGTCAAGGAAGCGGTGTTCCCGTTCGCCCGATTCCCCGGCGTCGACACCCTGCTGGGTCCGGAAATGAAATCGACCGGGGAAGTCATGGGCATCGACCGGGATTTCGCCCGCGCCTTCGCCAAATCGCAGATCGCCAGCGGCACCGGCCTGCCCTTGGAAGGCACCGTGTTCATTTCGGTGCGCGACAGCGACAAGGCGGCCATGGTCACGGTGGCGCACGGCCTCGACACCATGGGCTTCAAGATCATCGCCACCCGCGGCACCGCGGCCTGTCTGGAAAAGGCCGGGCTGCCGGTCACCGTGATCAACAAGGTGCGCGAGGGCCGGCCACATCTGGTGGACGCCATCGCCGACGGCGCGGTGAGCCTGATTCTCAACACCACCGAGGGCGCGCAGGCGATTTCCGACAGTTTCAGCTTGCGGCGCGCGGCATTGATGAACAAGGTGCCCTACTACACCACCGTGGCCGGAAGCCGCGCCGCGGTGAACGCGATTGCCGCGTTGCGTCGCGGTGGACTTGAAGTCGCGACTCTACAATCCTACACTTAGGGCGGATCGCGGTCGGCGGGATCGTCGACGGCGATCCCGGCAATTGTGTGAATCCGCTCTATTTTATAGATTTAGACGGTTTTTACAGGACTGATCCGGTATAGAAGCCGGCCCTCGCGGGGCCGGGACACGACTTCCCGAGGCCACCGAGGTGGTGTCGGGAAGGGAAGGGAAGATCATGGAAAGAGTCCCAATGACCGCCACCGGCTATGCCCGGCTAGAAGCGGAATTGAAGCACCTGAAAAACGTCGAGCGCCCAGACGTCATCGGCGCGCTGGCGGAAGCGCGCGAGCACGGCGATCTTTCCGAGAACGCGGAATACCACGCGGCGCGGGAGCGGCAGAGTTTCATCGAGGGGCGCGTGCGCGAACTCGACGACAAGCTGAGCCGCGCCGATGTCATCGACGTGAGCAAACTATCCGGCAAGGACGTCAAGTTCGGCGCCACCGTGAAACTGGCGGACGAGGACACCGACGAGAAATCCACGTATCAACTGGTCGGCGCCGACGAATCGGATATCAAGGACGGGCGTCTGTCGATCACCTCGCCGCTGGCGCGCGCCCTGATCGGCAAGGGCATCGGCGACTCTGTCCACGTCACCACCCCGGCCGGCAGCAAGGCGTACGAAATCATCGCCGTATCCTTCCGCTGATCAAAACCAAGCGCGGGTGGCGAACGACAAAATCATCTGGGTCCTCGCCGACGACCGTCCCGGCAACGCCAATCAGGCGCTCGGCGTGGCCGAGGCCTTGGGCCTGCCGTTCACCGTGAAGCGCCTTGCCTTCAACCGGCTGGGGCGCCTCCCGAACCCGCTTCTCGGCGCGTCGCTGGTCCATCTGCGGGCCGAATCGGCGCGCGCGATTTGCCCGCCCTGGCCCGACGTGGTGATCGCGGCGGGGCGCCGCGCCGCGCCGGTGGCGCGCGCCATCAAACGGCGCGGCGGCGGACGCGCGTTCCTGGTCCAATGCATGTGGCCCGGACCGCCGGCCGCCGATATCGACCTGATCGCCACGCCCGCCCACGACCGGCGGGTGGCGCGCGCCAACCTGATCCACACTGTCGGCGCCCCCCATCGCGTGACGCGCGCGCGCCTGCGCGCGGAGGCCGAGGCGTGGCGCGATCGTCTGGAGCCCCTCGCCCGCCCGCGCCTCGCGGTGATGGTCGGCGGCTCGACGTCGCGCCATCGCTTTACCCCCGCCCGCGCCGCCGCGCTTGGCCAACGGGTCGCGGAACTGGCGCGGCGCGCCGGCGGCGCCTTGATGGTCACCACCAGCCGGCGCACCGACGCGGCGGCGAAGGCGGCGCTGTTCGCCCGCCTTGACGACGGCGCGGCGACCTTCGATTGGGAACACGGCGGCGACAACCCCTATTTCGCCTATCTCGCGCTGGCCGACGCGGTGATCGTGACCGGCGATTCGACAGCCATGTGCGCCGAGGCCTGCGCCACCGGCCGCCCGGTCTATATCGACGCCCCGCCGGCGCATACGGCGGCCAAGCACAAGCGGTTGCACGACACGCTTTATGTGTCGGGCCGCGCGCGGCCGCTGGACCAGGCGCTGGACGCGGCGGACAGCCCGGACGGCCCGGACGGCCTCTTGGACTGGCGCTACCCGCCGCTCGACGACGCCGCTATAATCGCGCGCGAGATCATTCGCCGCGCCGGCCTGCCCGGGCAAGCGACATAAGGAAATCGACACGCATGACCGCCCGCCATCACAGCAAGGTTTTGATCCTGGGCTCCGGCCCGGCCGGCTACACCGCCGCCATCTATGCCGCGGGCGCCAACCTGAAGCCGGCCCTGGTGCGCGGGCTGGAACCCGGCGGCCAGCTGACCATCACCACCGAGGTCGAGAACTATCCCGGCTTCGGCGAGGTCATCCAGGGCCCGTGGCTGATGGAGCAGATGCATGAGCAGGCGGCCAAGGTGGGCACCGAAATGTTCGACGACACGGTGGTCCGCGTCGATTTGGCCCAACGCCCGTTCGTCTGCACCGGGGATTCAGGCGATATTTATCTCGGCGACACACTGGTCATCTGCACCGGCGCCCAGGCGCGCTGGCTCGGCCTGGACAGCGAGAAGGCGTTGCAAGGCTTCGGCGTCTCGGCCTGCGCGACCTGCGACGGCTTCTTTTTCCGCGACAAGGTGGTGGCGGTGGTCGGCGGCGGCAACACGGCGGTCGAGGAAGCCATTTTCCTGACCAATTTCGCCAGCAAGGTTTCGCTGATCCACCGCCGCGACCAACTGCGCGCCGAAAAGATTCTCCAGGACCGCCTGTTCGCCAACCCCAAGATCGAATTGGTGTGGGACAGCGTGGTCGAGGACATCGAGAGCGCCGGCGACCCGCCCGGCGTCACCGGCGCGCGAATCCGCAACGTCAAGACCGGCGCCACCGGGACGGTCGCGGCGGACGGCGTGTTCATCGCCATCGGCCACACCCCCAACACGGACCTGTTCAAGGGCCAACTGCACATGGACGACGAAGGCTACATCGTCACCGCGCCGGACAGCACGGCAACCAGCGTGGCCGGCGTGTTCGCGGCCGGCGACGTGCAGGACAAGATCTTCCGCCAGGCGGTCACGGCGGCGGGAACGGGATGCATGGCCGCGCTCGAGGCCGAGAAGTTCGTCGCCGAACGGGACACCGCGCAAGCCGCCGAATAGCGGCGCCGCTGGACGGGGCCGGGGCCGCTGGCTAGAATCAGGCCATGGACTGGGACAAGCTGAGAGTTTTTCACGTGGTTGCCGAGTCCGGCAGCTTCACGCGCGCCGGCGAGGCGCTGAATCTGAGCCAATCGGCGGTCAGCCGCCAGATTCGCAGCCTCGAGGATTCGCTGCGCCTGCCGCTTTTCCACCGCCACGCGCGCGGCTTGATTCTCACCGAGCAGGGCGAGCTGCTGTACCGCACCGCGCACGACGTTTCCGCCAAGCTGGCGATGACCGAGGCGATCCTGACCGAAAGCAAGGAACGGCCCAAGGGGTTGTTGCGCGTCACCACGACCGTCGGCTTCGGCTCGATCTGGCTGACCCGCCACATGGGCGAGTTCATGGACCTTTATCCGGAGATCACGGTCAGCCTGCTGGTCGCCGATGTCGACCTTGACCTGAGCATGCGCGAGGCCGACGTGGCGATCCGCATTTCCGTTCCGCAGCAGGCCGACCTGATCCAGCGCCACTTGTTCACCGGCCATTTCGCCATCTACGCGGCGCCGACCTATCTCAACCGCTTCGGCACGCCGAACAAGATCGAAGACCTTCTCGAGCATCGCGTGGTCAGTTTCGGCGAAGACCTGCCGCTGCCCTTCGCCGATCTCAACTGGCTGGTCGGCGAAGTCCGCAAGATCGAACCCGAATTCCAGCCGGCGCTTACCATCAACAACCTCTACGGCACCTTTCGCGCGATCGAGGCCGCCATCGGCATCGGCGCCCTGCCCGCCTTCATGGCGGACGAGAGGGCGCAACTGGTGCGAATCCTCACCAAGGTGGAGGCGCCCAAGGCCGAGGCCTATTTCGTCTATCCAGCCGAACTGAGGGATTCCGCGCGCATCGTCGTGTTCCGCGACTTCCTGCTGCGCAAGATCGCCGAGACGCGTTTTTAGGGGGATATTCAGGTGCAACTCGCTGAACGCATGGCCCGGCTCGGCACGGAAAGCGCGTTCGAGGTGCTGGCGCGCGCCAAGCAGCTCGAACTGGCGGGGCGGGACGTGATCAATCTGGGCATCGGCCAGCCCGATTTCCGCACCCCCGACCATATCGTCGAGGCGGCCAAGAAGGCGCTCGACGACGGCCATCACGGCTACACGCCGGGCAACGGGATTCTGCCGCTGCGCGAGGCGGTGGCCGAGGACATTGTCAAATTTCGCGGCGTCGAGGTCAGCCCCGACGACGTGGTCATCGTGCCCGGCGGCAAGGTCACCATGTGGTACGCGATCCTGATGTTCGGCGAGCCGGGCGCCGAGATCCTGTACCCCAATCCGGGCTTCCCGATCTACGAATCGGTGATCGCGTTTTCGGGCGCCACCCCGGTGGCGATCCCCTTGCGCGAGGAAAACGGCTTCGCCTTCGACGCCGACGAGGTGCTCGACAAGATCACGCCGCGCACGCGCCTGTTGATCCTCAACAGCCCGGCCAATCCGACCGGCGGCGTGGTGCCGCGCGAACAGTTCGACCGCTTGGCCGCGGGCCTCGAGGCGCACCCGAACGTGGCGGTGATGTCGGACGAAATCTATTCGCGCCTGCTCTACGACGACGCCGAATTCGTCACCATGCTGGGCTACGAGCACCTGCGCGACCGCTTGATCCTGCTCGACGGCTGGTCGAAGACCTACGCCATGACGGGCTGGCGCCTGGGCTATGCCGTGTGGCCCCGCGCCCTGGTCGGTCTGGCGACGCGGCTCAACATCAACTCGGTGTCGTGCACCAACGCGGCGACGCAATACGCCGGCATCGCGGCGCTCAAGGGCCCGCAGGATTCGGTGGCGGAGATGCGCGCCGCCTTCGACGCGCGGCGCAAGGTGATCGTCGAGGAAACCAATTCGATCCCCGGGTTCAGTTCGATCCTGCCGACCGGCGCGTTCTACACCATGGCCAACATCACCGGCACCGGCGTGGCGTCGAAGGACATGGAGACGTTGTTGCTCGAGGAACTCGGCGTCGCGGCCATCGCCGGCTCCAGCTTCGGCGCCCATGGCGAGGGCTATATCCGCTTCTCCTACGCCAACAGCACCGAAAACATCCGCCGCGCCCTGGCCCGCATCCGCGACCACGCCCAGGCCGCGGGCTGGAGCAAGGCGGCGTAACCTGCATTAACGTTACGCGAGAGCCGGTCTTGTACTGATCGAGAGACGGCATTTCGGTGAGCACCATGGACCCGAAACATGAGCTTCGCGCCTACCCGGTGTGGGACCGCACCACGCGTCTGTTCCACTGGATCAATTTCGTCTGCGTCGTGGCGCTAGCCGCCATCGGCACCGCGATCCTTTACAACAAGGCGCTGGGCGTCTCCACCGAGGGCAAGATATTGCTCAAGACGGTCCATGTGTGGTTCGGCTACGTGCTGGCGGCGAACCTGACATGGCGCCTGGTGTGGGCCTTTATCGGCAACCCCTATGCGCGGTGGCGGGCGATCCTACCGTTCGGCCGCGGGTTCGGCGCGGCGCTGCGCGCTTATATGGCGGGATGGAAGGCCGGCGATCCGCCGCGTTACGCGGGCCACAATCCGTTGGCGCGGATCATGGTGGCGGTATTATTGGCGCTCTTGGTCGTACAAGCGGCGACTGGGCTGGTGCTTGCCGGCACCGACCTTTATTTCCCGCCCCTCGGCCACTGGATCGCGGGCTGGGTGGCGGCGCCCGGCGTCGATCCGGCAAGCCTGGTTCCCTATGACAAGACCGCCGTGGACGCGACAACGTACGATGCCATGCGCGCTTTCCGCGCGCCCTTCATCACGATCCATTACTGGACCTTCTTTCTGCTGTTGATCGCCGTCGCCGCGCATGTCGCGGGCGTCGTCGTCACGGAAATACGCCACGGCGGCGCCATCGTCTCCGCCATGTTCACCGGCCGCAAACTGCTCGACAAGCCCCCGGTCGACGCGCCCGAGAAGTGACGGGCGCCGCCTTCGCTATGGAATAAGCCGCGCGGCGCGGTAGCGGTCGAACGTTTCGATGAACATGGCCTGGCT
>Ga0114949_10000977_pt1 | contig 16811 bp, 14 predicted proteins | sample N074metaG_FD_83505 | JGI IMG/M metagenome (GOLD analysis project Ga0114949, IMG submission 83505) | Deep subsurface microbial communities from Kermadec Trench to uncover new lineages of life (NeLLi) - N074 metaG | ecosystem: Environmental > Aquatic > Marine > Ocean trench > Sediment | place... | reverse complement strand
CAAGGCACGACCTAATATCGTTGTCATCATGGCGGACGACAAGTAGCAACGGTCATCGAAAGATCCAATGAAACTCGCGAAATTAAGGGAAAACGCGGAGGTTTTGGTTTGTCGCAAATCACGGTGAATCACGTGGAATTCAGAGTAATCCACGACAATTAACTACACTTTGCTACACGTGTGAACGGCGCTCGAAAACGCTAGTGCTTAGCTGGGTGATTCGCGTGTAATCAAGAGGTAGCGTCCTTGGCTAATCTCGTACATTTGAGAGGGTTTTTGGACCGTCAGGCTCACATGAAGGTCACAGGTCCGAACCTGTCGAAGTATGCCGCGCATGTGGGTTAGAATGGGCATTGCACCGTAGACACGCACCATTGTCATTAACGGGTCGCCTAATTCGCAATGACCACAACACCGCAACGGATTCGTATTCTTACCTGGATGGCGATAGCGGCAAGCGCCATATGGGTGGGAACCTGGTTAGCTCGACACGTGAACGAACCGGCGGGAGAAAGTCCAGGAACACAAACTCTAGCTTCGACACCAGCCGCTCGTCGCGTCGTATCGAAACGTCCAGACGATTCGGTGACAATCGACAGGCGACTATTGGGTTCGGTCCGCTATCTTGCTTCGGACGAACTCGAAGGACGCGGGGTCGGCACCAAGGGTTTGGACCTCGCCGCCGATTACATTGCAAATCAGTTCCGCGCGATCGGGCTTAGGACCGACTTGTGTAATGGATCTCATTTTCAAATCGTCAGGAGCACATCAAGGCTTGGTCTCACGGGAAACAACTGCCTGGAACTGGTTGGCCCGGAGAGTCTCCGGCGATTGGAAATGAAAATCGATTTTCAGCCTCTGTCGCTTTCCGCATCGGGAGAGTTCGACTTGCCCGTCGCGTTTGTCGGCCATGGGATCACGACGGATAAATATGATGACTACGCCGATGTGGATGTGGCCGACAAAGCTGTCATCCTCATGCGCAACATGCCTCGTCACAATCCGGCAGAGTTTCCTTCAAGTGACAATGTGATCTCGCCACACGCTTACATTTCGCAGAAGGTCGCCAACGCGATCTCTCACGGCGCGGCAGCCGTGATTTTGTGCACGAACCGCGACAAATTGCTGTCCGCAGACACGCCAGGCTCAACCGGTCGGCCGTCAAACCAAGAGCGGCTCAACAAGATCAATCGTCACGACTCGCTGCTGGAGTTCAACGTCGCCGCGGGCGAGCAGGGCCGCCGGATTCCTGTGTTGCACGTTCGGCGCGCGGCGATTGACGACATGCTGCGGGGGGAAGTGCGCGGTACGAACTTGCTTGCTCTCGAGGATGCGATCGACCGTGATCGTCAGCCACACAGTTTTATTCTAGAAGACTGCAAAATCCGTGGTACGTGCAGCGTCGAAAAGGTCATTACCAAGTTGAAGAATGTCGTGGCAGCATTGGAAGGCAGTGGTGAGTTCCGAAATGAAACCGTGGTTGTGGGGGCACATTACGATCATCTCGGTTACGGGGGCGGTTGGGGATCGTTAGCTCCTTGGACTCGAGAGATTCACAATGGAGCCGACGACAACGCCTCAGGAACCGCCGTGATGATCGAGGTCGCACATCAACTTGCCTCTCGAAAAGAAACAATGCGGCGCCGAGTCTTGTTTGTTGCGTTCACAGCCGAAGAAAGTGGGCTCGTCGGCAGCGAGTATTTTGTACGTCACTCGCCAGTGCCACTCACCCAACAGGTAGCGATGATTAACCTGGATATGGTTGGCTATCTACGAGATCAACGTCTGACAATCTCAGGGACAGGAACCGCAAGAGAGTTTCCATCCTTGCTGGACGAACTGGCCTCGCAACACCAATTGCAAGTCCTGATGGACCCAAGCGGATACGGACCCAGTGACCACGCATCTTTTCACTCATACGGTGTTCCCGTTCTGCACTTGTTCACGGGCTTTCACGAAAACTATCATCGTCCCAGTGACGATACAGAGAAGTTGAACATTGCCGGCATGAGGAGGATCACGGAATTCACCACTGCCGTCGTTGCGCGGTTGGCCAATGCACCCCTGCGCCCGAGTCGCCGCCCGAGCAGACGGGGGATCGTCATTAGCGATTTGCACTCCGAGAAGTCGGGTTTGGGGGTTAAAGGAGATCGCTCCTTCACAGGGAGCGGACTTCGAGTCCGCAGCGTCATCAAACGCTCACCAGCGGAAAGGGTAGGGATTCGTGCGGGGGACGTCGTCACAAAAATCAATGGCGCATTAGTTGCTAATTTCGACGACTTTGAGTCCGCCATTGCGAAACTTCGAACAGATTCGCCAGTTCGAATGACTGTCCAGCGCTCATCGGGTAGTTTCGAGTTTCAGGTCAGGTAAACCGAGCGATCAATTGGCTGGGTGCCCACAACCTCCGCCTTGGATCGCTGATGCGCCACAGATCTAACGAATAAACTTGGCTACAATCTGCGGGAATTCGGCAGCGATGTTGTTGGCCTCGCCTGGATCAACGCTCAGATCGTACAATTCGACGTCTTCAAGACGATCTCGACCCGCCGGTCGGACGACTTTCCATTTGCCCATTCGAGCAGCTTGGCCCAGTCCGTTTCGGCGAACTTCCCAATAGAGCATCTCTCGCTCGGCACCCGCGCGACCACGCAGCGACGGCAGCATGGATATCCCGTCCATGCCCAGTGGCTGCCGCCATGCCCCAGCGATATCCGCCAAAGTAGGAAGTATATCCCAGATGGCAAACGGTTCTGACACAACCGTGCCCGCGCGAATTCGATTTGGCCAATTGATGATCGCAGGTACTCGAAGGCCGCCTTCGTAGAGACTACCTTTTCCGCCGCGCAACTGGCCATTACTGGAAAAGAACGCTTTGCCGGGGCCATCATCAAGTTGCGCGCCGTTGTCGCTTAGAAAAAGAATGACCGTATTCTCTTTCAAACCTTGTTGAGCAATCTCGTGCATCAAGCGACCCACGTCATTATCCATCCGGGTCAGCGCGGCCGCATAGGCCTGGGCGTCCTTCGACCAATTCTTCCCGGCATAGCGATCAACATCAGGAGCGTCGGATGGCCTGTTGAATGATGCCAGGAGTAGGAACGGCCGCTCCGGTGAACGCCGTTTGATCACGGAAATCGCTTCCGAAATCAACACGTCCGGCAAGTATTGCCCCCGCTGCTTGTTTTCGTTGGCGACAAGTCGTACGCGCGAACCGTTACTCCAAAGATGTTCGGGATAGTCGTCATCGCCAAGCCCCAGCATTCCAAACCATTCGTCGAAACCATGAAGATGGGGCATGCTATCAGCCTCCGTGCCCAGCCCCCAATAGCCGACCATCGCGGTTGAATACCCTGCCTTCCAGAGCGTCTCGCCAAGGGTTACGTGACGCGGCCGCAGCGCAAAGGAATCTCCCGTCCGCTGTGCCACGTGCGACGTGTCGTAACCGGTCATCAGGCACCAGCGCGATGAACGGTCCGTGATGGCACCCGCATAAAAGTCTGTGAGCCGCGCGCCACCTGCTGCCAAGGCATCAAGATGCGGCGTTTTGATTTTCTGTTGGCCGTAGCAGCCAAGATCTCCGTAACCCACATCGTCGGCCAATACGACGAGGATATTCGGTGGACGCTGGCCGATCCTGACTTGACGATTGAGATCCCGCAAGGCCGCGCGATTCTCATCTTTGATGTCACTGATCGCAGCGTCTGCTTCTGCCAGCATCTCGCCGATCCCTGTATCCGCCTGGAAGATTGACGTATCGTTCGCCAACTGGCCGAAGCCGCGAATCAGAGGATTTCGATAGTCGGTTCCATTGTCTGGACTTGCCTGTGCTTGCCAGCCTTCAACCAAATCGGTCTCAGTCTCAGCGACTTGCCCTGTCGCCTTATTCCGACCGCCATTTTGCTGTGGACTCGAACTGTCGTTTTGGCATCCGCAAGACAGTCCCACCAGAATTAGACATCCCAAGAATTCACGCATTTGGAGTCCTTTGGGTTCGTCGATCCCCGCTTGAAAACCAGTGTAGGTATTTTAGGCGATTTTCGCGGGTAATAAAACAGTCTCTCAATCCGCAGCCGCTGCGAAAATACCCCGATAACCGATTCTTATGGGGCTAATGCCTCAATCACCATAAATAAGGGATCCGTTATATCCAACAAAGTCAAAGAAACCGGCACGACCCGTCCGAATGAACTGGTAGACGCAGTTCTGGGGTATGCCCGTACAATTCCCTCGCCGCAAGACTCGTCGAGGATCGAATCAACCAGGCCGTTCGTCCCCGCGAACACCTGACAGAGGAGAGTCATAAAATGTCATTACTTACTTATCCACTAATTCCGCGTCAGCGTGGAAGGGGCGCGGTCGCATCGTGCTGGGCGATCCTGCTCAACCTGGCTTTACTGGCATCGATAGGATCCGGGCAAACACCAGCGCGCGACGACGACCTGGACTCACCCGAGACGCGGGCCAAACTTGCAGGGCTGATCGAGGAAGTGCTGTTGCCGGAAGCTCGGCTGCAGCTCGATCCACGTCGTTCGAAGTTAATACGTACAAAAAAACCGGTCTCGCGTTTCTCGATCACGAATCCGCAAACGATGGATGTGGTGCAATTCAGTCCGACGGAATTCGAACTCGTCGGCCTCGCACAAGGCCAGACCACACTCACGCTTTGGTTTGGCGACAACGAAGTGCTCCGATACCTCGTTGAAGTCAAACGGGACGTCCAGACCGACGATCAGCGCAAAGAGGAATATGGGGACTTGCAGCGGATGATCAACGAGATGTTCCCTGACAGCTCGGTTCAGTTGATCCCGATCGCTGACAAAGTCGTTGTTCGAGGCCAGGCGCGTGACGCTGAAGAAGTCACGAAGATCATTGCGATTGTTACGGAAAATGCATCCGTCTCAACGGGAGGATCGGGCGGTGCTTCCTTCGGCACGGCGGCAGTCGTATATCCCGGTTCGGGCAATCTACCTCCTAGCCAGGTCATCAATATGCTCGACGTCCCTGGCGAGATGCAAGTCATGTTGAAGGTCCGCGTGGCGGAACTCAGCCGTTCGGCTCTGCGCGAAATGGGCGCCGATCTCAATATTAACGCGGGTGATTTCGTGTGGGGCCAGATGTTGGGCGTCTCGGGTGCATTCGCCGCAGTTCTCAATACTGACGACGTGCGGCTGGCGCTCTCGGCGATCAGCTCGAATAGTTACTCGAAGATACTCGCCGAGCCTAACCTCGTGACACTCAGTGGTCATCCGGCAAGTTTCATCGCTGGCGGCGAATTCGCTGTGCCCGTGGTGGTCGGTGTGGAAGGTGCGGCCGCCGCCACCACCAACTTCCGAGGGTTTGGCACGCAACTTACATTCACTCCGACGGTTCTTGACAAGGACCGGATTCGACTGGAGGTCGCACCGTCGGTTTCCTCAATCAACTCAAATCTTACAGTTAATGGCATTCCCGGACTCAACACACGGGGTGTCTTGACGACGGTCATTCTTCGCGAAGGCCAGTGGTTGGCGATCGCCGGTTTGATCCAGGACGAACAAGTCGGCAGCAAAGCGCGGGTCCCTATTATTGGTGACATTCCGATCCTCGACTCGATTTTCAGCAGAAAGAAAGTCGAACGTATCGAGACCGAACTGATCATTCTAGTAAGCCCAGAATTGGTCCATCCGATGGAACCGGAGGAGACGCCGCTCATTTTGCCTGGGATGGAGGTGACGGAGCCCAGCGACTGGAAGTTCTTCGGCTATGGCGAATACGAGGGCGTGCCCGGTTGCGACCATCGCAGCACGATCTGGAACCTGCAGTACCGTCGTAGCATGTTACACGGAAACAATTCGTCACGTTATCAAGCGAGTGAAGACTATTACTTGCATGGTGCCCACGGATTCTCTCAATAGACCATTCGGCCGGCAACCTGCCACACGTGCGGATGTCCTTTGCCGGCAATCCACCAGGAATAAAACGATGAAACGAACCTCAACTACCGTAGCTCCATTCGTCGCATGCGCGTCGATGATGATCTTGTTCGCCGGTTGTGGCCATCACAAACAATACGTCGCCGAGGCACCGTTGGGAACGCTCAGTGATGACATTTGGCGGACGCAGGAACATAACGCGGAGGCCTCAGACTTCGTTATCTACCAACATGAATTCAAACTCAACGAACCTCGTCTGAATACGAGTGGCGAGGATCACGTGAAGCAGATCGCCGGACGCGTGGTAGCTGGCCAGGATTTCCCTGTCGTGATCGAACGCAGCATGACTTCGAAAGGCCCCGATTCGATCTATCAGTATCCGGTACACCCGAACCCGGAACTTGATATGCGCCGACGCCAGCTCATCGCTATTGCCCTCGAAAAACTAGGTGTGCCCGATGCCGAAGAGCGCGTTGTGGTAGCGCCCGCGTTCGCAGAAGGGTTCGAAGCTGGAGAAGCGATCAACGCCTACCGGACAGGATTGTCAAGATTCGGTTCCGGGGGATTCGGTGGTGGTGCTGGCGGGGGATTCGGTGGCGGGGGAGCCTTCTAGTCGACCGCGAATCCAACATCCTGGTCCGTCGACTCAGAATTGAGCGGCAGGGCGATTCATCTGAGGGTCTGATGGCATGAATGGAACTGGCTTGATCAGAGTCGATATGACAGCGGGGCGGCGTGTGAAGCCCGGTCCAAGTTCATGGTGCAGTGTTTCACTGCTCCTGATCGTGGCACTGTTGGTGCAGGTGGCGGAGGTTCCTGCGCAACAAAGGAATCCGCGAAAACGGCTCGAGCTCCAGAGCAATCAAGCGGAACCGGCGAAGTGGTATTCCAAAATCGTTCCATGGAATAAAAAGCCTCCACAACCAAGCTTTCAGCAAAGACCTGACTGGGATGGAAAGGTCAATAATCCAACCAAAGAAGAACGCGCCGAAGGACACCTCTCCTTGGCGCGTCTTTCGGAACGACGCGGACAGCCCGAACAGGCGAAAACGATCTATCTCGGACTGATTCGAAAATACGCCGAAAAATTCCCGCTCGCCTATCACCGCCTCGGTGTGTTGGCGGTACGCGAAGGGAATTTCGTCGAAGCAAGACGGATGTTCGGCACGGCACTGCACTTCGATGGCAGCAATGTGGACTTGCTGAGCGACATCGGTTACAGCTTGTATCTCCAGAACGAACTTGAGGAAGCCGAGATCTTCTACCGTCGTGCCTTGGATCTTGATGGCGACCATGAAGCCACTTGCAACAATCTGGCAATTCTGCTCGCCGAGCAGGGTAACCATCGCGAGAGTTTAGCGCTGTTTAGGCACGTCAATGACGAGGCCAAAGCGTATTCCAATCAGGCGTACATGCTGTCACAGATTGGGGAGTTGGAGAAAGCCAAGGAGTTTTACAGCCATGCATTAAAGCTCGACGGCACACTGCGTTCCACAGCGAACGCCATGATCCAATTGGTCACGCACCAAGAGCATCTCAAATCGACACCGGTTGGCCCGGACACGCCGGCACTTAGCGAAATAGCCGATGGCCGCCCCGTGGCTCAAAAGCCCGCGATATCTGACAAAACGCCGCTCGCAATCGAGCAACAAGCACAGTCTCAGCAAGGCAGATCGGGAGCCGTGGCGGGCCAAGCCCACCTAGCAATACAAGCCTCGCTGCAGAGCGAGCTTGCGTCGCAACCGCTGGCTAAGCCGGAACAGCATCGTCCGGCGGTCGCGGTCCAACAACGCCCTTACCTTCCTCAGAGTCCACGTGCCACGATGATACGCCCGCAAACCACTTCGGCAAAACTTACAGACGAGACAATGCCGCACCGGCCGCCGCAGTCGCCCAGGGCGGAAAACCTGTCGTCACGTAGGACAGAGCGTCCATCCGGACCATCGCAACGTGTCGTCGAGCAGTTGCCGAAGTCGATCGAATTTGTCCGGCAACAGCTCCGAAAGTCGTTACAAAAAGCCAGCCCGGAGAAACTGACGACGCCAGCGCTACCCCAAGCGAATGGGTCGCAAAAACTGGCAGCCTATCACACACCTGCCCATCCGATGGTCGTCCGGAAAGCGCAGACAAGGCCAACATCCGCGCCCTCTCCTGAACAAACCACATTCCGGATCTCAGACCTCGAGCAGCCACAAACTCCAAGACCTCTCCGACATGCTGGCGCCGTACCGCAGCGATTGAAGAACATCAACCGGAGTCCACAGCTGTATGGTGCTCAGTCTCCGGTCCTTGCTGTCGAGCGTCCTACGAGCCCAGACGCCTGGTCTGAAATTCGCCAAGCGTCTACCGCTATCACTGGCAAACAAGACCGTGACCGTATGTCGTCGTGGGCCCAATCGTCCCCCAAGCCCGAAGAGATGTCCTGGTGGTTGCCGACCGACGACAAGGCCATACGCTTGCAAAAGTCGCATCACCCGAACGGTCGTGCGAGTTGGGTGGGATCACAACAGCCACCATTCCCACTAAGCGCTCCTCGTGTGGCAACTCCGCTCAATGCGAAAAAACTGACGAGTCCAAGGCATCAAAATAATCACAGACGGCTGAACTAACTACCGTCCAGCCGACGCACCCTGGAAGCTCTGTAAGAATGTCCAGAGTTCAAGTGCGCTTGGCCCCCAGAGAATCATGAAGACCGAAGGGAGCAGGCACATCGTGAGCGGAAACAACATCTTGATTCCCGCTTTGCTAGCTCGTTCGTCGGCCGACTGCCGGCGTCGTAATCGCACGCCATCGGCATATTCACGAATTGACGTGGCGATATCCGTCCCAAGTCGTTGGCCTTGTGTGACGAGCGCGCTGAGCGACGATACTTCGGGCGTGTCGATCCGGCGTGCGAACTCGTGGAACGCAAATTCGAACGAACGCATTTCCGCATGCGTTTGCACAATCATGAATTCGACGGCCAGGTCCGGATGTGACGTAAAAATCTCGCGACTGACATAATTGAAAGCATTCGTCAACGGCAAGCCGCCGCTTAGGCACATCGTCATGAGATCAAGAGCGTCGGGCATGGCGCGCCGAATCCGGCCAACGCGTTGCTTCCCCACAGCTCGGAGATAAACGCGAGGCATGGCCCACGCGAAGAAGCCTATCATCGATCCACCCATCGCCACCTTCAGCCCAAACTGAAAATCCACCGTCGCCAATACGAGCACCGCCGCGCCGGTCGCCAGAAATACAAACAACACGATGTTGTTGCGTAAACCGAGAAATGCGTTGCGGGCATTCGGCTTGTACCAACCGGCTTGAGTGATTTCGATGTCGAGTTTCTCGAATCGTGGATCGGGCACGTGAAAGTCTGTTGCGACATTGCCCAATATTTGGTCTTCATCGGACAGGGCGGCGAATGACCTGTCCGGATCCGCGGCGGCTGTAGCCAAACGCTGAGAGATGGGATCTCGCTGAAGGCGGGAAATCGCTTTTCCAACGACGTAGACCAAGGCACAAATTGCCAGGAAAGCCGACAACGCGATTGCATCAAACCATTCCACGATTATTTTCTCGCCTTAGTAGTCCGATCGCAGCAACATATAAATCCACAAAATGCCAACGAGTTGCAATGTAATCGCCGTGGCCAGCAAGACTTGACCGGGTAAGGTCTCGGTAAACCGATTAAAGTACTCGCGCTGCCAAATCAGCATATAGGCAGCGACCAAGGGACCGGCCGATCCGATCAGGATCGCGCTTACCCGTCCAGCACCTGTGGCGGCCCGAAACTGACGGTGATAGTTGATCCGGTCGCGGATCACGAAGCTCAATCGTTCGAGCGTAGTCGGCAGGCTTCCACCTGTTTTCCGTTGCACCGCAAGCGCCGTCGCCAGGATCCGCATTTCGCTCAATGGAACTCTCCGGGCCATCGATTGCATCGCGGCATCGACGGACAATCCCATGTCGAGTTGCCGCGCACAGCGCCGAAACTCGATCCCCAACGGCGCGTTCGTCGTGTCCCCTACCAACTCGATCGCCTGATCCAACGTTTCGCCGGCTCGGACCGCACGGGCCAACAGTTCCATCACGTCGGGCAATTGTTCCTGCATGGCAACTTGGCGTTGGCGTCTAAGCACGAGGTAATAGGCCACGACCACCAGCATGCCAGCTGCCATCGCTGCGGCAGCTTCAAATAGATCGTCGCGCCATAAGAGGACGATGCCACTAGGAATCAGGCCGACAAAAACAGCCGCCAAGAATGCCCCTTCACCCGTAATTTTCAATCCGGCTTCTCTTACCAGGCGGTTGAACCAGCGATCGAACTTTTTGCTGACGATTCGGCGCTCCATGTACTCGGGACTGATCGCTAACACGGGACCGTCATCACCGTTGCCTTGCAGACGGCGATTGGTTCGTTCGCGTTTGCGGACAAGCCACCGCCCAGCAACCAGCATCATACCGCCAGCCAACGCTATGCAGCCGAGATAAGTTGCAACAACAAAAACGAGTTTGGAATCCATGTCACATCACCTCTTTCCGACGTGACTCGAACAGTTCATCTGCAAGCCCGCAGCCAGACGCTCGCAATCTTGGCAAACAGGCCGGTATATAACCAGTCGCGAAAAAGTTACCGCGTGCGTTGCCTTCCTCGTCGACTCTTGTTTGTTCAAAACCGAAGACCTCTTCCAAATGGTAGCGACCTTCCTCGACACCACAGATTTCCGAAATCCCAACGACTCGTCGTGAGCCCCCTTTTAGACGCGCGAGATGAACGATCAACCGCATGCCAGAAGCGATGTACTGGCGGACCACCGGCACGGGCAATTCATGGCCTGTCATCGCGACCATCATCTCCAGCCTGGCCAACGCATCGCGGGCACTGTTGGCGTGGATCGTGGTCAAGGAACCTTCGTGGCCAGAATTCATTGCTTGTAGCATGTCCCAGACTTCCGCCCCACGAACCTCGCCCACAATGATCCGATCGGGACGCATCCGCAGGCTATTGCGGACAAGATCTCGCTGATTGAGTTCCCCTGTGCCCTCGCTGTTGGCCGGACGCGTTTCCAGGCGCACCAGGTGACGATGCTGTAATTTCAACTCGGCCGAGTCCTCAATCGTAACGATTCTTTCATCCTCGGGAATCGAGGCGCTCAAGGCATTCAAGAACGTCGTCTTGCCGGCACCGGTGCCGCCGGAAACAAGGAAGCCAATGCGGGCTTCGACGGCAGCTTGCAGAAACAGTGCCATCTCCGGTGTCAGCGCTTGTTTGGCCAACAAATCGTCGAGCTCAAGCGGCCGAGCACCGAACAGCCGAATGGAGAGTGACGGACCGTCCAACGATAGTGGCGGGATGATCGCGTTGATTCGAGAACCGTCGGGCAACCGCGCGTCAACCATGGGACTCGATTCGTCGATTCGTCTTCCCAACCGAGACACAATTCGTCTGATAATGCGAAGTAAGTGGTCTTCATCGGCGAATACGACATCCGTCAACTCTAGCCTTCCATTGCGTTCGACATATACGGTGTATGGGTCGTTGACCAAGATGTCGGTGACTTCCGTATCGCGCATCAACGATTGCAGTGGCCCAACGCCATAAATCTCGGCCATCAATTCGTCAAGCAACCTCTCGCGATCGAGCGTGCCGAGAAGTTCCTTACACGATTGGCATACTTTGCGCGCCAGTCGCCGAATCTGTTCGTACAGACGTTGTTTATCCTCTTCTCCGATTCTGGATAGATCTAACGACTCGATCAGTTGTCGGTGGATGACGGACTTGATCTGTTGAAACTCGTGTTCCACAGGATCGACGTGCGCGGGCAATTCAGCACGCTCGGGCTTCAAAGTCCAGTTTGATTTTCGAATCACATCGACCTCTTGCTTGAATGCATGATCATACTCAGGAACTGTTGCGACTCCGTGATGGGGCGTCGCCATTGAGTTTTCCGGCGAGTGACGCGAAGGTTCGATTAATCTTCCGCAACCGTGAACCTTCCACGAGGAGGCTGCCTTGGTTGACGGCCCGGTTCACACTCTTTGCGTCGTCGGGAATCAACGCGACCGCTTGCAATCCGAGCGTCGTCTCGATTTCCTTCAGCGGCAGTTGTCCACGTTGCCCAAATCGATTGACGACCAGACGAAATCGGTCGCGGTCGATATCCAACTCACCCACTCGGACAAGCATCCGAAAAGCGCGACGCACGGAAACCACGTCCGGTCGCACGACAAGAACCACGGCATCAGACAATCGCATCGCCTCGACTTCGCACTCTGCTAACCGGCTGTCGAGTGTCAAGACGGTGAAGCCCTGGCAGACGCGGGACAGAATAGAAATCCGTCGCACCGCATGCCGATCTAGAAACTCATTCTCCGTAGATTCGACGTCATTGGCCAAGACGCGCAAGCCAGAGGGATGCTCGGTAAAACTACTGGCAAGCGTTGTGGTATCGAGCGTCCGCCACCTCCGACAGACTTCGCTTGCCGAGTAGCGTGATTCGATATCCAACATTACCGCCAGATCGCCAAGTTCTCGGGAGAACTCGATCAAGGCAACCGCATTGGGATATTTGGCCGAGAGCGCACCTGCCAGGTTACAAGCCACGGTTGTCCCGCCACTGCCCGGGGTCGGCGCGAAAACTGAAATGACTTTGCCGCGTCGACCACGAAGGCCAAGCGAAACGAACTTATCCAGCGCGTCATCAAGTGACTCGCGGAAATTGGTGTTATCGAGCACCTCAGAGATTCCCAGATCCTGGGCACGACTGATGACCCGTTCATCACGACTGGCACCGACAGCCAGGATCCGGGCCTCGGTCAGAGCACTGGCACCTTGCAATGCCTGCCAAGACTCCTGCTCGCGCTGGTCGACGTGTACCAACACCAGATCCGCATCACCCTGACCAAGCCGCATCGCGAGGTCGTTCCAAGGGACACAGTCCTGCGCGCCGCACTCCAAACCACTGCCCAAGACAACACGACGCAATTCTCGCGCGTCTGCACCCGGGGGATGTGCCACAATGACTTGCATATCTTGATTTCCAATCACATTTCGAGGAAGCGTCACCGAACGAGGTAAACCTTGGCGACCCAAGGGTTGCGTGGTTGATCCCCACGGACCAAAGCACAACTGGACTTCAGGAGCGTCGGAGCCAAAATCACTCTCAGCGTCTTTTCTTCGAGCGCACAATGCAAAACACGTGCTCCAGCAAAGGTCTCGATCTGTCGTCCCATTTCGCCTTGGGCACCAACCAGTCCAGTACCCAGTAACCAAACTCGGGACTGGCCTTCGATCGACATGAGCGCCCGCCCAATTTCCTCAAGCATGCCAACATCGGCAACCGATGCCAGCGGCACGTCAAGCTTGCCGTTGAGCGAGCTTTCATCCAAAGCGATGGCACGACCGGGCAGCGCCGCCAGGTCTTGCCGGTCGAGCCCGATTTCGATCTGCTGACAGAGTCGATCAAGTGCCACGCCGAACGGGCCGGAGGCGCGGCGATCGTGACCAATCTCATGTGCGGAAGTCTCGGTTTCGGAAAGAGGCGCCATGACGCAGAGCTTGGCGTTGCCAGCTACATCGTCTTTGCAACCGAGTTCAAGCACGATCAGTGGCGCTTGACCGACCTGCGAATACCAACTAAACGTGTCGACGACGATTGGCACGACTGGGGCTCGCGCGGCAACACCGGGCGCAAAACCGTAAACGCGGTGATCAATGACTGCCTGCGATTCGACGATCAGATCGGCGCTTTTCAGCCCAAGCGCTTTCCCCACGACGCGTGTTACCGGATTGCCGCGTCCCGTGGTCTGAGGGTAGCGGATCGTCAAGGAGTTCTCACGGCCCCATGCTGTGAAGATAATGTCTTCGTCTCGAAGTTGCAGCGGAGTGCCGCACACACTGTTCAGCTCAGCGAACCGTCGCGCTTCGGCTTGTGCACGCCTGGCCTGCTGCTCGACATAGGATTCACCCATTATGTCGCTTGCCGGGAGATCAATGCGATGCAGGTGTTCCGGCAAGAGTGTGCGGTCCCACAATTCCCCTACGCCCGCCAACACGGCCGCATCGGTGGACGCCCGGGTCTCGGCTTCGTAGACCATTATCACGGCAAGATCGACAGACAACGCCACAAAACCTAGCAACATCGTCATGCCGACGATCATCCCCGCCGTCGTCACCGCGCGACGACGCGTTCGGCGCGACTTGGGTCGCGGAATCGGGTGGATCGCATGATATGTCGCCGTGTTCATCAATCGTGTCCGAAAAGACTCACAAATTACAGCCTCTCAGAAGCAGGTTACCGAAGATCCGATGTAACCGCGCCCGGTGTTGGCCTGGCTTTCTCAACCTCGATGAGACCGTCACTGTCGAACAGCTGAACGCTCCTTGAGCCGCGACGGTAAACTTCCGTCATGAATGGCTCGGGCGGGGCCTGGACCCCTAGCAGTCCTTCCAGCGTCATGGCGGGTCGATGCTGAGGGCTCCGATCAAGTGCCGGCGGTGCAATCTCGGGGATCTCGTGGGGCTGTGACCTGGGATTCGAGTTTTCCTCGAATTCCGCTGCCGACCGAGGCATCAGCGTCAGTTCACCGCGTCCGTCGACCGTCCGTAACACGTTGGCTTCGGTCAACGTGACTGCCAAGGTAATCGTGGGCAAAGGCGGTGGGCCCATTCTGCGTCCGTTTATATATCGGACATCCAAGTTACCGCCTGCTCGGCTGGCTCGGGTTGGTGCCCTTTCAACCGCGATCACCTCGACTGACTCGATCAAGGTGACCGTTACCTCGGGAATCCAGACTCGCTGATCGGCACGGCCTGTTTGGGCTTCGGAACGAAAGACAACATCCACGAAGGTCCCGGGAGTCGTCATGCCCCCACGAAGTTCGGGAATCTGCAAGCTGACCGCTCGGTAACCTGGCTCAAGAACTTCACTCAACGGTGCGCGTCCTCCTTCAAGGTAGACCGAGGTCGTCATAAAAGGGCCGTCCCGCTTGATCGGCTCACTCACCACCCGGCCGATGATCTGTTCCGGGGACAACATGACCGCGGTGTCGGCCAAACCCCGTTGGGCCATTTCCTCTTGTGTCATCGAGTGCAAGCCAATGTCGCCCAGCACGATTTGCCGGCCGACAGGCAAATCGGAAGTCGCCAGCGGCACCGTCATCCGCGGAACGGGAGGGGGGGCTGGGGGTGGATCGGATACCAACAGCGCGCGTAGGCCATAAGCACCTAAGAGCCCTGAAAAGACTGCAATGATTCCTAGGGGCATGGAACCGCTTGAGAACATCGCTCTCTCCTTCTGTCGCGGGCTGCAATCACGCTTCCGCGATCGACGTGCATTTGCTGCTTGCATCTATCCTTGCAGGCAGAAATATTCAATCGTTACTGCTAAACGAGGCCGTCGGGTTCCGTCACGAAGGCAGCGTCAAGAACCATCATTCTCTCGTTCACTCTTTTCGCATTGCGGTTGAAGCCTCCAACACTCCAGTCAAATGAAAGCCCAAGACACCTAACAGGTCTGGAGCTGCCTCTTCCATCGGGATCTGGACTGTCACGCGGCAGATGCCACCAGTTTCGCCACCGTCGTGGCAGGTGACGCTCACATGTTCCAGAAAACTGCTATTCGCCAAAACTTCATTCACAGCTTCGACCACGGCTTGGTCAGGATGATCGCCAGGTGTCACCGTCGCGACCCGCGCACCAACGCTGCTGGCCAACTTCAGCGTGTTGTAGGACGCCAGCAGCAAACTGGTTTCTACAACGCCGAACAACAGGATCATCATGACTGGAAAGACAATCATCATCTCCGAACTTAATAACGCACCTTTCCGCCTCAAGGCACCACGACTGACCCTAATTCGACCAACTTCTCTTTGGTTGTTCGCCACTCAAATTACCTCCACTTGCGCCGACTATCGCATGAACTCAGAAACGAATAATACAACCCACGTGGCCAGGGCCGCGGGAACGCCAAAGGGCATTAGCCGACGACGTGTCCGACGGGACTGCGCTTCGGCGTCGTCCTTAGCAGGTCGATCGCCCCCACGTTCGAGATACCGGGCACGCGTCCGCATTAAGCCCCTCCCGCAAAACGCCCACGCCAACACCAAAAACGAGCCAAACAATACCAGCAGTGCGCTGACAATGAACACCTGAAACGTCAACGCGGCACCCAACCATGCACCCAGCGCGCCCATGTACTTCACGTCGCCGCCGCCGCCGCTGCCCATCAACCACATAGCCAATAAGATCCCGAATCCAGTCCCGAAGCCTGCCAAGGCAAAGAGAAGTTGTTGGCCAGCGCCGCGAAGACCGTCTTGAGTCGTCCCGTATATCGCATGAAACACTAAAGCACAAATAAACGCGGTCACGGTCAACTTGTTGGGAAGTTTTTTGGTCCGCCAATCGCAAACCGCCGCCACCAGCGTAAACACCAAGACGCACAAGATCAGAATAATTCGTTCAGCGGCCATCAGTCGTCATGTCCCATTAGTTGTCAAGTCCCATTTGTTTCCATGTCAGGGAGCAATCCCGCCTTCATTTCCTACAAAGGTCGTTCCCGCCGGCCCGATTTCACCGGCCTGAAGGCCCTCCAATGCCGCAGCGTAGTCTTCCATTTCCGAATAGATGGCCATGCGAGCTGCATTGATTCCAACCACCAGACGTATCCACTCAACGCTAGCCCGCTTGGTGTGCAGTTGCTTGGCAGGCAGTTCGGATGACCGTGGCGAGAGAGGGTAGGTCGAATCGGTGGCCGAGGCGGTCGCGAAGATAGGCGTAGGCACTCAACCCATGGAGCTTCGATGTCTGCACAATGGTCGTGAAGATGTCCATCGCGCGAGCGCCTCGAATGCTGCGACTGTGCAGGCTCACGTCCCGACGACGCGCGCTCACACGGGCTTGTAACTCCGAGT
>Ga0114949_10000976_pt1 | contig 16811 bp, 12 predicted proteins | sample N074metaG_FD_83505 | JGI IMG/M metagenome (GOLD analysis project Ga0114949, IMG submission 83505) | Deep subsurface microbial communities from Kermadec Trench to uncover new lineages of life (NeLLi) - N074 metaG | ecosystem: Environmental > Aquatic > Marine > Ocean trench > Sediment | place... | reverse complement strand
GTGGAATCCGCCAGATCGTGGTGGCAATTTCAACCAATGTCTGCGACGGCACTACCAAGCACTCTGAGCGTGCCAAGGCCAGGCGACGAAACAGTACGCGCCGCCTCATCTGACGGTCAGCTTCCTCAGGCCCGAACCCGCTTTCGAAATGAATATGGCGACAAATGGGTAAGAAATTGTTCGCAAAGGCCCACTCTACCGCACCCCAATTGTAGGTCAGCAAAAGGTCGGGCTGCCACATTCGGAGGCGCTGCCTAATCTGCCTCAACGTGCTCGGCAAACCGTAGCGAGAGGTCGCCATGGTTTCGAAAACTACTTCAAGTGAGGGATCCAGCCGTGATCGGCTGTCGAAACAGCCATCGGTCGCGACAATGGTATGCCGGTAACGCCGGCCTAAACGGTTAAGAATGGTCGAGATACGGATCGGGACGCCACCCAACCCGAAAGTGGGAAAGACATGAACCAGATGAGCCCGCTCGTCTTGATGAACTATTCCAGGCTGCATGCTTGAGCGCACCTGTTCAATGGAACCAGGGCTCAAGTTTGTAACAATCTTGTTTTCAACGCCCCGGTCTGAATCAGCAGGGCGGTGGAGCGTATCCATCTAATCTTCGCCCGTTAACTATTGACGTCCGCGTCAACCATTTTAATCGGCCAAAAGACGACGCGGATGGTTTGTATGACGATCATGAGGTCGAGCAATAAACTATAATTTTTAATGTAGAATAGATCGTATTCCAGCTTCGTCCGAGCATCCCTGACCGATGCGCCGTAGGGATAATTAAGTTGGGCCCATCCCGTGATGCCCGGTTTAACCTGGAATCGCTGCATGTAGAATGGGATTTCCTTTGCCAACTGCTCCACGAAATAGGGCCGCTCGGGACGCGGTCCGACAAATTTCATTTGCCCTTTCAGAACGTTGAGTATCTGTGGTAGTTCGTCGATCCGCGATTTTCGAAGGAACGCGCCTATCATAGTCACGCGATTGTCGTTTTCCTGCGACCATTGGGGGACACCATCGGATTCAGCGTCGATCTCCATGCTGCGAAACTTTAATAACTCAAAGGGTCGCCCGCGCAGCCCGACCCGATCCTGGCGGTAGAATATTGGCCCCGCACTTCCCAGTTTGACCGCAAGAGACGCCCCGACTATGACCGGCAACAAGAAAGTAAGAGTGGCTATACTTACCGACAAATCGAAAATCCGCATGGCGAAATGATGGAATCGGCCACCCGGCAGGCTCCCAGCCATCAGAATCCAATTCCTAGTGAGTGCGTCAAGGTCGGTTCGTTTGGTTTCGCGCTCCCAAAATTTGGCATAGTCGATCACCGGCACACCCCGGAACCCGCATTCGGCCAGTTCGTCCATCATCAGATGATTGCGCCGGTCTTCAATGGCCATCACTATTTCGTCTGCCTTCAGCGTTTCAACTAGGGCCAGCAAAGAACCGGTCTTCTCTACGATACTTTCGGGCAGGACCTCCGGCTTTTGGTCGCCGTCGACTACGAACCCTAGGCATGTGAAGCCGTATGCCAGACCGATTCCTTCCAGGTCCTGGATGCATGCCGCTTGTCTTCCTGTGCCGATCACGATGCACCGCTTCTTGAATGCGGACAAATCGATCAAATTCATAAAAACGAGATGCAATGTTGCGATGACTAAAAAGCCTATTACCAATGCACTCGCGGTGACACTGCGCCAAGTGGAAAGCTCGGGAAATACGTAAAAATACGCAGAGAGCACTGCAAATCCGAGGCAGAACGCTAGGCCGAGCCTTACCAAGATACTCGAAAATGTTTCGGCCAAAAGTCCTTCATAGAGACCCATGATAAACAGGCTGACCGCGATAATAGCGGCAAAACTAGTGGCTTGTAGAAAATACTCCGCCAATAGTTCTATAATATTTGGCGTATTTACCCAACTAATCATTACGCCGAAATAAAAACTAATTATGAGAGAGCAGAATTCTACTAGTGCCAATATTAAGAATGGCCTCGAAAATTGAGCATCAAGAACCTTTAACATTTTTCTTATCTCCCTGGTATGTTTCCTGCGTGTTCCTCACAGGAGGTTGTCCTTTGTGCCAAAGCGCAAATATCGTCTTTGGAAATGTGCCGCCCGCCGACAAGAGGCACTAAACCATTCAGGCTCCCATTTGGAATAGAAAGTCATCCCATTTAATCCGATAAAAGATCATGGCTTCACCCCACCTTTGCGCAACAGGGCCAAACCATGACTAATCGGTATGGCGTAGGTAATCCCGGAAGGTTCCTGAAGGATGCGCTCCTTGGTGCCTTTAACGAATACGCTGCTAACGATGCCGTAAACCTCACCCGTCTTGATATCGTAAAGAGGGCTGCCGCTATTTCCGGGATAGGCGGTCGCATCGAGTTGGAAGACGGGGTAAGGATCGCGTAGCTGTCTGATTATCTTCACGTCAAGATACCGGGAACTCACGAAAGGCTTTACGATCGGTGTGATCGCTGAAATGATTCCGCGATGAGTAACCGGGTGAAGCCCCAGGACCGCGCCGATCGGAAAGCCGGTGAAGGCCACCGATTGACCTTCTTTGACGACTTTATCATCGCCGATGCGCAAGGCAGGCAAGGGTTGACCAGAGATTTTAAGTAACGCGACATCATGAATTATGTCGGAAGCAATAAGCTTGGCAATCCTGTGCTGCATGCCGCCGCCTCCAGCGACGAAAATGACAAGAGCCTCGCGGCGTTCAGGGTTGAGAGACTTGGGAATGACATGCGCGTTGGTGAGAATATATAAACCACCTGCGACGGCAAATCCGGTCGCCTTAAGAAGGGATGGAGGGCGTCGTGTCGCCAAATATGTGCCGACGCCGACCACGCTCGGCTTGACCCGCGCGATCGTTTCACTCAGGGAACCGGCCGCCGACGGCCCTGTGGCCATGACCACGAGCATGGCAGCCGCAAGCAAGGCCCTCTGCGGTCTTGGCCGCTTCGTTTGAGCCTGGACAAGACAACTATGAACGGATCTAAACATGAGTTCCGCCTTTCTGGAACCGGAGTTGCGTAGCCGTCTGTTGCGTCGTTTTAGCCAACAGTTGCCGCCCTGCCTCTCCCCTAATCTTGTCCTTGATCCCGATTGTCTTTGGTGGGATGGTTGGTGCCGCGTGCACCTGCCGAAGGAATGAGTCGAACATGACGAGAGCCCAAAGGGCCGCACTATGGTCCTTAAGGCCCGACTGGTGGGCGGTCACCAATTCACCGATGAAATCCATATCGAACATTCCGGTCTCGGCCAGGGAGCGGCTAGTCAAAACGTCGCGTAGTCGTCCCCTCAGTGGCCCGCGAAACCACTCCGTTAGGGGTACAGCGAACCCCATTTTTTGGCGGTAAAGGACCTTTCGTGGGACGTGGCGCTCCAGCGATTTCTTGAGAATGTATTTTCCTTCCCGTGCACGCAACTTTAGGCCGACGGGTAATTGGTTCGCCCATTCCACGAAGCAGTGATCCAAGAATGGCACCCGCACCTCAAGTGAATGGGCCATGCTTGCCCGATCGACCTTGGTAAGAATGTCCCCTGGAAGATAGGTCTTAAAATCGGCATATTGGACACGTTCCAAAGGATTTTCTGTCGGGGCCCGCATCATGTGTTCGCGGATCACATCGACGCCATGGTACCCAGCCAATTGTCGTCGCATATCTGGGGAATAAAGACCCCTGCGCAGACGGTCAGGGAATATGGACACACTGTGGAAATAGCCCTCAACGGTATCGCGTGCCAATGCCTCTAAGGTCGACTTGGCGCGAAGGGGCTTGGGGGCCCAGTCCATCTTTGGGTAAAGCGCGCCCGCGAGGCCGAAAACCGGGCGCCTCAAAAAGCCCGGTATCTGTCTACGCACTTTCTCTTCGTAATTGTGCCACAGGTAGCGCCGATAACCTAGGAACAGCTCGTCGGCACCGTCGCCGGATAAGGCCACTGTCACGTGTTCGCGCGCAAGCCCACAGAGCTGGTATGTGGGCATCGCTGAGCTGTCGGCGAAGGGTTCATCGTATAAACCCGCCAAGCGATCGACGAGATCGAAGCTGTCCGCGTCGACGTCACGCCTGTGATGGCGTGTTCGGTAGCGATCGGCAACCTGCGAGGCGAATTCGGATTCGTCGAATTGAGGTTGGCGGAAGCCGATGGAGCAGGTGTCCACCGGTGAGCTCGACTCACCCGCCATCATGGCGACCACGGCACTGGAATCGACCCCGCCGGAAAGAAAGGCGCCCAGCGGGACGTCGGAGATCATGCGGATGCGAACGGCCTCCCGCAGGTTCTCGATCAAGGCCTCGCTGACCTCATCCTCGGAAAGGCTTTCCTGGCCCCCAAATGTGACATCCCAATAGGCGCGCGCCGGTCCCACGGATTCTCCACGCCGGAAGGACAGGATATGTCCCGGCGCAAGCTTATTGACTGAACGATATATCGTCTTGGGATCCGGCACGTAACCATAGGCGAAATAATCCTCCACCGCACAGACATCGATCTCCCGTGGCAAATCCGGGTAGGTCAGCAATGCCTTTAATTCGGAGCCGAAGATCACCACTCCATCGGTTAGGTGCGCATAGTAGAGTGGCTTTATCCCCAACCGGTCTCGCGCCAGGAACAATGTTTGGCGCCGTTCATCCCACAAGGCGAAGGCGAACATGCCCCGGAAGCGCTCAACGCATTTTTCTCCCCATTGCTCCCAGGCGTGAACGATAACTTCGGTGTCGCACCGAGTTCGGAAGTGATGTCCCGCGGCAATGAGCTGCTCGGCCAGCTCCTGGAAGTTGTAAATCTCACCATTGTAGACGACGACCACCGAGCGGCTCTCGTTGTAGAGAGGCTGATGCCCGCCCGAGAGGTCGATGATTGACAGGCGCCGGTGGCCTAGGCCCACACCCGGGCCTAAGTGAAATCCCGCATCGTCGGGACCACGGTGGCTAAGGGAGTCAGTCATGCGTGCCAAGAGCCCCTGATCGATGGGGCGGAGGCCTCGCGTATCAACAATACCGGCTATCCCGCACATGACCGGGACCCTGTGCAAGGTCTGATTATTGCAGACGAGCTTTTGTTTATCCTGCCCAAAACCGCACCCTCAAATATGTTCACCAGTGACGGTGTTTCGATGAGGAACTCCCGCAAAAGTCTCATCGCCTCATCGCCGGTCTCGCGATAATCGGCGGCGATAGCGATAACCCCGGCGGACTGACGCCCGCCCAGGAGTTTCGCTTTGATCTCCATGAGTTTAGCTAGGTAGGGATTGTCAGTGAACTGGCCGTCGACCCAGTACCAAAACAGCACAACCCGCTGTTTCCCTGACCGGCGGAGATAGGTGCGGCGTAGAGAGAACGTTTTCCCTGCCAGGAGGACTTCGGCACGGTCGATGGTGGTGAACTGGCGCCAAACTTTGCCGTCGGCCAGATTATTCCGCCAATTAACAATCTCTGCACCCTGGCGCTGTTGCCGATAGAACGCAGTGTAAAGCTCAACCGTTTCTCCTCCGCGCATGTAAACCCAGTTGCGTTCGGAACTGGCACCAAAGAATCGCGGCTTCCAATCGGTTCGTGCGCCGGGTATAAGCCGCCAGCCTGGCCCGGCCGCAGGGGAAGCGATCTCAACTGAAGTCAACTCGCGGGCATTGTTTTCGATCGATGATCCATAAGCCGCCGCCGCTCCCGCGATCAGGACCGCCCCAAAAGCGGTCGCAACCAACGCCACGTTCCGCGAAGCCTTAATTGAGCCTGAGTTGTCGGTCAATCGGGCTAAGTGCGTTGATAAATCAGACGGCCATCTTTCCCGAAAGGTGCTACCGAAAGCCAAAAGCACAAATAGCACAATACTCAGGAATATCAGTCCGAACGTTATATGATCCGCTCCGACCGCAAGCTCAAAGTCGCTAAGATGCGCAATCATGACGAGCCCGAAAGCCCGAAAGCCGTTAGCTATGATCGGCACTATGACTGATAAGACCATTAGAAGCGTTCGCCTCCAGGCCTGCTTGTAGAAGAGATTGGCGGCCAGTGCCCCAAGGGCGATGGTGGTGATGAGAAATCTTACGCCAGAGCAAGCTTCGGCCACTTTGAATGAGCCGGTGGGGATGTAGATGAATAAGCCTTCGAGATAGACCGGCAGGCCCGTAAGTCTTAGCGCGTAGACGGCGAACTGGGCGGTGAAGTCCTGTAAGGGTGGGACGAGGAAACTGCCGAAGGGTGCGGCAAATATCAGGTAAAAGATCGGGAAAAGGGCCGCCCTGAATACACGCCAACCGACCACGGTTAATATGAAAGCCTGTAACATTAAAATGAGGGCCAACTGTTCAATCACGAGAACCCCGGCCACGTTACCAAGAAGCCAGCCAAATGCCGCAGCAGCAACGAATCCGAGACCCCAAAGACAAGGTTTCGGCGTCATGTCCTTCAGGACGTTACGGCGACGCCACACCAGATAAATGCTGATGGGGATAATGAGGAAGCCGTGATTGTATGCCCCGTTCTCCCACCAATTCAGCAAGATCATTTCTGCGGTGCCACTGAAGAGCGTCAAGTGAGCGGCTACACCGACGGCAAGCAGCGCCAAGGTCGTTGGCCAGAGGCGAGTAGGACATTTTTCCGGATCAACGGCCAACCCCGGTTCCGCCGGCGTAATGCCGAAAGGTGACCCCATGGCGCCCAGCACCCGGGAGTAAACACTCCCGATGCGCATTTTACAGGCACCAACAGGCAGTTTCGCCGTCATGATGCCACCTTTGCCAAGGTCTTGGTGGGCGCGATAGCTTCGCCTTGTAACAGCGGGCCTAATCTGGAAAGGATTTTCCCCCAGTCGTGGAGCGCCAAGACCGCTGCGCGTGCTTGCTTGCCAGTGGCTTCACGCCGATCCGAGCAAAAAGCAGAAATCACCCGATCGGCGAACCCTTCGGCGTCAGACGCCAAGAGAACCGCTCGGCGAATATCGGCCTCAAAGCCCCCACAGGATTCCGGCGTCGCGACCACGGTCTTAGCCATCGACATTCCCTCCAGTACCTTGTTCTGGAGGCCACGAGCGATGCGAAGTGGTGCCACAACCGCAGTGGCATGGGCGATATAGGGACGAACATCGGGGACACGACCGGTCACCATGATTCCGGGCCGACGCCCTAACGCACGCACCTTCGGCGTTGGTTTGGCCCCCACCACACAAAACCGCGCGGTGGGTTCACGGGCCTGTACCCGTGGCAGGATTTCATCGGCGAACCAGGTTACGGCATCAATATTGGGCCAGTAATCCATGGCGCCGGTGAATACAAGCACCTTGCCTTCCGCTTCATAGGGATTCGTGTAATCTGCATCCGGTGTGAAGTAGCGGAAATCCACGCCATTGCCGATATGGAAGATTTTGTGTGCTTGCTCTGGTGCGGCTTCTCGAAACAGCTTGGCTTCAGCAGAAGAGACAAACAACGCGGCATCGAACTCCGCGGCCACCTTTTTTTCAAAAGCCAGCAACGTGCGCGCTTCACGACGGTAGACCCAGTTCGCTGGCCACGGCTTTGTTTCAGAGTATTGACGCCATTTGTCTGAATCGACGTCGACGAAATCAACAACGCGCCGCGTCTGGGAACCGATATCTCCCATGGTATATTGCGCCATTGCTGAAGAAAACGCGAAGATGCAATCTATGGGACGGTCCGCAAGCAGAGTCTGGACCCAATCGTTTAATCCGCCATGGCGATAATGTTGAAGTGTCAGCGGTGCTCCATCCCATAGGCCTGCAAAACTGCGGGCCCGCGCGGCCCAGGGCCGCATCCGAGCGAAATAGCATTCGCCGCAAAGATCACGCAGAACAGGGGCGTTCTCAGCAAGGTCAACATCGCTGTCGGCGAAGCAGCCGAGATGCACCTTGTAGTGTTCCACCAAATAAGACAGGAAATGCCAGGAGCGAATCTTGTCGCCCTTGTCCGGTGGGTAGGGAATGCGATGAACAAGAAAGAGGATTTCGCGCATCACGATCACCCCAGATCTTTGGCGATCATTGGCCCGAGGCGATTGGCAACGGCCAGGGGTAGCCGTTTCCATAACGCAATAGCGGTTCGATATTTCGGGTTGGTTGGGTTGACGGACGGAATTTTGTCTCCGCGGAATAGTTTGAATTCATAGGATAGGGGCTCAGGCGAAAAGCCCCAATGTTTCTTGAACGCGAACGACCCTGTGTCTCGCTTGCTGCGTCCAAAATCGAAGGTCCGGCATCCTTTCTCGGAGGCCCTGCGCATCACTTCCCAATACATAAAATCGTTCGAAGCCAGCCGTCGCGCATGGTCTGAACCGCCACCGTAATAGGGCAGAATCTCGTCTCGAAAGTAAAAGCTCATGACACTGCTTACCGGCCTATCTTCGTGGGTGACCGTAAGAATTTCGCAGGCATCGCCGAAAGCAGCCTGCAAGGCCGAAAAAAATTTTCGCGAATAAACGGGTGTCCCGAGATTACGGACGCTCTCGGCATAGAGGCTGTAAAACCGTTCGATATTTGGGTCGATTTCGCTCCTTAAACCGAGACGAATTCCTTTCCTGACCATTGCGCGTTGTTTGCGGGGGACGGCGGCCAGATTCCGCTCGGGATCTGGGTCGAGTTCCTTTCTGAAAGTGACATAGAGTTCGTCGTTGCGTACCCAATCAGTGGGACTGGGTGTGCGCAGCCGGAACTCGAGATAGTCGACCCCAAGCCGCTGGGCAAGGTCGAGAGCGGCCACTTCAAGCGCCGAGCGAGCCACCTCATCATTGGTAAGGGGACCCCCGTAGACGCAAAACGCCGTCGAAATTAGCGCGTGTCCGAACAGGGGGCTGTCGATGTGAACCAGGGCAAGAATACCACGCAGGCGGTCACCGGATCGGGCATAGAGATAATGGCAGGTGTGACCAAGGCTGGTTTCAATCACTTTCTTCCAACCGGAAAGATGGAAAAATGTCGCCTCAGGGTGGGACGTAACGAAGCTATCCCAACCGGCCGTCACCGTCTCGTCGAGGTCGAGGATTTCGAGCGATGCGCTCAAGCTGTCGGCGTCCATCGGCCAGCCCCCTCGCCCAAGAAGATGGAATCCATACGGTCCCACGTAAAATCTGAGAGCAATCGCCGCAGCCGTGGTTTCATTTTTTGTAGGTTCAAATAATGGCGGGCGCGGCTCTTGAGGGAAATTCCGGGAATTCTTGGTTGGTCGGGATCGATTTCCCAAGGATGAAAGTAAAAGACGCAGGGGAGGCCATCTGTGCGATTAACCCGCCGCATGGCCCAGCGTGCCAGAGGGTAAGGCATTAACCGAAAATAGCCACCACCGCCGCAGGGAAAGTTGTAATGCAAAAGCCGTACGGTCGAGATTGGAACCTCAAGAAGATCAACGCCTCCTTCAGGGTAAAATGCAGTTCGCGGGGCCTGAGGCATACCGTAAAGATCATGCCCGATGGGATAGACGCTAGAGCTATAGGTATACCCCTCTTCGGCCAGGATCTCGAAAGCCCAGGGGGTCCTCTCCCCAATGGAAAAACTCGCCGCCCGGTAGCCATTAATGGGGACGCTCGCCAAGTCTTCGAGCAGGCGTTTAGCACCGCGAATATCGGTGCGAAATTCTTCCGGGCTCTGGTCGTGAACGCGGACGTGAAATAGGCCGTGACTCGCTAGTTCGTGCCCCGCCGAAACGATGCTGCGCAACATTTGCGGATAACGCTCGCCGATCCAGCCTAAGATGAAGAAAGTGGCGTGGATGGCGTCGTCATCGAAAAGTTCGAGGATGACATCCACATTGCGCTCAATCCTGCAGGGATAGTTGTCCCAATCTTCTCGGCCGATCCTATTCGAGAAGGCTGAGACTTGAAAATAATCCTCTACATCGACGGTCATGGCGTTTGCCATTGGACCGCTGCAAGGCGAAGTTACGGCCGAATGCGTGACAGGTGCCGCGCCGATCGCTGCCGAGACTAGCGGATTGCCGTCCCTCCCAGTGGGGCAGATTTGACGCAACGATTCTCCCTCCGCGATTTAACGCTTATTCAAATCATTTTGTTAAAAACACTAATAGAAAAATTGATTTTCCTGCTCCGAGCCCTTTATGTCATCAGCCTGCATTAGGACACCGCAGCCAAGCCCTCATCAGCCATGCCCTGCACCACCTCGCAAACAACATCTAGGTCGATCATGTGGCTCTCCTCCAAAAAGGCAAACAGCAGGAGACGATCACAAAGCATATTGATTTTTCGAGGCACCCCACCTGTCACCTCATGAATCATCTGGTAGGCTTCGTCAGAAATTCTTGGGTCATCATTCCATCCCACTTGGAGCAGCCGATGGTCGATGTAGCTTCTTGTTTCTTCCATTTCGAGGGGGCAAAGATGATAAGTCGTAATCACGCGCTGGCGGAGTTGTTCCAGATCCTTGCTCGCCAGCGTACGTCTGAACTCGGGCTGCCCGAGAAGAAAAATCTGCAGAAGGGGATGCCCTTCGATTTGGATGTTCGATAACATCCGCAATTCTTCCAGTGCACTTTGGGGAAGGTTCTGGGACTCATCGACAAAGAGCAGAACGCTCTTCCCTGACCTATGGCTATCGACCAAAAACATTTCCACCCGCTTGAGCACGGTTGCTTTGTCACTTCCTTCCTGAGATATTTCGAAGGCGGCAGCCACCATGCGCAACATATTATCGGCATCGAGCAGTGTCGACGCCACTTTTGCCGCGATCAAATTCTTGCCAATGAACGTTGACAATAGGTAGTCCACGAGCATGGTCTTCCCCGCGCCAACGTCACCGGTGATAACGATAAATCCCTCACCTTGGCTGATCCCATAAGTGAGATGATCGAGCGCTTTTTTGTGGGGGCGCGCTTCAAAAAAAAAGCGGTGATCCGGGGTTAACTGAAACGGCCGAGATCTAAATTTGTAAAAATTTGTGTACATTTTTGTTCCACTCTTTTCCAGCGTAAGCAACTCCAATCGTCAACGAAAATATTTCTCGTCTCGACCGCCAACGCCGTTTTTGTTGAAGTGCTCCCTAACTAACAAAACACGTACAGACTTAATTTTTACCATCCCACCTAATCGGTCAAAAAAATACCTGAGCACTTCTGGAGGCACTCAATGCGTCGTGCCTGATATGTGAATATTTGCTGAATATTAATCAAACCAGATACAAAAAACAAGTTTTTAAAGAATTGTATTAACTTCTTTGTTAACCATAACGTGTCATGCAGAATCTTGCGTTAACCATAATAATTTATTACTTAAGAATAAGTTGAATAATACTTACTTTAATCTCTTTTTTTACTTATTTGAAAACTGTATGGAAAATTCAGATCCCCATTGATTTGTGCATAGAAAATATATTCTCCTAGGTTTTGTTAGGCCACACTTCTCCGAGAGGCATCCGTGTGCAATTGTTTCCGCTCAGTGCGCCCCGAGCGGACAGGCGATAGGATTTGATCTTTCAGCATTTGCAAAGTGTGCGGGAAGGGAACAAGAATCTGTTCCCCACATGGCCGCGGCAGATGCATCAGTTGGAGGTCTACTCAGCCCCCATAAAATGGGATTTGATTGCCCCGTCGCTTTAAACAGCCGCGCCCTAAAAATTAGATCCCGTACCGGTGATTTATCGGGAGTTTATCAGAACGAGCGTCGGAAGCCGACGAAGACCCTATTTTCGCGGTATTCTTCACTAGTGTCAGTGGAATCGTTCTGCCGGTAATCGTAACTTGCGAAGATGGTCAATTCCCTAAAGAGGCGATAATCGAACCTGGTGGTGACAGAGTAATTCTTGTCTTCACGGCCATCGACGGTGAATTCTGTTTTTCGGTAGGACCCCCCAAGAAGGAGATTGGTTTTGCGGCTGATTCGTCTTTCCCAAGACCCGGAGAAGGAATAACCTTCCTCATCGTCCGGCACCGAAGTGTCTACTTCTTTCTGTTGGAAAATTACTGTGCTGAGATTGAAGATGTTCCGGCCACGGGTAGCAGTCAAAGCCACCCGAAACGTCTTGTTTCGCGTTACCTCGTCTTCCAGACTTGTTGGTACGTTGTTGGGATCAAATGGCAGGCCGGTCCTAAGGTCGATCAACTCGCCCGTATTCGGATCAGCTCCGATCAAAGATAGATCCTGAATGAGTCTCTCATCACCTGTCGTCAACGATTCATTATAGGAGAGTGTCAGTTTGGTGCGTGCGCCGATGTTATAAGTCAGGTTCGTATCCACACTGTCATTGTCGTCTATATGGCCGTAGGTTATTTCCCAGTCCAATCGTCGGTGCGGACGCCACCTAAACCCAGCTCGCCATGTGATACCCTCAAAGTTAGTCGTTTCCGTGGGCGGGCCATCTTCCTCAAAATTCTCGTATCCGATGCCTCCTAATAGTGAATACCCCCGAACGATCGCATATTCACCATTCAGAAAAACATTGCGCCGAGATATGTCTCCTTCGTCGGAGCTATCGGTTTCAGATGCCGACGCGGTCGCCGACCACTTGAGGCGGCTGAAATCGGGCCCGCTGTTCAAATCGTAGCTCACAGTATGTGTCAGGCTGGAATCATCGCTGGAGACGTGAGAAAGGGAATAGCGGAGTTCAGATGACGCAAAACTTCCGAATCGGTGGACCAGATAAGGGCTTAATCTCGTGGTCTGAACGATGTCACGGTTCGACTCGCTGTCAGAATCTCTTCTGTCCAGTAACTCGCTGCTAACAGAAGAAGAGAAATCCACAAAAAGTAGCTGATCGATAGCCTCTATATTGGAGGAGCCCGAGATAGTAGGTAATATATAGAAGCCCTCATCGTCACCGGCCGTTTGGTATCTAAGAGTGAATAGGGCATCCCAGTCGCTAGTGATGCGTGCCGTTCTCCGGCGCAGGGTGATGCCGACATTCACGTCACTGAGGATTGCTGCATCTTCCTCGCCCGGGGGATCAAGGTCCACATTGTCCGTAAATGTTTCAGTAAGCCCTATGGAAAAGCTCGAGCGCAGTTGATCAAAACCAAACACTTTGTCTAGGACGGTCTTTTCTCTGGGGCTTTTGGTGCCGGGATCTGCACTTCCCAAACCGGATCCAGGCGTGTCCCCCGAACTTTTACTGCTGGTGCTGGATTCTGAGTCCCCCGAACTTTGCGCCAACGCAACGCTCGCCGACGCGAGGAATAGGACCAGAGCGGAAGCAAGCCCCGCGCGGACAAATCGAAGATGCACCGACAGCGGCCACATCAGAGGTCCTCGACAGCCTCCTCGGGCCCACTCAACTAGGATTTCCATAACCATATGATTGGTAGTAGGCACCGAAGTCCGTGTCACCTAGGAATGCCCGTGTTTTGTTCAGAACGAAAGCTATATTTTGACCATGGCCAATAAGATCGAGCGCTTCTTGTATGGTCGCCCTGTCTGTCTTATGGGCTTCGACAACGAACATGATCTGCCCCATGTGCTGGGCGAGAGCCGAGGCATCTGCCGTCGCGAGCACTGGTGGCGCATCAAATATTATAATTCTGTCGCGGTATCTGCTGGATAGATCGTCCAAGAGGCCAGCCATCCTCTCACTACCAAACAACTCCAGTGCGAAGGGGTGAGGTGAGCCGGACGGTATGATGGAAAAACCCTCAATATTGGTCCGGAGAATGATATCCGCAAAAACCAAGGATGGATCATCTATGAGGTCAATGAGCCCTTTTTCCACCGAAATTCCTAGGGATTTAGTGATTCCCTGGTTTGTTGCATCTAAATCAACTAGTAGTACGTTCAAATCTTTTTCAGAAGAAATGCTGACCGCTATATTGGTAGCTATAAAGGTCTTTCCTTCGTTAGGCTGGGCACTCGTTACCATGACAAGGTTTGTATTTTTGGCGGACTGCCCCGTTCCGTAAAACATGCTGTAAAGCAAAGTCTGTTTGATTTGCCGCAATTCCTCAGCCGTTCGCGAACCAACCTCGCTGGGCAGCAAAATATTGTTCCGTTGCGCTATAGCCGCATCTAGGACAATGGATTTGCTCGACACTACGCGCGGCGCACCTCCAATACCACCAACTTCGGTGTCTTCATGGGACTTTGCACCCGATGGTGGGGCCTTTGCTGCTACTTCGCGGTGACCATGCTCTGACGTGCTGGACTGCGCGCGCGCTGGGGTTGCAGAGGCCTCCTTGAGTACCCTCGCCGCACGTTCGATAAGTGACTCATTCTCGTGCTCTGTCGCCCGTGAGCTTCCGTCTGAACCGCCGTTATCTTTTTCCGCCACTTTACGATCTATCCTTTAATGATGTCGGGCCCATTTAATTCACAAGGTTGTCTGCCAGCAAGGATTTAAGGGCCAAGACCGATTCGCGCAAAGCGTCCAGAGAACTGATGTTGCTTAGGCCGATTCGGAATTCAATTACCAAGAGCCCTACGAACGCCGTTAGCAGCCCCCCGCCTGCCAAACAGAGTCCAAAATAATCAACCAGTTTTACCCCCCCTCCAATATTCCGATCCCGCACAAATCCCAATACAGGAATCGAGAAAGACGCTCTCAGGCCCCTGATATTGGGTACAGAGTCGTCGCCGACGATCAAGAGAAAAGCGATCCCAACGGCAGCACCCAAACCGAAAATTAGGACCACAGTCAACAGCAAAGGTCGATTTGGGGCGTGTGGCTTGAGAGGCAAGGTTGGTGGATCAATGATCCGAAACTGAACCTTTTCAGCGTTAATATCTCGTTGCTCTGTGATTTTGGCAGTTTCTCTACTGGAAGAGAGTTGGGCGTACTTAGCTTTGATAATTTCATAGTCCCTATTCAACTTCATCAATTCGGCAACGAGCAAAGGAGCCATTTTCACTTTCTGCTCGATCTTTTCCCATTCTTTCTTCAACCGCAAAAAACGATCTTCTGAAATCTTGATGTCGATCTCCGTCTTGACCAACTGAGCTTTTGTAGATTCGTATATAGGATTAGGTTCGCGGTATCCGCTTCCAGAGCCTTCATTTTTGTCGTTGGTAGAATCGGTGCCCCTATTCTGCTCGACCTTTAGTTTTTCTCGCAACGATTGAAGCCTGCGCCGTGCCACCAATACATCTGGATACTTTTCTGTATACCGCGTAAGCAATTTCTCGACGGCATCTTCCAACTCGACGAGTTGAAACTCGGTACCGGTAGGCGGCCCTTGTCCGTACCGCATCTGGTCCCCGGATCGCACGAAGAATGGCTCCAGCTTAGCGAGTTGTTCCTGGAGTCCTGCCCGCTGCACTTTTTTATCGTTCAGATCTTCTTTGGCCTTCTGGAAATTGGCACGAACAACTGTTGTTGCCTCGGGCATCAAATTTCCATACTTTTGCTTAAACTCTGCCAGGCGCTTCTCCGATGCTTCGAGTTTCTCACGATAGATTTTGTTCTGACTCTTAAGAAATTTCTGTGCCTTTTCCATATCGCTGCGGCTTTCACCTAAGTTGCTTTCGATAAACACGGTGAGGAAAGCCTGGACGACTTTTTGCGCACCTTTCGAACTGGTATCATCGAAACGGATGGAAAAAAGGTTGTCTTGAGATGTAGTTAACTCTATCTCACGCTTCACTTGTTCAACCAAGGCCTCCATTGCCTCGGGTGTCTTGGCATTGATATCCAGATCGGTCATCCGGAGCACCTTCTGGATGTTGGGCCTACTCAGCAATGTTTGCCGCACAAGCAGGATTTCCTCCTTTGTGTTCGGCTCAATGGCAATACCCTTCAAAAGAGGGCGCAAGAGGTTCGTCGTGTCGACAAACACTCGCGCGGTTGATCGATAGATGTCCGGCTGGAGTGCCACGTATCCCCAGCCACCGAGACACACCACCCAAGCAATAACAACAACAACCCACCGCCGAAGCCACAGCAGATTGAGGTAGTCTTTGAACTGAGAAAAATATCCGAACATTGCTTATTCGTGGTTCAGGCTAGCCACACCGGCCCGTGAGTTGAAGCGAATCGACCTAACAAACCTTGCAGTTAATTTTGTCATGAACAAACGTAAATCTTTGTTGTCGATCCCGGCCATCCACAAAATTCTGAGCGTCGGTTTACCGAATCAAAGACCAAAATTCCAGCCCAACTGTTGGTTGGAAGGTTCGTCAGCCGCCCTTTAACCGATTGTTCAAAAGAAACTTTCCGGCACAATGATGGTATCGCCAGGCAGAAGTTCCCTATTGGCCGAAATATCCCCGTCCCGGATCAGATCGGCGAGCCGAGCACGGTATAGCTTTTGTTTGCCGTTCACGGTTCGTATGACGGTACTGCTATTGCCGTCAGCAAACTCGGTGAGGCCCCCCACTGCGATCATGACATCCAGCAAAGTCAGCCCAGCTTGATACGGTAGGGCCTGTGGCCGAACCGCTTCGCCGACGACCCGCACTTGTTCAGACAATGGGCCTTTAAATCCGCTCATAATGACCGTCACCAGCGGATCTTTTATATAGACTCCGAGTTTCTTTTCAACTTCGCGCGCTACGACCGTTGGCGTTTTCCCGGCGACGTCGAGGTCTTCGATAAGAGGAACCGAAATCCGACCGTCCGGACGCACGGTAACCCCTCGACTCAAGTCGGGGTTTTTCCACACGAATATCGTGAGGCTGTCGAGGGGCCCGATCAAATAAGGCGGCGCTTCCGCTGGACGTTCCGCGGCAATAGAGGGCAGGTCAGCCCTTTTCGTGCACCCCGGAAGTGGCGCCATCAAAGCGAAACCCATGAGAGCGGCGACCATAAACCCGAGTGTATTTTTGGAACCCTTCATTACCTTCTCCTTAAATACATACCCCATCATATTATTTTAGAAGAAATATAAAAATTAAAATAATATTGACATTTATAGTTAGATT
>Ga0114949_10000975_pt1 | contig 16821 bp, 28 predicted proteins | sample N074metaG_FD_83505 | JGI IMG/M metagenome (GOLD analysis project Ga0114949, IMG submission 83505) | Deep subsurface microbial communities from Kermadec Trench to uncover new lineages of life (NeLLi) - N074 metaG | ecosystem: Environmental > Aquatic > Marine > Ocean trench > Sediment | place... | reverse complement strand
GTTCTACTTCCGTACCACGGACGTGACGGGATCGGTCGAGTTGCCCGAGGGTGTTGAGATGGTGATGCCGGGCGACAACGTGCAGATGACGATCGAGCTGATCACGCCGATCGCCATGGACGCGGGGCTGCGGTTCGCCATCCGCGAGGGTGGCCGGACGGTGGGCGCCGGAGTGGTGACGAAGATATTGAAATAGCGGGGCAGCGGGGCAGCAGGGCGGCGGGGCAGTGACCGCCTGACCGACAGTAACGAAGGCTCGGTCGCGAGCCGGTGAGGTGTGGGGGGGACAGCCCCGCTGCCCCGCCGCCCCGCCGCCCCGCCAATTTCCGAGGAACGAGGAAATTACATGGCTGGAAAGATTAGAATCCGTCTCAAAGCGTTCGACCACGTGCTGCTGGACCAGGCCGCGGCCGATATCGTGCGCACCGTCGCCAAGACCGGTGCGGAAGTGGCCGGCCCGATCCCGCTGCCTGTCAAGATCGAGCGGTGGACGGTCCTAAAAAGCCCGCACGTGGACAAGAAGAGCCGGGAGCAGTTCGAGTTGCGGACCCACAAGCGGCTGCTCGAGATCAATGACTCACGGCCTCAGACGATGGATGCCCTCACCAAGCTGGATCTGCCGGCGGGCGTCGACGTGGAAATCAAGGTCGGGTAGCGATGAATGGACTCATTGGCCGCAAACTGGGAATGACCCGGTTGTTTGCGGAAGACGGAGTGGTGACGCCGGTGACGGTGATCGAAGCGGGGCCATGCCGCGTCACCCAGGTAAAGCACAACGCCGTCCAGCTTGGTTTCGGTAGCAAGAAGCCGATCCGGACCAGCAAGGCCGAGTTGGGGCACGCCAAGAAGGCCGGCCTCGAGTTGGCCCCGCGGGTGCTCCGCGAGTTCCCCCTCGACGACGCGGCGCCGGAACTCGGCGCCGAGGTGAAGGTCGACATCTTTGAGGCCGGCGAGACGGTCAAGGTCACCGGGACCACCAAGGGCCGCGGCTTCCAGGGTGTGGTGCACCGCTACGGCTTTGCCGGCGGTCCCGCCAGCCACGGCAGCACCCGGTTCCGGCGGACGGGCTCGATCGGGCCGGGCACCAACCCCTCGCGGGTCATCAAGGGCAAGAAGATGCCGGGCCACATGGGTGATGCGCGGCACACCGAACTGGGCCTGACGGTGATGAAGGTCGACGCCGACCGGAACCTCCTCTTCGTCAAGGGCGCGGTTCCCGGCTCGAAGAACGGCATCGTGCTGGTATCGAAACAGGGAGGCAGGAGCCGTCATGCTTGAGGCAGTCCAATACTCCGCTACGGGGAGCAAGCGGCGCTCGAAGTTCGCGCTTCCGGCAGCCGATTTTGATGGCACCGTCAACGAAGCGTCATTGCATGCCTCGGTGCGGGCCTATCTCAACAATCAGCGGCAAGGCACCCACAAGACCAAGACGCGGGCCGAGGTCTCCGGTGGCACCTCCAAGCCGTGGCGTCAGAAGGGAACCGGCCGGGCACGCGCGGGTACCATCCGCGCAGCGCAGTGGCGGGGCGGCGGAGTCGTTTTCGGCCCCCGGCCTCGGAGCTACCGGACCGACATCCCGCGCAAGATGCGCCAGTTGGCGCGCCGGTCGGCGCTGAACGCCCGTGCCCGTGAAGACGCCCTGCTCGTCATCGAGCCGCTCGCGTTCGAGGCGCCCAAGACCGCCAGGCTGGCAGAGGTGCTGGCCAACGTCGGCGTCATCGACCGCAAGGTGCTGCTGCTGACCGACGGTACCAACTCAGCCGTCTACCTTAGCGGCCGGAACATGCCCGGTGTCCAGGTGCTGCCGTACGCCGACGCCGCCGCCTACCACATTCTCTGGTCCGACGTCGTCGTGGTAGAGGAGAACGTATTCGGGCCGGCCGGCGAGGCAGGAGAGGCTCCCGCCGAAGCCGATGCGCCCAAGGCCGCCACGGCGGTGAAGAAGACGGCCACCAAGGCTGCACGGAAGCCGGCGGCCAAGAAGGCGGCCAAGAAAGCGGTGAAGAAAGCCGCCAAGAAGACGGCCAAGAAGGCGGCGAAGAAGAAGACGGCCAAGAAGGCCACCAAGAAGAAGGGAGGCAAGTAAATGCCGACCCTGCATGAGACTATCGTCAAACCGGTGATGACCGAGAAGAGCTCGGCCGCGTACCAGGAGCGAGGCGAGTACACGTTCGAGGTGCATCCCCATGCCAACAAGCACCAGATCCGCGCGGCGCTGGAGCAACTGTTCGACGTGAGGGTGACGCGTGTCCGGACCCTCGTTGTGCGGCGCAAGGAAAAAATTCAGGGACGCCGCCGCGGAGCGACGGCCATGTGGAAGAAGGCGGTGGTCACGGTGCAGGAAGGTGACTCCATTCCAGTGTTCGAGGGCTAACATGAGCATTCGCAAGTTCCGACCGATGACGCCGGGAACCCGATTTCGTACCGTCTCGGGATTCGACGAGATCACCCGCGACACGCCCGAGAAAAGCCTGCTCGAGGTGCGTAACCGCACGGGCGGCCGCAATAATCAGGGGCACATGACCAGCCGCCACCGCGGTGGGGGGCACAAGCGGAAGTACCGGCGCATCGACTTCAAGCGTGACAAGTTCGGGGTGCCGGCCCAGGTTGCGGAAATTGAATACGATCCCAACCGGAGCGCGCGGATTGCGCTGCTGTTCTACGCCGACGGAGAAAAGCGCTACATCCTGCACCCCAAGGGTCTCAAACAGGGCGCCACCGTCATCTCGGGTCCCGGGTCCGACATGAGGGTCGGCAACGCGTTGCCGCTGAGCGAGATCCCCTTGGGTACCACGGTTCACAACGTGGAGCTCAAGATCGGCAAGGGCGGGCAGATGGCTCGCTCGGCGGGGACGTACGCCCAGGTCATCGCCAAGGAAGGAAAGTACGTGACTCTGCGGATGCGTTCGACCGAGATGCGTATGGTGCACCACCGGTGTCTGGCCACGATCGGCGAGGTGGGCAACGCCGAGCACGGGCTGCTGTCGAGCGGCAAGGCCGGGCGTAGCCGCTGGCTGGGTCGCCGTCCCAAGGTCCGCGGCGTGGCCATGAACCCGGTGGATCACCCGCTGGGTGGTGGTGAGGGCAAGACGTCGGGTGGCCGGCCTCCGACGACCCCGTGGGGCAAGCCCGAGGGTCGGAAGACCCGCAAGAGGAAGAAGCCGTCAAACCGGATGATCGTGCGCGGCCGCAAGCGCGGCAAGGCTACCAAGTAGAGGGCAGCTAATCGCTGCAGGGTTGAGACTATGACGAGAAGCATCAAGAAGGGTCCGTTCGTGCAAGAGGCGTTGCTGCTCAAGGTGAGCCTCATGAACGAGCGCAACGAAAAGAAAGTGCTCAAGACATGGAGCCGGGCGAGCACCATTATCCCCGATTTCGTGGGGCACACCTTTGCGGTGCACAACGGGAACAAGTTCATCCCGGTGTATGTCACCGAGAACATGGTGGGGCACAAGCTCGGAGAGTTCGCTCCGACGCGCATATTCCGGGGGCACAGCGGGAAGCTGGCCGCCGATAAGAAGGGGAAGCCGAGATGAGCGGACAGGCGATCCAACGCACGGTGCGCCAGTCGCCGCGGAAGATGCGGCTGGTGGTTGACGAGATCCGAGGGAAGGATGTCAACGAGGCGTACGCCATCCTCAAGTTCAGCAAGAAGTTGGCGGCCCGGCAGATCGAGAAGACGCTCCGATCGGCCGTGGCCAACGCCGAGCAGTTGGCGTTGCGGAACGATGAGGCGTTCGACCTCGACGAGTTGCAGATTACCTACGCGGTGATCAACGCCGGCAAAACGCTCCATCGGTTCAGGCCGGCGGCGCAGGGCCGGGCCACCCCGATCCGCAAGCGGACCAGCCACGTGGTGATCCACGTGGCCATGAGGGAGACGAACTGATGGGCCAAAAGACCAACCCGATCGGACTCAGGCTTGGCATCGTCCAGCCGTGGCGGTCCCGGTGGTACGCGACCAAGAACATGCCGGCGCTGCTGCGCGAAGACGAGTTGATCCGGCGCTACCTGAAGACCCGATTGGGACACGCTGCCATCGCGCACGTGGACATCGATCGCACGCCGACCAAGGTCATCCTGACGATCCACACGGGCCGTCCTGGGGTGGTCATCGGCAAGCGGGGGGCCGAGGTCGACAAGCTGCGCGACGAGCTGGCGCAGCTGACGGGGAAGGAGGCGGCCATCAATGTCGAGGAGATCAAGCGTCCGGAGTTGTCGGCCCAACTCGTGGCCGACAACATCGCCCACCAGATCACCCAGCGTATTTCGTTCCGGCGGGCCATGAAGCGGGCCATCCAGAACGCGATCCGCATGGGGGCCCCGGGCATCAAGGTGCGGGCCGGCGGCCGCCTCGGCGGGGCCGAGATTGCCCGGAGCGAGGAGTACCACGAAGGGCGGGTCCCGCTGCACACATTGCGGGCCGAGATCGATTACGCCACCGCCACGGCCAAGACGACGTACGGGGCGGTCGGCATCAAGGTATGGGTCTTCCGCGGCGAGGTTGTCGAGGAGCTGGCGGGCAAGACCTACAGTACGGGAGCGTAACGCTATGCTGGCGCCGAAACGAGTGAAGTATCGGAAGACGTTCAAGGGGCGGACCAAGGGGATCGCCCGCCGGGGAAACACGGTGGCCTTCGGTGAGTTCGGCCTCATGAGCTTGAGTCCGGGCTGGATCACCAACCGGCAGATCGAGGCGGCCCGTGTGGCCATGACCCGACACATGAAGCGTGGCGGCAAGGTGTGGATCCGCATCTTTCCGGACAAGCCGATCACCAAGAAGCCGGCCGAGACCCGGATGGGTAAGGGAAAGGGCAATCCGGAGTCTTGGGTAGCGGTGGTCAAGCCGGGCCGGGTGATGTTCGAGGTCGATGGGGTGGACGAGGCTGTGGCACGGCGGGCCATGCAGCTGGCGGCGGCCAAGCTTCCGGTACGGACCCGCATCGTCAACCGGGAGAACATGTAACCGATGAAGGCCACAGAGTTGCAGGAACTGTCCGAGGCCGAGCTGGAAACCAAGCTCGGCGAGCTGACGGAGGAGCGGTTCCGGCTGCGATTCCGTTCGGCCACGGAAGCGATCGAAGACACTAGTGCATTCCGGTCATTGCGGCGCGATGTAGCTCGGATCAAGACGATCCTGCGGCAGCGTGAGCAGGCCGGACAGGCGTAGAGGACGACAACGATGAGCGAGACACAAACTTCCCGCCGTCAGCGCAAGACGCGCACCGGCGTGGTGACGAGCGACAAGATGGAGAAGACCGTTACGGTATCCCTGTCGCGTCGCATGCCCCATCCGGTCTATAGCAAGATCGTGTCCCGGACCTCCACGGTGAAAGCCCGTGATGAGAAGGGCGCCCGCATCGGCGATACGGTACGGGTGATGGAAACCCGGCCGATCTCCAAGACGGTCCGGTGGCGGGTGATCGACATCGTCAAACGGGCCAAGTAGCGGAGGCGGTCATGGTACAGCAAGAGAGCATGCTCAAGATTGCGGACAACTCCGGCGCCCGGCGGGCGCTGGTGATCCGGGTACTGGGCGGAAGCAAGCGACGCTACGCCGGCGTGGGAGACAAGGTCGTGGTCACCATCAAGGACGCGATCCCCACGGGGCAGGTCAAGCGCGGTGAAGTGGTCAGGGCTGTCATCGTGCGGACCGCCAAGGAGACGCGGCGCAAGGACGGTTCGTACATCAGGTTCGACGATAACGCGGCGGTCCTCATCAACGATCAGGGCGAGCCGCTGGGGACGCGGATCTTCGGTCCCGTCGCCCGGGAGCTGCGCGAGAAGCGGTACATGAAGATCGTCTCGCTCGCGCCGGAGGTGCTGTAGATGAAGCCGCTGGTGTATCGCAAGGCCAAGCGCGCCAGACAGAAGCGGGTGACCCGGGTAAAGATGCACATCACCAAGGGCGACACCGTGGAAGTCATTTCCGGGAACGACAAGGGTAAGCGGGGACAGGTGATCCGTTCCTACCCCGAGACCGGGCGCATCATGGTGGAGGGCGTCAACATCCGGAAGAAGCACCAGAAGCCCAAGCAGTCGGCGGACGGGAGCGTGTCGGAAGGCGGCATCATCGAGAAGCCGATGCCCATTCATCACTCCAACGCCATGTTGATCGATCCGAAGAGTGGCGAGCCCACGCGGATCCGCAAGCAGCGGGACAAGGACGGCACGGTGGAGCGCATCGCCGTGAAGTCGGGACAATCCATCCCGAGGAACCGATAGGATGGCCAAGACAAAATCCTCCGCCAAGGGCGGCGCGGCTGCCACCGATCCAGCGCCCAAGGCCGCTGAGGGGAAGCCGCGGTTGCAGGAACACTACGAGCAGGTGGTGAAGGCCAAGTTGGCGGCCGAGTTCGGGTTCACCAATCCCATGCAGGTACCCCGGCTGAGCAAGATCGTGCTCAATGTCGGCATGGGCGAAGGGGCCAAGAACATGCGGCTCCTCGAATCGGTGGCCGAGGAGATGGGCGCCGTCACCGGGCAGAAGGCCGTGATCACCCGTGCCAAGCGGGCCATCTCGAACTTCAGCCTGCGCGCCGGCATGCCTATCGGTGTCCGGGTCACGCTCCGGGGCGCCCGAATGTATGAGTTCCTCGACCGCTTCATCACCGTGGTGGCGCCCAGGATCAGGGACTTCCGCGGCCTGTCGAACAAGAGCTTCGACGGCCGGGGGAACTACTCGATCGGGGTGCAAGAGCAGATGATCTTTCCCGAAATCGATTTCGACAAGGTCGAGAAGATCCACGGGATGGACATCACCATCGTCACCACCGCCACGCGCGACGACGTCGCCATGGCGCTGCTGCGAGGATTCGGATGGCCGTTCCGGGGCGAGACGCCTCTGCAACTGGCTGGCTAGCGGCCGCCGGAACGGAACACCAAGAGCTGCAAGAGGGAAGGGTGAGGAGAGGGAAGGCCCTCTCACGACTCACGCCTCACCTAGCATCGAAGGAGTAAGGATGGCTAAGGCAAGTTGGCTCCAGCGGGCCAAGCGCAAACCCAAGTTCAAGGTTCGGGCCGTCAACCGGTGTTGGCGGTGCGGCCGGTCAAGAGCGTTCTTGCGGAAATTCGGACTGTGCCGAATCTGCTTTCGGGAACTGGCACTCCAGGGGTACATCCCCGGCGTGCGTAAGGCGAGTTGGTAAGTGAGGACACCAAGCATATGAGCATGACCGATCCCATCGCCGATATGTTGACACGGATCCGGAACGCCTGCTCGGCGGGCCACCGGCGGGTCGACATCCCGGCATCGAAGTTCAAGGCCGAGCTGGCCCGACTGCTGCGCGACAACCACTATATCGCCGACTTCAAGGTGCTGAGGGATGGTCAGAGCGGCGTCCTCCGGCTGTACTTGAAGTACCACAACGAACTGCCGGTCATCCGGGAGCTGCACCGCGTGTCGGCGCCGGGTCTCAGGCGGTACGTGAAGTATCGGGAAATCCCCCGAGTCAAGAGTGGTCTGGGCATGGCGATTCTCTCCACGCCGAAGGGGCTCATGTCGGATAGCGACGCCCGCACGGCCCACCTGGGCGGCGAGTTGGTCGCCGTGATCTGGTAGGGGACGGCATCATGTCACGCATTGGAAACCAGCCGGTGCCAATCCCCCAGGGGGTCTCGATCGACCTCGAGGGTTCGCATATCACGGTCAAGGGGCCCAAGGGCGAGCTGCAACGGGATCTGGTGCCGGAAATGATCGTCACCATTTCCGATGACCAGCTCGTCGTGGCGCGACCCTCCGACACGCCACGCCACAAGGCCCTGCATGGTCTCACCCGATCTCTGGTGGCCAACATGGTTGAGGGTGTACACACCGGGTTCACCAAGACGCTGGAGATCCAGGGTGTCGGGTATCGGGCGGAGTCGAAGCCGTTTGGCATCACCTTGATCGTGGGGTACTCGCACACGGTCGACTACAAGGCACCCGAGGGCGTCACCCTCTCGGTCGAGGGGACGACCATCGTCCACGTCACCGGGGCCGACAAGGAAACCGTGGGACAGGCGGCGGCCGAGATTCGGTCCGTCCGGCCCCCCGAGCCCTACAAGGGCAAGGGCATCCGTTATCGGGGCGAACAGGTACGCCGCAAGGCCGGCAAGACAGGAGCGAAGTAGACATGCGTCGTATTCACGCGCCCAAGACTCGTGCAGAGCAGCGCTATCGCCGGCACTTGCGAGTGCGCAAGAAGGTGCAAGGGACAGCGGACCGACCGCGGTTGGTCGTGTTCCGGTCGCTCAAGCACATGTATGCCCAGTTGGTCGACGACACGCGCGGCGTCACCCTAATGGGGGTGAGCGACCGAAGTGAAAGCGTCGTGGCCAAGGATGGTGGCAAGGTGGGCCGGGCCAAGGCAGTGGGCGAGGCCCTGGCCACCAAGGCCAAAGCCGCCGGCATCAGTTCGGTGGTATTCGATCGCGCAGGTTACCGCTACCATGGACGCGTGCAGGCCGTCGCCGACGGTGCGCGCGCGGGTGGATTGGAGTTTTAGATGTCGGAAGATCAGGAAAAGACCTCCCCCTCCCCCTCCCCCTCCGCTGCCGAGCAGGACACGGCGCCGGCAACTCCCCCCACCGCCCCCGCCCCCGCGGCGGATGCGGCAACGCCCACCGAAGCGCCCGCCAAGGCTCCGGTCGAGGCGCCGGCCCAGGAGAGGGCCCCCGCCGGCCGGGCTGACACGGCCAGGCGTCCCGGCGGGGAGCAGCGCCGCGGTGCCCGTGGTGGCCGAGGCGGGCGTGGTGGTCCGCGCCGGGATCGTGGCGACCGCGACCGTGGCAGCGACCTGATCGAGAACGTGGTGACGATCAACCGCGTCGCCAAGGTGGTCAAGGGTGGCCGCCGGTTTTCCTTCAACGCACTGGTGACGGTGGGAGACGGCAACGGCAAGGTCGGCATGGCGACCGGCAAGGCCAATCAGGTCGCCGAGGCGGTGCGCAAGGCGGTGGAAGCGGCCAGGGGCAACATGGTCGAGATCCCTCGTGCCGGGGCCACTATTCCGCACGAGATCATCGGGGAGCATGGGGCGGGGCGCGTCCTCCTCAAGCCGGCGGCGTCCGGGACCGGCGTCATCGCTGGTGGCCCAGTTCGCTCGGTGCTCGAGTGCGCCGGGGTGACCGACATCCTGACCAAGTGCCTCGGCTCGACCAATCCGCACAACATGGTCCGAGCCACGATGGACGGGCTGACACGGTTGGTGTCGGTGCAGCAAGTGGCTCGGGCACGAGGTATCGACGTGAGCGAGATCGACTATCGGCCGCGGCAGGAGGTTTAAGTGGCAACGACGAAGAAAGCAGATGTCCCGGTGATGCTGTCCGTCAAGCAGGTGCGTTCCGGCATCGGGCGCGCCGAAACCATGCGGCGGACCCTCCGGTCCCTGGGACTGCGACATCACCAACACACGGTAACGGTCCAGGATACTCCGTCCATTCGGGGCATGCTGAACAAGGTGCGACACCTCATCGAGGTGACGCCGGTCGAGGAGAAATAGATGGCCAACAACCAGGAGACCAGCACGGTCACCCTGTCGACGCTTCGGCCCCCGAAAGGGTCCACCCGCAACCGGAAGCGCGTCGGACGCGGTCCGGGCTCCGGCGTGGGCAAGACCTCCGGCCGGGGGCACAAGGGACACAAGGCACGTTCGGGCGGCGCCACCAACCCCGGATTCGAGGGCGGCCAGATGCCGATGTATCGGCGGCTGCCAAAGCGGGGCTTCAAGAATCCCAACCGGGTGGTGTCCCAAGCCGTGAACGTGGCCCAGCTCAAGCGGTTGGCGGACACCGACGTGACGCCGGCGGCGCTCTACGCGGCCGGCCTCATCGGCAAGCGGGCCGCGCCGGTCAAGGTCCTGGGGAGCGGTGATGTCGACCGGGCCTATCAGGTGAGCGGCGTGGCGCTGTCGGCCACGGCCCGCTCGAAGATCGAGGCGGCTGGCGGGAAGGTCGAGGGCGAGTGACCGCACCACGGGCCCCGGCGATGGCGATGGATCCGGAGCTGAAGAAGAAACTCCTCTTCACGCTGCTCGCCCTTGTGCTGTACCGAATCGGTGCCCACATTGCCGCCCCGGGCGTCAATGTTACGGCACTGTCAGATTTCATCCGCAACTCGGCCGCGGCAGGCTTCTTCGGCCTGTACGACATGCTCGGTGGGGGGCTATCCCGCGCCACCGTGTTCGCGCTGGGCATCATGCCGTTCATCTCGGCCTCCATCATCTTCCAGCTGGCCGGCGGTGTGGTTCCCACGGTCGGGAAGATGCAGAAGGACGAGGAGGGACGGAAGAAGCTCACCCAGTGGACGCGCTACACCACCCTAGTCATCGCGCTGTCCCAGTCCTACACCTACGCGCTGTTCACCGAATCGATCCCCGGGGCTATAGCCGCTCCCGGCTTCGGTTCCCGGTTCGTCATGGTGGTCACCCTGACGACCGGCGCCATGGTTGTCATGTGGCTGGGCGAGCAGATTACCGAAAATGGTATCGGCAACGGCGCCAGCATGCTGATTACCTTCTCGATTCTCGAACGGCTGTGGCCGGGCACCCTGCAGCTGCTCGGATTCGTGACCGAGGGCATCGTATCGCTGGCGGCGGCCCTTACGTACGTCGCCGTGATCGTGGGCGCGATTGCTGCGGTGACGGCCATGACCATCGCCGCCCGGCGGATCCCCATACAGATACCCCGAAAAGTCATGGGACGCGGACGCATCCAGGAAGGGCGCAAGAGCTTCATTCCCATCCGGATGCTGACGGCCAACGTAATGCCGATCATCTTCGCCCAGACCCTGATCATCGTCCCGGGGACGCTGGCCAGCTTCAGCAACAGCGAGACGTTGACGGAAGTGGCCAACCTATTCGTGCCGGGAAGCGTTCCCTACGCCATTCTGTTCGCCGTCATGATCGTGCTGTTCACCTACTTCTATACCTCGATCATCTTCAACTCGGTCGATCTGGCCGAGAACCTGAAGAAGCAAGGCGGCTTCATTCCGGGCGTGAAGCCCGGGGCCGCCACCGCGGACTATATCGACGGCGTGCTGGGCCGCATTACCCTACCCGGTGCGCTGTTCCTGGCGGCGGTGGCGCTGGTGCCGATCTTCGTCTCCAACAAGTTGGGCATCCAGTCGCAGTTCGGCGGCACATCGGTGCTCATCGTGGTCGGCGTCCTGTTGGACACCATCGCGCGCATCGAGCAACATCGTCAGCTGCGCCAGTACGATGGCTTCATGCGGTCGGGGCGGGTCAAGTTCCGCGGGCGGCAGACTCGGTTCATGTGATGGGAGGCCTTGCGGCCTCCCGACTGACGGCTGACAGCATGCGTGTAGCAGAGACGACGGGCGGTGCGGATGAGGGTACTCCGGCACCGCCCTTGGCTTTATCGAGAGAACCGTTGGTATGGACATACTGTTGATGGGCCCTCCGGGGGCTGGTAAGGGAACCCAGGGCGTCAGGCTGGCCGAGCGGCTCGGATTGCCGAAATTCGCCACCGGCGATCTGCTGCGGGATGCCGTCAAGCGCCAAACGCCGCTGGGACTCGAAGCCAAAGCCGTAATGGAGGCCGGACACCTCGTCAGCGACGACGTCATCCTCGGGGTCGTTCGGGATGAGCTGGCCAAACCCTCGGCCGATGGCGGGGTCATCTTCGACGGGGTGGTCCGCACCATCCCGCAGGCGGAAGGCTTGGCGTCCACCCTGGCCGCCTCCGGGCGCACGCTCGACCACGTGGTATTCTTCGACGTGCCCGACGAGGAGATCCTGAGCCGGTTGGAGAAGCGCCGCTCGAGCGAAGGCCGGGCCGACGACGATCCCGAAGCGGTGAAGACCAGGCTCGAGGCCTACCGGCGCCAGACCGCTCCGGTCCTGGCGTGGTACCAGGAACGTCAGACCGTGCACCACGTCGACGGCATCGGAGCCGTCGACGAGATCTTCCAGCGCCTGTGCCAGGCGGTCGGCTGTTAGATGGTCACCATCAAGTCACCCCGGGAAATCGATACCATGGCCGCGGCAGGGCGCATCGTCGGGGGAACGCTCGCTCTCATCCGGCGGCAGATTCGACCCGGCATGTCGACCGAGGATCTCGACGACCTGGCGGAGGAGTTCATCCGGAGCCACCCCGGCGCCCGGCCCTCTTTCAAGGGACTGTACGGGTTCCCCAAGACGCTGTGCACATCGATCAACGAGGAGGTCGTCCACGGCATTCCCTCCGCCAAGCGGGTGCTGCACGAGGGAAGCATCGTCAGCGTGGACGTGGGCGTACTCCTCGACGGGCTCCACGCCGACTCGGCCACCACCATCGCGGTCGGGGAGGTCGCCCCGGAAACCCAACGGCTGCTCGACGTTACCCAGGCCTCCCTGGTGGCCGGGATCGCCCAGGCGCGTACCGGAAACCACGTCGGCGACATCGGTCACGCGGTGCAGCAGGTGGCCGAGGCTGCCGGGTTCGGGGTCGTTCGGGAGCTGGTGGGTCACGGGATCGGCGAGCAGTTCCACGAGGAACCGCAGATTCCCAACTACGGCTCACCCAAACGCGGCCGCCGGTTGGTCGAAGGCATGACCATCGCCATCGAGCCGATGATCACCCAGGGCAACCCAGCCACCAAGACGCTGCCCGACAAGTGGACCGTGGTCACCGCCGACGGCCGCTTATCGGCCCATTTCGAGCACACGGTGGCGATCTCGGATGGCGAGCCGAGGATTCTGACGCTGGTAGAGGGATAGGACGTAGGGCGTAGGAGGGACGCGTCTACGTCTACCCGTACGGGCGACGCATGCGTCCGCCCCTACGTCCTACGTTCTACGTCCGATGCCCTACGCCCCACGCCCCACGCCCCACGTCCCACGTCCTACGACCTCTCACGGCCACTCCACCAGCGCCTGGACGGCTCGCTCGTCGATGTCCGCGTCCTGGATCAGCCGGCTGGCCTGTTTCAGGAGCCCGGCGATCTTTTCGTCGCTCATGTCTCCCGGGGCCTCCTGGGCTCCGGTGCCCTCCCGCACTAGTGCCAGGTCCGATCGCACGTTGACCCAGGCCGCCCGCGCCGCGGCTCCCGCCAGGAGGACCGCGGTTGCTGCGTCCGCCCGCACCTGGATGTTGCCATGCTCGACCGCGGCGCGCGCCAGTGAGACGGTGATTTGTGCCAGTCGTAGCACGGCGATTTGGACCTCCGCGGCCCCGACGAGGGCCGCGTTCAGGTTGACCAGCCGCAGGATGGCTTCGTCGTCCTCGGCGTGGGGAATCGCCCGTGCCTGGGCCACGGCGCCATAGGCCATGACGTCTTCTTCGGCCAGGAGGACGAGGTCTTCACGCAGGGCATCGGCTTCGGATGCCATGTCCTGGAATGTGTCCTCCAGGTGGCGATACTCCTCGTGCCGCAACGTCAACCGGGCGCACATGGCCACCAGCGATGCGGCGATGGAGGCCGCGATGGCCGCTGCCGCACCGCCGCCGGGGACGGGGGCATCGGCGGCAATGGCGTCGCTCCAGTCTTTTAGCGAGTGGCCGGTGGACATCTCGGTGCCGGGTACCATGTCCGGCTCGGAATCGGTCATGGGTGCCTCTCCTCGGCAAGGTCCACCGTGTGGGGAACGCCCTCGGCCCCGAGTTGGTCCACCAACCAGGCGTGGATGGTCTCGTTGCCGGCAACGACCGCCGTGTGCTCGACCCCGATGGCTTGTCCGGCCGCGTTGCTCACCGTGCCGCCCGCCTCCCGCACCAGGATGAGTCCCGCGGCGATGTCCCACGGGGCGAGCATCAGTTCCCAGAATCCGTCATAGCACCCGGCGGCTACGGCGGCAAGGTCGAGTGCCGCGGAACCCGTCCGGCGAACGCCGCTCGTCCGGGGCAGAATCGCGTTGAATTGCCGTTGGTAGGCCGGGAGCCACTGGGGTTGCTTGAAGGGGAACCCCGTGCCGATCAACGCGTACCTCGGGTCGGTGATCCCGGACACCCGGATCGGCCGGCCGTTGGCGGTAGCTCCCCCGCCGAGTGACGCATGGTAGTGGACGTCGTGGGCCACGTCTACCACCACACCGGCCTGCAACACGCCGTCGATCGCCGCCGCGATCGACACGGCGTACATCGGGTACCGGTGCAGGAAATTGGTGGTGCCGTCGAGCGGGTCGACGATCCAGACCAGCCCCGCGGTTGCCAGATCCGGGGAGAGTTCTTCTCCGACGATGGTGGATTCGGGGGTCTCGGCCAGCAGGAGGTCGGTGATGCGCCGCTCCGCCGTCAGGTCCACCTGGGTGACGAAATCGGCGGCTCCCTTGGCGGTCCAATCGGCCGGGTCGGACGGCGGACCGGCGCTGCGGATGTACCCGGCCGCCGTCTCTGCGGCGCGCGAGGCCAAGTCAAGTAAGTTCAAGGGGGATAGCATCTTGCAACCGTTCCCTCAGGTAGCTAGCTTGGCCTGATGGCACGCATCTTCTCGGGCATCCAACCTTCCGGAGAACTCCACATCGGGAACTGGTTGGGTGCGGTCAGAAACTGGGTCAATCTACAGTACGACTTCGAGTCGTTCTACGCGATCGTCGACCTCCACGCGGTCACCACCGGGGCTACCGACCCCGGCCAGTTGGCACAGCAAACGATGGATATGGCCATCGGGCTGCTGTCCGCCGGCATCGATCCGGAGCAGGCCACCCTGTTCGTCCAGTCACATGTGCCGGCCCACTCGGAACTCATGTGGCTGCTCAACGCCGTGACCCCAGTCGGCGACCTCGAGCGGATGACGCAGTATAAGGACAAGTCCCGCGGCTTGAAGAGTATCCCGGCTGGCCTGCTCAACTACCCGATTCTGCAGGCCGCGGATATTCTCCTTTACCGGGCCGATACCGTGCCCGTGGGCGAAGATCAATTCCAGCACCTGGAGTTGGCTCGGAAAATCGCCCGCCGGTGGAACCAGCGATTTGGTGGCGGGGAGGCGTTTTTCCCCGAGCCGGTCGCCCGCAAGACCGAAGCGGTACGGGTCATGGGACTCGACGGCAAGGGCAAGATGTCAAAGAGCCAGGGGAACACCGTGGGGCTTCTCGATTCCCCCGACGACATCTGGCAGAAACTCCGCCCGGCCATGACTGATCCGGCCCGCAAGACCCGGAAGGACCCCGGCGATCCGGACGTGTGCAACATATTTGCCCTGCACGGCCATTTTTCCTCGGCCGACACCTGTAGCATGGTTGCCGAGCAGTGCCGCACCGCGGGATGGGGCTGCCTGGATTGCAAACGGGTATTGGCCGACAACATCAGTGAGCGGTTCGCGCCGATGCGGGAGCGAGCGCAGGAATTGAAGGCGGATCCGCAACGGGTCACGGAGCTGCTGGCCCGCGGCGCCGAGCACGCGGCAGCCATCGCCAACGAGACGCTGGGCGGAGTGCAGGAGCGTATGGGCCTGCTACCCCCGTCGGTGGTTTCGTCCACCGCCTGAACGCCGCAGGCGCATTCGAGGATCAATGGAAAAAATCATCAAAGCCGCCGTCAAGCGAGGAGCCTCCGACCTGCACATCAAGGCGGGTGACGTCTTCCGTGCACGGGTCAATGGCGAACTGGTGCCGCTCACGAAGGAGCGGCTGACACCGGACCAGACACGCGCCATCGCGCTGAAACTCATCGCCAGCGAAGATGTCAGGCGGAGAATCGACCAGCTCCAGGACTACGATTGCTCGTGGGGCATGCCCGGTGTCGGTCGGTTCCGGGTGAACATTCTGCGGCAGCGATCTTCTTTCATGGTGGTGATGCGCGTCATCCCGTTCGCGATCCCCAGCCTCGAGTCGCTGGGGGCCCCGGATTCGATTCTGCCGCTGGCGAACACGGATCACGGATTGGTTCTCGTCGCCGGCGCCGGCGGCAGCGGCAAGAGTTCCACGATCGCCGGCCTAATCGACCAGATCAACCGGAACTATCACCGGCACATCGTCACCATCGAGAGCCCCATCGAATTTCTCCACCGGGATCTCAAGTCTTCCGTCACCCAGCGGGAGGTGGGGATCGATACCGAGAGTGTCGTCAAGGGACTGCAGGCGGCCCTCAGGCAGGACCCGGATGTCATCGTCATCAGTGACCTCCCCGACCCTGAGACGCTCGACACCGCCATCACCGCGGCCGAGACCGGACTGTTGGTCATTTCTTCCGTGCCGACGCCAGACGTCGTGACCACGCTGGAACGGGTGATTGCCATGATTCCAGCCGACGAACGCGATATCGGGCGGGTCCGGCTGGCCGAGGTGTTGCGCGGTGTGGTGGCGCAACAGTTGTTGCCGCGAGCTGACGGACAAGGACGGGCGCCGGCGTTCGAAGTCCTCGTGGGCACCGACGAGGTCCGGGACATCCTCAAGACCGGCGCGCCCGAGGCACTCCTCGCCGTCATGGAGGCCGACAAGGACGATCAGGGAATGCAGTCCTTCCAGCAGGAGATCGCCGAACTCCTCACCGAGGGCGTCATCGATGCCAAGACAGCCGAGGCGGCCGGCGTGACGGCAGTGCCCAAGCGGCGTCCCCGCAGAAAGCCGCGCACACAAACCAAACGAAGTTCTTCCTGAGGCTCCTGACAAGCCTGGGCGGCGGTCCCCATGTCCCAACCGCGTGAACTCCTCGAGCTGCTCCTGTCCAACCCCCGTGAGGCGGGTACCGACGGCGCGCTGCAGGCTCGGCGCGTCCTGAGCGAACACCTGTCGCAACTGGGATTCGACGTCGAGGAACAGTCGTTCCGCTTCTCCGCGGCCAGTCTCACCGCCTACCCACTGTTCGGGGCCGGCCTCGGTTGGCTCATGCTGATCCAGATTCTTCTGCTCACCGCCCCGGCGGCACCGTCGTGGGCCGCGCTGGTCACGTGGGGCGTCGGTGTGG
>Ga0114949_10000972_pt1 | contig 16847 bp, 17 predicted proteins | sample N074metaG_FD_83505 | JGI IMG/M metagenome (GOLD analysis project Ga0114949, IMG submission 83505) | Deep subsurface microbial communities from Kermadec Trench to uncover new lineages of life (NeLLi) - N074 metaG | ecosystem: Environmental > Aquatic > Marine > Ocean trench > Sediment | place... | reverse complement strand
GGATTCGCTGGCCAGCGCCCCGGACCTGGATCTGTTTGCCGAGATGGCCGCTCTGCGCCGCGTGCACCCGCGGGTCGCACCGCCCGCGGTGCTCCGCATGGCCACGCTCAACGGCGCGGCCGCGCTCGGCCTGGCCGACCGGCTGGGCAGCATCGAGCCCGGGAAGCTGGCGCGCCTCGTCGCCGTCCCTTTCGAACCCGGTGACGACGACCCGCTGGCCTCGGTATGCAGCGGGCCGGCCGACGTCTACCCGCTCGAACGGGCACCGTACGGGGCGGCCGCGCGGTGAGCCTGACCGCCGCCATCGGGAGCTGGGGCCGCATGGTCAAGTTCTCGCACACACTGTTCGCACTGCCGTTCGCGCTGGCCGGAGCGGCTCTCGCCGCCGCCGAACGAGGCATCACCTGGCAGCAGGTGTCGTGGATCGTCGTGGCCATGGTCGGCGCGCGGAACGCGGCAATGGGCTTCAACCGGCTGGCCGATCAGGGCTACGACGCGCGCAACCCGCGCACCCGGAATCGCGAGCTGCCCAGTGGAAGGCTTTCGCGGCGGGCCGTGTGGTCCGTGACCCTACTCCTCGCCGCACTGTTCATATTCGCGGCGTCGCGCCTGTCGCCGCTGTGCGGCTGGCTGGCCCCCGTCGCGCTCGCGGTGGTCTTCGGCTACTCGTTCACCAAGCGCTTCACGTGGGCCAGTCACCTGATCCTCGGACTCGCACTGGCCATGGCGCCGGTGGGTGCGTGGGTCGCGGTCAGCGGAAGCTTCTCCGTCGCGGCCTGGCTCCTGGGGGCCGCGGTCCTGACCTGGGTGGCCGGCTTCGACGTGCTCTACGCGTGCCAGGACCTGGAGTTCGACAGCCGCGAAGGGCTGCATTCGATCCCTGCCCGCTTCGGGCTGCATCGTTCGCTGGTCATCGCTCGCGGTCTGCACGGGATCGCGCTGGCCGCGCTCGTAGGAGTCGGACTGGTCGCCCGGCTCCACCCGATCTACTGGGCCGGTCTCGCAATCGTCGCCGCCGTGCTGATCTGGGAACATCGTCTGGTCCGAGCCGACAATCTGTCGAAACTCGACGTCGCGTTCTTCACCATGAACGGAATCATCAGTTTGATCTACCTGGCAACGATTCTCGTGGCGCTACTCTGGCCGCGAGCGTGGCCCGCATCGTAGGGGGAAGATGTGAACCAGGAATCGGCCCAGGCCCGGCGCATCGTCGTCGGCGTGACCGGAGCGAGCGGGGGGCTCTACGCCGTCCGTTTTCTCAAAGCCGTGCTGGAGCAGGGTCTGGACGTCGACCTGGTCGTCTCGGACTACGGCAAACGGCTGCTGATCGAGGAGTGCGACCTCAACCTGAAGACGATGGGGGTCGGCGAGTGGCTGGACAAGACGTACGGCCCCGTCGACCGCCCGGGGAAGCTCACCGAGCACCGCAACAACGACCTCGGCTCGCCGATCGCGTCGGGCTCGCAGCTGTGGGACGCCATGGTCGTCATCCCGTGCACGATGAAGACGCTTGGCGGCATCGCCGGGGGGGCGGCGGCGAGCCTCATCGAGCGCGCGGCCGACGTCACACTCAAGGAGCGTCGGCAGCTCGTGCTCGTGCCGCGCGAGTCCCCGCTGAATCTGATCCAGCTCGAGAACATGCTGCGGGTCGCTCGCGCGGGGGCCGTCATCGTGCCCGCCATGCCCGCGTTTTACTTCAAACCACGGACGTTCGAGGATCTGGCCGATTTCGTCGCCGGACGTATCTTGTCGGTGATGAAGATCCCCCACTCCCTCTTCGATCCCTGGCCCGTCGCCGGCAACCGCGGTCAGGACACGGAAGGCCAACATGGCTGATATCGACCGCATTCTGAAGTCGCCCTCGTACCTCAAGGCCAACGAGGATCTGGACTTCCTGCGTCGCGACGAGCTGCGGCCGGTGCGCCTGCAGCTCGAGCTGCTCAAGCCCGAGCTGATCCAGCAGGAGCAGGGCATCGTGTCGACCATCGTGGTCTTCGGCAGCGCCCGAACGGAGAATCCGGAGCAGGCCGCAAGCCGGCTCGAGCAAGCGCAACGCGAACTCCTTGCGGCGCCCGACGATCCCGACGCCGGACGGGCCCTGCGGCGCGCGGAGCGGGCCGTCGAGCAAGCTCGGTACTACGCGCAGGCGCGCGAATTTTCGCGAATCGTCAGCACCACGTGCCAGATCGACGGAAAGTGCGAGTACGTCGTCGTGACGGGTGGCGGCCCGGGGATCATGGAGGCGGCCAACCGCGGCGCGCACGATGTCGGTGCGAAGAGTGTCGGTCTGAACGTCGTGCTGCCCTTCGAGCAGCGGCCGAATCCGTACATCACCCCCGAGCTGTGCTTCCAGTTCCACTACTTCGCCATCCGCAAGATGCACTTCCTGATGCGGGCCAAAGCCCTGGTCGTGTTTCCCGGAGGCTTCGGCACTTTCGATGAGCTGTTCGAGACTCTGACACTGGTGCAGACCGGAAAGATGCCTCGACTGCCGATCGTGCTGCTCGGCCGTACGTTCTGGGAGCGGGTGATCGACTTCGAGGCGCTGGTCGACGAAGGCGTCGTCTCGCCCGACGATCTCTCGCTGTTCCGATTCGCCGATACGGCCCAGGAGGCGTGGAGCCTGATCTCCGAGTACCACGCGAACGGTGGTACCGACTAGAGCTCCGGAGAGTCTCCCGCGCTCAACGACACTGCGCAACCGGCCACGAGGTCCGGCCGGATGCCGCCGAGCAGCTCGCCGCCGAGCAGCCGGCGCTCGCGGCGTGACCAGCCGAGGGCCTCTTCGCATTCGGCCACGAGGGCCCATCCGTTGCTCGCGTAGGGCCCCCAACGGGTCACGCCGCAGGTCGGCCACGGCGCGTAGAGTCCGAGCGTCGCCGTTCCGAGTGCCGCCGCGAGGTGCAGCGGCCCCGTGCTGCTGCCAACCAGTAGCGCTGCGCGACCGAGCAGCGCCGGCAGGGTTTCGAGTCCACCGGTGAAGCGGGGCAACCTCCGAACATCCGGCGGCGACTGCTCCAGTAGCGCCTCGCACCAGCCGTCTTCCGGGCCGATCGAGAGCACGACGCGCCGCCCCGCGGCCAGCAGCTCGAGGGCCAGCTGCACGAAGCATTCCGCCGGCCATCGGGGGCACGAGCCGCCGCTGCCCGGATGGAGCACGACGAACGGCCCGGCGACGCCGCAGGCGCTCAGCCAGTCGGCCGCCGAGGCCGCCGCGGAGTCGGGCACCGCGAGGGGGAAACTCGCCGGCGCGGGCGCCGCACCCGACCGATGCGCAAAAGACAGTGCGTACTCGACCTCGTGGCGGCCTCCGCCGCGGCGGCGCTCGCGGACCGTCCGGGTGAACATCGGCGAGTAGACACGGTACCCCGTGCCCACGCGCCGCTTCACGCCGGCGCGCGCAGCGGCCCGGGGCGTCGCGGCACCACGGGAGATGCAGACCATCAGATCCGCGTCGAAGGCCTCGATCTCGAGCTGCAGCCTTGCGGGATCGGCATGCGCGCTCAGCACCTCGTCCACCGCACGGACCATGCGAGCCAACGGCACCAGGGCGGGCTGCACCAGGCATGCCAGCCGGGCCCGGGGATAGGTTCGCCGCAGTGCGTCGACCGCCGGCAGGGACGTCACGAGATCGCCGAGGCGATCGTCGCGGACCACGATCAGCCGCCGCACCGCCGGAAACGGCTCTCCCGGCGTGCGCAGTTCTTCGGCCCGCTGTTCGACCTGTAGCAACCGTGGCCGGACACGCATGGGGTCAGTTTACAAGAGGGTCTAGAATAAACCGATGGTGCCAAAGTTGGTTCTTTTCGACATAGACGGGACGCTCGTCGACACCGCGGACGCCGGTCGACGGGCGATGGAGCGGGCCTTTCACGAGGTGTTCGGCATCGACGGATTCGAGCGTGCCGCGCGCGTACCCTATGCCGGCCGAACGGATCCCGTCATCCTGCAGTCGACCGCCGAGGCGTTCGGCATCGAACCGGACGCGTTGCGCCGCCGTACTCGCGAGCTGCAGGCGAGCTTCGTACGTCAGATCGAAGCCGAGATGCGGCATCACGACGACAGGAGACGCGCCTTGCCCGGCGTGCACGGCCTGCTGGAGGCGCTGGAAGCGATGGACGGTGTCCACCTGGGCCTGCTGACCGGCAACCTCGAACCCGGCGCTCGCGCCAAGCTGGAGCCGTTCCGGTTGAACCGATTTTTCCCGGCGGGCGGATTCGCCTCCGACGACCCCGACCGGCGGAAGATCGCCGAGATCGCCTGGCGCAAGCTCTCGGAGCTGACGGGGATCGCCTTCGAAGCGGCACAGGTCACCGTCGTCGGCGACACGGAACACGACGTGGACTGCGCGCGGGCCAACGGCTTCCGGGCGGTGGCCGTCGACTCGGGCTGGGTCTCGCGCGAGTCGCTCGAGCGGGCCCGGCCGGACGCCCTGCTCGACGACCTGAGCGACCGGGCACTGGTGCTGCGCGCGCTGGAGCTGGGGTTTTAGTTGTCGTAGTACAGATGGAACTCGTACGGGTGAGGCCGCAGCCGCAGCTCGTTGACCTCGTTCTCGGTCTTGTAGCTGATCCAGGTCTCGATCAGGTCGTCGGTGAACACGTTGCCCTTGATCAGGAACGCGTGATCCTGGCCCAGCGATTCCAGAGCTGACTCGAGGGAGGCCGGCGTGTGCGGTGTCTCGGCCAGCTCCGCCTTGGTCATCTCGTAGATGTCACGATCCAGCGGCGGGCCGGGGTCGATCTTGTTTTCGATTCCGTCCAGCATGGCCATGAGCAACGCCGAGAACGTGAGGTAGCCGTTGCAGCTCGGATCGGGACAGCGGAACTCCATGCGCTTGGCCTTGGGGCTCTTCGAGTACATCGGAATGCGCACGGCGGCCGAGCGGTTGCGAGCCGACATCGCCAGATTCACCGGGGCCTCGAAACCCGGCACCAGGCGCCGGTAGGAGTTGTTCGTCGGCGCGGCAAAGGCCAGCAGTGCCCGGGCGTGCTTGAGCACGCCGCCCACGGCGTGCATCGCCATCTGGCTGAGACCGGAATACTGGTCGCCGGCGAACAGCGGCTCAACGCCTTTCCAGAGCGAGAGGTGGATGTGCATCCCGCTGCCGTTGTCGTCGAAGATCGGCTTGGGCATGAACGTCACCGACTTGCCGTGGCGCTTGCCCACATTCTTGGCGATGTACTTGAACCACATGAACTGGTCGGCCATCTTCAGCAGCGGCTCGAACCTCATGTCGATCTCGCTCTGACCGGCCGTTCCGACCTCGTGGTGGTGCGCTTCGACGATGATCCCGACCTTCTGCATCTCGCGGACCATTTCTCCGCGCAGATCGTGGTAGGTATCGGTGGGGCTGACCGGGAAGTAGCCACCCTTGTAGCTCGGCTTGTATCCCAGGTTCGGTTCCTCGGACCGGGCCGTGTTCCAGGCACCCTCCACCGAGTCGATCTGGTAGAAGCCGCGGTTCTGCGTCTGCTCGTAGCGCACCTCGTCGAAGATGAAGAACTCGGGCTCGGGCCCGATGAAGCACTGGTCGGCGAGTCCCGTTTTCTTCAGGTGCTCGACGGCCTTGCGTGCCACGTGCCGCGGGTCGCGCGTGTAGTCCTCTCCGGTAATCGGGTCGACGATGTCGGCGATGACGCTGATCGTGGGCTCCTTGAAGAACGGATCGATCACGCCGGTACTCGGATCGGGCACGGCCAGCATGTCCGAGACATTGATGGCCTGCCAGCCGCGAATGGACGAGCCGTCGAAACCGACGCCCTCCTTGAAGGTGTCCGCGTCCCAGGTCTCGATCGGAAACGAGCAGTGCTGCCAGGAGCCGAGCAGGTCGGTGAACTTGAGATCCACCATCTCGGCCTTGTGTTCCTTGGCAAAGGCAAAGAACTCTTTCGGGGTCATCCGGATTCTCCTTCTGCCCGCCAGGGCGATTGTGCACTCATGAATTCGACGGCTGCCCCTGGTAATCTGACGCCGTCGTCGGGAAAGGTCGAGGTCGCACGGTGCTAGAACCGCGCCAGGTAGCGGTCCACCTCCCAGGGGTGGACCGTCGCGCTGTATTCGGCCCAGGCGGCGCTCTTGGCTTCGACGAAATGCGAGTAGATGTGCTCGCCGAGCACGTCACGCACCAGCGGGTCCTTCTTCATTGCCGCGATGGCGTCCCGCAGGTCGGCAGGCATGTCGTCGATGCGCAGGCGCCGCCGCTCGCGGTGCGACATCGTGAAGATGTTCCGGTTGACGGGCGGTCCGGGCTGGAGTTTCCGGCGAATGCCGTCCAGACCCGCACCGATCATCACCGCGAAGGCCAGGTAGGGGTTACAGGAGGAGTCCGGGCTGCGCAGCTCCACCCGCGTGCCGTCGCCGCGCCGGGTCGGGATGCGCACGAGCGGCGAACGATTGTGCTCCGACCAGACGATGGCGGTCGGCGCCTCGTACCCGGGGACCATCCGTTTGAACGAGTTCACCAGGGGATTGGTCACAGCACACAGCCCCTTCGCGTGATCCAGCAGCCCCCCGATGTAGTACATCGCGACATCGGACAGCTCGAGCTCTGCCTGCGGGTCGTGAAAACAGTTCCGACCGTCCCGGAACAGGGACTGGTGGGTGTGCATGCCCGAGCCGTTGACGCCGTCGAGCGGCTTGGGCATGAAGGTCGCGTGGAGATTGAAGTCCAGCGCGACCTTGCGCACGACGAGCTTGAGGGTCACGATCTTGTCCGCGGTGGCCACGGCCTCGTCGTACTTGAAGTCGATCTCGTGCTGGCCGGGGGCCACCTCGTGGTGCGCCGCCTCGATCTCGAAACCCATCGACTCCAGCGCGTTCACGATGCTGCGGCGACACTCCTCCCCGCGGTCCACGGGCGTCATGTCGAAGTAGGCGCCGCGGTCATGGGTCCGCGTGGTCGGCCCGCCCTCGGAATCGCGCAGGAACAGGAAGAACTCCGCCTCGGGACCGAGCATGACCGTGTAGCCGGCGCGCAGGGCAAGCTCGCTCGCACGCCTCAGAACGGTGCGGGGACAGCCCTCGAATGCGGCCCCGTCGGTGCGCACGATGTCACACAGGACTCGAGCCACCCGGCCCCCGGCTTCCTCCCAGGGAAAAATGCGGAAGGTGTCGAGATCGGGTCGGAGCAACATGTCCGACTCCTCGATGCGCACGAAGCCCTCGATCGAAGAGCCGTCGAAAGCGATCTCGCCGTCGAGCGCCTTGCCGAACTGCCCGGCCGGGACCTCGACGTTCTTGTTGGTGCCCAGAATGTCGGTGAACTGCAGGCGGAGGAAGCGGACGCCCTCCTCCTTGCACCGTTTCAGGATCGCCTGGCGATCGAAGCTGCCCTGGGCCGACATCTAGCCAAGGTACAGACCCGGCCCCTACCGGTCAACAAGATGAAGTGATTCTTGTGCAGAAAATACAAAAATCGTTGATCGATTCAACGAATACTGGCCATAAACATGCTGGATGAACTTGAAAACTGTCGATTTGAGCAAAATTAATGTGACGATTTCCCAAGAAGAGCCGGCCCTTCACCGACACCGAGGCACGTGAGCCGTCGGCCCGAGCTCACGATCAGCTCGTGCCGACCGTCGCCGTCGAGATCGATGGCCGCCAGAGTGCCCAGGTCCGGCCAGCGAGCGCGAAATCGTTCGGCTCCCGAGGCCAGGTCGAGCACCACCAGTTGGCTGGAGACGACCAGCGCGACCTGGGCCGCGTCCCCGTCCAGGAATCGTCCCACGCTGGCCGAGGTGACCTCGACCGACGCCACACCGACCCCATCCGCCAGCCCCCGCGCAGAGACCAGGACGGAGGAGGATGACGACGACGTCTCCTGCGCCCGAACGGTTTCGAGCGCTCCATTCAGCCACGTCAACCGTCCATCCACGTCGAGCACGGCCCACAGCTCCGACCGGGTGGCCGCCACCGCGCGGAGCGTCCCCAGCTCTTCTCGCGCGTCCAGGCGGGTCCCGTCGAGACCGACCCGATGCAATCCGTTAGTCGTAGCCAGTAACAGGGCCGGCGATGCCCCCTCTCGACCCCGCTCGAACGCGATGTCGAGCACCGGCGCGGGGGCCTCCCAGCTCGCTCCCGGCTCGCCGTCGAGGTCGATCCGGACGACGCGCGTGGCGCCGCGACGAAAGCCGATGAGAGCTCGATCGGCCGCACGCAACCGGCCGCTTCCGTGCGGTGCCGGCCGCCGCTCGGTGACCAGCCCCTCGGAGTCGAACACCACCAGCTCGCGTCCACCCACGGCCACGAAGCCCGAACCGCTCTCCGCGTCCGAGCGCAACGGTGCGAGTCCCTCCATGGAGGCCGGCAAGCCACGAGTCCAACGGACGTCGAGTCGACCGCGGCCCGACAGGACCTGGGCCACCGTTTCCTCCGGTTGCGGTACGGCGTCGTCGAGCAGCGTCCGGACGACTTCGGCGATCTCCTGGTCGGTCCTGGCCCGGCGTGTGCTCCATCGCCTGCGCAAGCGGCCGTGCCTGTCGAAGACCATCGTGGTGGGGAGTGCTCTGACGTGAAATGCGTCGTCGAGCGGCTGCGAGTAGCGCGCGATGGGCATGCGAAGATCCAGCGCCCAGGCGAATTGCCGGGCAGCTTCGTCGGAGTCCTTCACGTTGACGGTCAGGACGTCCAGCCCGTTTTCTCGCTCGGCCTCCTGAAGCGCCTGGAGCATCGGCAGCTCCTCGGCGCACGGCTCGCACCAGACGGCCCAGAACGCCAGCAACAACGCCTTTCCGTCAAAGTCGCGAAGCCGGCGCCCCCCGCCGCCGATCAGCTCCACCCGGACGTCGGGAACGGGCGGGAACCACAGCGGACCGCTCAGGCCACTCGGTTCGACGGGGCCGGGACCGTCGCCGGCGGTGAGCTCGACGCTCCAGGCGATCGTCCCATCGCCCCGCACCCAGTCCAGGCGTGGCAGGCTCTCTCCGGCGGCAACTCCGCTTCCGAACAGGCCGAACCACGCGATCGCCGCCACGGCGGTGCAGACCCTGCGCATCGGAACCGGGTCAGAGGCCAGGAGCAATCAAGCCGTCGCGCGGCGCCAGATGGAGAAAATCTCGGCCGCCTTCGAAGTTTCGATCTCGACGAAACTGCGGTAGACCTTTCTCAGCCGGGGATCGATCTGGTAGGTCCGGTCCTCGAATCGGAACTGGACGATGGGGTCCGGGACCTCGGGCTCGACCGTCTGCTTCGTCGCCATGCGCCACCCCTCCTGACCGCTCCCCGTGGAGTCGACTCGGAATCCTTCCAAGACTCGTACCAATTCCTGCGCACCCTCGGACATCCGGTCATATCCAAGAAAATTCCCAACTATTCAGGTATTCGCCCGTCCTGTGGAGATCCGGGGCTTGCGGGTGATCCGTCATTATGACAGCTTTACGTTGTAAGTATCCGTCAAAGTGACTCGATTGGACGTGAGCCCATGGCGATCTCCCCCGGGAACAAACGAATCCTCGTCGTCGAACCCGATGCGCGGATGCGGGACCGCGTCGAGGCCGTCCTGCTCGGAGCGGGCTATGAGGTCTCGGCACCGTCGATGCCTCACGGATCTCTCGCTCGGTTGGACCGTCATGCGTTCGATGCCGTGATTCTGTCGATCGACTGGGCGAGCGATCCCGCGGTCGGCATCCGCGAGCTGCGGCGCCGCGTGCCTGCACCGGTGCTGGTGCTGTGCGAGCCGGCTCAGGTGCGGACCGCGGTCAAGCTGCTGCAGCACGGTGCGGAAGATTACCTGCTCCGGCCGCCGGACCCCTTCGAGGTCAAGCGGCGGCTCGAGCGGATTCTCGAACGGCACGAGCTGGACTCCCGGATCAGCTTCTTCCAGGACGAGGTTTCCAAGAAACCCGGTCCGCGAAACATGGAGATCCGATCGCCGGCCATGCGGTCGATGCACGACCGCTTGCTGCGTGTCGCCCCGATGCGGTCCACGGTTCTGATTTTCGGCGAGAGCGGTGTGGGCAAGGAGCTGGTGGCCCGCGCCATCCATTTCAACTCGCCCCGATGCAGCCGGCCGTTCATTGCACTGAACTGCGCGGCGATCCCCGCGAGCCTGATCGAGTCGGAGCTGTTCGGGCACGAGCGGGGGGCGTTCACCGGGGCCCATGCGCGCGCGCGCGGGAAATTCGAGATCGCGCACCGCGGAACCCTGTTTCTGGACGAGATCGGAGAGATGGCCCCGGCCGCCCAGGCCAAGCTACTTCGCGTGCTCGAAGAGCAGGAGTTCATGCGCGTCGGTGGCGACCAGACCATCCGAGTGGACGTCCGGGTCATCGCGGCGACTAACGCGGACCTGGACGAGCTGGTGGCGAAGGGGCTGTTTCGACAGGCCCTCTACTACCGGCTCAAAGTCGTCACCATCCGGGTGCCGCCGCTGCGCGAGCGCGGCCCGGACATCCCCTATCTGATTGATGGCTTCCTCGACGAGCTCTCCCGGGCCAACGCCGTCGAACCCAAGACCCTCACGGGAGAAGCGCTGACCGCGCTGACCGAGTACTCCTGGCCCGGCAACGTCAGGGAGCTCAAGAACCTTCTCGAGAGTCTGCTGGTCTCCGTCCAGGACAACGTCGTCCGCCTCGAGGATCTGCCCTCTCCGATTCACCGCAGCCGGATCAGTGCCTCCCCTCCGGAATTCGAGCCGGGCATGTCGCTGTCGGAGATGGAGCAGCAGATGATTCGCCGCACGCTGGAATTCACGGGCGGCAACCGGACCCACAGCGCGGAGCTGCTGGGAATCGGCGTACGCACGCTGCAGCGCAAGATCCGCAGCTACGGCCTGAACATTCGTCCGACTCGCCGGCGCTCTCGCGGGGTCCCGTCGTAGGACGCCCGACCGCTAGGGCTCATCCGGTGCTTTCTTCTCGATCTTCGGCCCCGGCCGAGAGCGCTTTGCCGTGTACGGTTCGGGCTGCGGCAGCGGGGCAACGGGGCCCACCGAGAAAATGCTGACGCGCTCGATGACGGGCGGGTCGATCGGTCTGCCGTTGCCGTAGGCCTTCCTCTGGGTGATGCGGACGACCACGTCGAGGCCGAAGAGGACCTCGCCAAAACAGGGCGACATGCGGTTCAACCGCGGCTGCCCCGAGGCGGTCACAAAGAATTTGACGCCGCTGGTGCCGGCGCCGCCAGTGACCATGCCCAGTCGCCCGGGGCGACTAAAACTGACCGGCTGGGCCCCCTCGTTCCGCAGGTGCAGGTCGGGGGCAACCTGGCCGAACACGGGTGGGTTTCCGGCCTCGAAGAGCTGCCCCGCTGAGACCCTGTGAATTTTGACCCCGTCGTAATACCGGTAGTTGTTCAGTTTCCCCGTGGTCTCGTCGAACCACTCCAGCCGACCCTCCGCCAGGGCGGTAAAATGAGCCACCGCCTGCGGTGCCTGATCGGGTAGAAGGCGCGCGATGATCCGTCCTTCGCTGGTGTCGATGCTGGCGAACCAACCGTCGGGCAGACCCTTCGGCGGAGTGAATCCGCCGCCCGACGCGTCGGCAACGCCAACGCTCAGCGTGCAGACGACGACGGTCCATCCAAGGCAAGCGATCAGTCTTCGACGAACCATTCGATGCGCTCCGTGAACTGCCGGCAGGTGCCGGAACAGGTAGTCGAATTCATGCTACGTGCGGCCCGTCGTCGGTGCAAACACGAGCGAGTGAATGCGAACGAGTCGAATAAAGTCTTGACTCGGAGATCCACGACAATATATGTTTTTGGTCGAGCGCAGGTTTTTGGAAGCCGGCACTCGCAAACTGAAACAAAAGGAGGTGATAGAGAACATGGCGAAGACACGCAAGAAGGCGGCAACACCTAAGACCACCAAGAAGAAAGCAACGAAGAAAAAGGCCACGCGCAAAACCACCAAGCGGAAAGCAACCAAGGGAAAGACCAAGCGCAAAGCCACCAAGAAGAAAGCCAAGCGCAAAACCAAGCGCAAAGCCACCAAGAAGAAAGCCAAGCGCAAAGCCACCAAGAAGAAAGCAACCAAGAAGAAGGCCAAGCGCAAAGCCAAGCGGAAGAAGTAGTCTTCCCGAACAGACATCAGACTGAAGGGGCCGGTGGGACCACTCCCACCGGCCTTTTTTTTGGGGACCGCAGATCACCGAGAAGGGCGAGTTAACCCCTTCGGCATCAACAACTTCCATCTTTTCGACTGAGGTCGATCAGGTCTATGCCGAGCTGGCGAGCGGTCTCAACGCTGCGCTCGTCGCGGTAGAACTCGCCGTAGTAGACCGTGCGAATCCCCGCGTTAGCCACCAGCTGGAAACAGCCCCAGCACGGGGAGGCCGTCGTGTAGATCTCGGCCCCGTCGATACGCACACCGTTCTTGGCCGCCTGGATGATCGCGTTGGCCTCGGCGTGCACGGTGGCGACACAGTGGCCGGATTCCATCAGGTGTCCGACCTCATCGCAATGGGGCATGCCCCGGATCGAGCCATTGTAACCGGTCGAGAGGATGGTCTTGTCCCGCACGATCACGGCCCCGACGTGCTTGCGGTCGCAGGTCGAGCGGGTCGCCGCCTGCCTGGCGATGTTCATGAAATAGGTATGCCAACCCACGCGGCTGCTCATGGCATGCGTCCCCATCCCCGGCAAGGGGGGTGCCAGGCTACCACGCTAGACCACGAGCTTGTTCTTGCTCCAACGGGGGTTCTTGATCTCGTACTTGGCCACCTTGTAGTTCATGACCCTGGACGAGATCCCGAGGAACTTGGCCGCGTCCTTCTGCACCCAGCCGTTGATGCGCAGGGCCTCCAGAATGGCCTGCTTCTCCAGGTCGTCGAGCAGGATCCCGTCGGGTGGCAGGCGCAGCTGGGCTGCCCCGGAACCGGTGCCCTCGTATTCGGTTCGAAGGCTCAGATCCTCTTCGCGGATGAACGGCATTTCGCACATGAGGACGGCGCGCTCGAGGCAATTCTTCAGCTCGCGGATGTTGCCCGGCCAGGAGTACCGCTTGAGCATGCGCACGCCGCCCGGGTCGATGCCCCGGACGTCCTTCTTGAGATCGGCGGCGCTCTCGTCGATGAAGTGGCGGGACAGCGGAATGATGTCCTCGCGGCGTTCCCGGAGCGGCGGCACGTTGATCGAGACCACGTTGAGCCGGTAGTACAGGTCCTCGCGGAAGTCTCCCTTGGTGATCGCCTCCTCGAGATCCAGGTTGGTCGCGGCGATCAGCCGCACGTCGACCTTGATCGTCGCGGTGCCGCCCAGCCGCTCGAACTCCCGCTCCTGAAGCACGCGGAGCACCTTGGCCTGCGTGGCCAGGCTCATGTTGCCGATCTCGTCGAGGAACAGGGTCCCGCCGTTGGCCAGCTCGAACCGACCGACCCTGCGCCGGTCGGCACCGGTGTAGGCCCCGCGCTCGTGCCCGAACAGCTCCGACTCCAGCAGGTTCTCGTGCAGCGCAGCGCAGTTCATCTTGACGAACGGGCGACTCTGGCGACTGGAGTTCCGGTGCAGCGCCCCGGCGACCAGCTCCTTGCCCACGCCGGTCTCACCGAGAACCAGGACGCTGGCGTTGGAGCGCGCGACCTTGGCGATCATGCGAAAGATCTCTTTCATCCGCGGACTCTCGCCCACGATGTTCTCGAAGCTGGGAACGACCACTGCGCGGTCGAAGACCTGGACCCGGTTCAGCAGGCGCTGGTACTCCAGCCCTCGATCGACCTTTATCTCCAATTCTTCGAGATCGAACGGCTTCAGCACGTAGTCGTAGGCTCCGGCCTTCATCGCCTCGACCGCTGATTCGACCGTGCCGTGGGCCGTCATCATCAACACCTGGGTCCCTTCGTTGAGCATCTTGCTGCGTTTGATGACGTCCAGGCCGGAGGCTCCCGGCATCTTGAAGTCCGTGACGATGATGTCGAAGACCTCGCGCTCGAGGGCCTCAAAGGCATCTTCAGCGCTGGTCGCCGCCCCGACCCTCCAGCCCCGATCCTGGAAAGCCGTGACCAGTCCGTCCCGGAGACCTGATTCATCTTCGACGATGAGGATCTTTTTCATTCAGTCAACCCTCTTGCGCCGACCGCAGAGCCATCGGCAGCCGGACCACGATTTCCGCTCCCTGCCCCGGAACACTGGCCACGTCGATGGAGCCGCGGTGGCTGCTCACGATCTTCCTGGCCACCGCCAGGCCTACGCCCGAGCCGTGTTCCTTGGTGGTAAAGAACGGATTGAAGATCTTGTCCAGAATTTCTTGGCTGATTCCCGGACCGCTGTCGGTGATCCGCACCTCGACGAAGTGCTTGACGTCCTGCCATGGATCACCGGCGGCGGGCCCGAACGGCCGGTAGGGAATGCTCGCGACACCCGGGGCCTCGACCTGCTCGGCTTCGATCAGCACGTGCCCGATCTCTCCAACCGCCTCCAGCGCATTCAGGATCAGGTTGACGAAGACCTGACGCAACAGCCACGGATCCATCAGGAACGAGGGGAGGCCATCGGGGAGCTGGCGACGAATTTCGATGCCCGGCTTGCCTCGGCGGTCGACGGCGACCGTGATCGCCTCGTCGAGCAATGGGATCAACTCGTTTTGGCCAAGACTCGGCGACACCGGCCGCACGTACTGCAGGCAGGAGTCCACGCAGCGGTTCAGCCGCTTGACCTCTCCCGCGATGTTGGCCAGCAGCTCCCGGGAAGCCGGTTCGGGACCGAGGCGGCGTTCGAGCAGCTTGCAGGAGACCTCGATGGAGGCAAGTGGATTGCGGATCTCATGGGCCATGCTTGCCGCCATCTGCCCCAGCGCGGCCAGTCGGTCTCGGAGCCGCTCCTGCTCCTCGTTGTGCTCGATCCGTGTCAGGTCCTTGAAGAACATCGCCGCCCCGCACGGCCGGCCGTCGTCTCCGCGGACCAGAGACAGGGTGAATCCGATCGTCTTGGCCCGACGCCCCGAGCCCAGGTGCATCTCGGCCCGATTGGGCAGGCTCGACATGCGAAACGACTCCGACATCGCGCTGACCAACTCGGCGTGGTCGGGCAGTGCCCGGCTCAGCTCGATCCCCACCGGAGGTGCATCCTGCAGGTCGAGGATTCGGCGAGCCGGCTCGTTGAGCAGGATCAGTCGCCCCTCGACATCGACGAGAAGAACTCCGCAGCGCATCCCCTGCACGAGGCCCCGGAGGAAGACAAACTCGTCAAGACCTCCGATACCCGTCGGGTGCTGCGAGGCGATGACGAGGTTCGGGCGCACGACTTCATGTTCGGCAATGACTTGCACGTCGACGGGAGTCTCCCTGCCACCGGTTTGGTGCATGTTTGAATCTAGGTTCCGGTTCGGGCACGGGCAACCCGCGACCCCGGAACCATGGAGAATTCGAGGGATACCCTAGATCGGGCCGCTACTGGGCGGACGCCGCCGGGCGACGCCGCTCGTTCAGCAGCCGCATCACCTCCAGCCGGAAGTGCTCGAACTGCAGCGGCTTGATCAGACACAGGTCGGCACCCGCTTCGTACATCTTCTTCACGTTGTCCTGCTCGGGGAAGGCCGTGATGGCCAGGACCTTGATCGCCGAAGTCTCGGGGTTCTCCCGGATCGAGCGGCACAGGGATATCCCGTCCACCTTCGGCATCATCACGTCCATGATGATCAGGTCCGGATGCATACTGCCGATCTTGATCCCCGCCTCGTATCCGTCACAGGCCTCCTCGATGCGGAGCTTCGGCTCCAACTCCTCGAGCAGCCGGTGGACGATGTCCCGGATGTCGGGCTCGTCGTCGACGACCAGCACGGTTCGCTGGCGCTCGGCGCCGCGGAAGAACGACTCGTCGATCGGAATCTCGTACTTTTCGAGGAAACTGCGGAAGTCCTCGGCGCTGACCCGGTAGTGACCGCCAGGGGTGGAAAACGCTCGAATCTTTTTCGATTTGATCCATTTCAGGACACCGTCGTTGGTCACCGCGCAATAGTTGGCCACCTCGGACGTGGTGAAGAACCGACGCCCCTGGTCGTGGTTGCTCGACATCTTCTCTCCCTGGAAAAAACGGCTTTTTCGGCCTATTCGGTGTTTTCCTGTTTCGAAATATAGGGTCCGATAGCGGGCCGTGCAAACCGCGGCGAGACGCGGGAAGCGCTTCATGTGTTAGACTTCGGCCGGGACGCGACGGGGTGTTCTCGAGCTGTATTCCCGGCTACAAACCGACGGACCGTAGCTCAGCTGGATAGAGCGACTGGCTACGAACCAGTAGGTCGTGGGTTCGAGTCCCTCCGGTCCGACCAGCTCCGAAAAATCCGCGTCGGCGCACTGGGAACACGATTGTCGACCGACACGGATCAGCAGTTCATGCGGCTCGCTCTGGATCTGGCGCGGGCCGCTCGGCTCGCCGGTGAGGTACCGGTCGGGTCCATCGTGGTGCTGGACGGCACGATCGTCGGCCGAGGCCACAACGCCTCGGTGGCCCACATCGACCCGACGGCCCACGCCGAGATCCTCGCCGTCCGCGACGCGGCGACGCGGGTGGGTAGTTACCGCCTGGTCGGCGCCACGTTGTACTGCTCGGTCGAGCCGTGCTTGATGTGCCTCGGTGCCATGCACCACGCCCGCGTCCGGCGCCTGGTGTTCGGAGCCCACGAGGCTCGGATCGGGGCGACTGCCCGATTGGAGGCCCTGCGCCGGGCCGGCGCCGATTTCAACCACCGCATCGAGACGGTCGGGGGCGTGCTGGCTTCCGAGGCTTCGGAGCTGCTGCTCGATTTCTTCCGCGAGAAGCGGGCCGAGCGACAGAGCCGCGAGTCCCGTTCCCGGCCGTGTACCAACGGAGAGGTACCGAAGTGGTCATAACGGGGGCGCCTCGAAAGCGCTTAGTCTGCGTGAGCAGGCACGTGGGTTCGAATCCCACCCTCTCCGCCAAAAAAGAGATCG
>Ga0114949_10000970_pt1 | contig 16861 bp, 15 predicted proteins | sample N074metaG_FD_83505 | JGI IMG/M metagenome (GOLD analysis project Ga0114949, IMG submission 83505) | Deep subsurface microbial communities from Kermadec Trench to uncover new lineages of life (NeLLi) - N074 metaG | ecosystem: Environmental > Aquatic > Marine > Ocean trench > Sediment | place... | reverse complement strand
GTGCCGGTGTGATGCTGGCTGAATCCGGGTGCGGCGTTGACCTCGAGTATTTCCGCGATGCTCTGTCCCGCCTCGAGCTTGTTGCGGATTAGCTGAGCCTGGTATTCGAAACTCCGGAACCCCGATACGATCAGGAGACGTATGCCGTCGTCACTCGCCGCCTCGACCAATTGCTGCCAGCGTGCCGCGGTATCCGGCGTCAGTCTCTGCATACGCCCGACCAGGTTCGGCCCCACATCGACCAGGCCCGTCGCCTCGGGGTAATGCGGCAGGCACCGATCCTGGCCGTAGTCCGCGGGAATACCCAGTTCCTGGTGCAGCTTCTGGTGTATTTCGCTCGACAATTCTGTGCTACCTCTGACCTGACAGTTCGAAAAGCTGCCGGGATTGTCCCACAACGCCCGGCCCGAGCAAACGTATCCCGCGCCGTAAATTTCCGATTACAATGCCCGACCCGCAACTAAACGGGCGCAGGGATGTCACGAGACAGAATATTTGCAGAAGTCAGTGCAGAGGCCGGATCATTCGAGTTCAACGATGACGTCGCCGACGTCTTTCCCGACATGCTGCGCCGTTCGATCCCTGGCTACGCCGCAACCATCCAGGCGATAGGTGCGCTGGCGTCCCGTTACGTGCAGCCCGGCACGAGATGTTACGACCTCGGATGTTCACTCGGCGCCGCCACGCTCGCAATGCGACAGAATATCGCGGTACCGGGATGTCAAATCGTCGGCGTCGATCTGGCGCCGGCAATGATCACGCGATGTCGCGAGATTATCGCTGCCGATGACAGCGACGTCGATGTGTCGATAGTTGAAGACGATGTGCGACAGATCGCCATCGAGCAAGCCTCGATGGTCGTCATGAATTACACACTCCAGTTCCTGTCGCCTGAAGAACGAGATGCGATGATTGGCAACATATTCGATGGCCTGACCGATGGCGGCATCTTCGTGTTGTCGGAGAAAGTGGTGGATGAGGACCAGGAAGTGGAGGCGCTGCTGGTGCAAATGCATCATGAATTCAAACGGCAGAACGCATACAGCGCGCTCGAGATCAGCCGCAAACGCACTGCACTCGAGGACGTCCTGATACCGGAGAGCATTGCCGTGCACCGTGCACGATTGGAGAGCGCTGGATTCCGTCATATCGGAGTCTGGCTCAGACAATTTAATTTCGTATCGATCATTGCGACCAAATAGCGGTGTTTGACGTCGACACGTTTTTTGACAGCCTTGAGCAGGCTGGACTGGATTCGTGGCGAGCGCCGCTCGCGCCCTTACTGCGGGACCGTTTCGCCGACAGCGCGCATGGAGACATCAGCAAATGGCGAGCGATCATCGATAAGCTGCCTGACATCGCTGACCCAACAGCCATCCTCAATTCTTCAGCCGTGACTGCGGCGGGTCCGTCAGTGGATCCGGCACTGAGAAACGAGGCCAAGGAACTGCTGTTGCAACTCAATCCCTGGCGCAAGGGGCCGTTTTGTATTCACGGCATCAATATCGATGCCGAGTGGCGGTCTGATCTCAAGTGGGACCGTCTCAAGAATGAGATCACCCCGCTTATCGATCGGCGCGTTCTCGACGTTGGTTGTGGCAACGGCTACTACGCTTTGCGCATGACAGGCGCGGGCGCCCGGTTGGTCGTTGGCATCGATCCGACGCTGTTGTTTGTATTTCAGTTCCTGGCGGTAAACCATTTCCTGGCGGTGCCGCCTGTCAATGTCCTGCCGTTGCGACTACACGAATTACCCAACGCGCAGAAATTCTTTGACACCACGTTTTCGATGGGTGTGCTTTACCACCAGCGCGAGCCGCTCGAACACCTTGCCGGGCTCCGCGCAACATTGCGCCCGGCGGGCGAGCTGGTTCTGGAGACGCTGATACTTCCTGGAGCCGAATCGTTCGTACGCGAACCTGTTGGCCGTTATGCGCGCATGCGTAATGTCTGGCATTTGCCAACTGCGACTGCGCTCGAAGACTGGATGCAACAAGCTGGTTTCGTTGACATCAGGCTGGTTGCAGTCACTGACACCACGGTCCATGAACAGCGCAGCACCGAGTGGATGCCATTCGAATCCCTTGCGGAGGCGCTGGATCCGGACGATCCGAGTCGCACGATCGAAGGCCTGCCTGCCCCGACGCGGGCAATCGTCATCTGCAAGTCGCCTTCATCCGCATAATTCGCGGTGGCCGGAAACGTTAGTACTTGACTATCGGCTGGTTGTTTTCTAAATTTCAGACTGAACAGAAATAAGAGAACTCCGATGAACCTGTCACCTGCTGTCGAGAAGTATGTCCTCCATTGGGGCGAGATGGGCACCCGCTGGGGCACCAACCGAACCGTTGCGCAGATACAGGCCCTCCTCTATTTGTCTCCCCGACCGCTTCGCGCTGATGAAATCGTCGACTGCCTCTCGGTCGCCAGGTCCAATGTCAGCACCAGCGTCCGGGAACTGCAAAGCTACGGTCTCGTCAAGATGACGCACATGCTCGGCGACCGCCGCGATTATTTCGAATCGCCAAGTGATGTCTGGGAATTGTTTCGCGTGATCATCGAACAACGTAAACAGCGCGAGCTGAATCCAACGCTGTCGATGCTGCGAACCTGTGCGGTGGAGGTTGCTGACGACAATGAAACAGACGAAGTCACCAAACAGAGAATTCGCAACATGCTGCAGTTCGTGGAAACCACGAACGACTGGTATGAACAAATTCAGGAAATACCGACATCCACGCTGCAGAAGATAATGAAACTAGGCGCGAAAATTACAGGTTTTCTCGATAAATAGAGAACCGACGTCATTGCCGGGAGCGCAGCAACGTTAGCGCTTATCGGGACCGCTTATGATGGTTCTCACTCAGTTTTTGCAGGTATGCACCCCGCCAAGGTTTGCAGAGATTCTTTTTCCAGCGTCCTCAGGAACCAGACAGCGCCATCTGCCGAAGCCGCGTCCGGCCCCCCGTAAACTGCCCCGGCAACCCGCTGAAAATATCCGCCCGTCCCATAGTCGCCGGTCACTGCCTGTCCATTAATGCACTCGCTGCCGCTATACGAGCCCGCAACCAGGTAACCTTCCCGGGTACTCGACGACTGTTGCCAGCTTTGGCTTGCATGCGGATCGATTTTCCGGAGCCAGGTACGAGCGCCACTACCGGGGTCGGCGCGGAGTTCCTTTTCCCATAATCCGATATCGTTCGGGCTTTCGGACAACGGCGTCCAGCTGACCAGGTCGCTACTCAATATAAGGGGTGTCTGAATGACGGCGCTCGGGTCGGCATCGTCCAGAAAATACAGGAGTGAGGCTCCTTGCGAGGTCTTCATTTGCAGGCCGCTTGAGCCAGGGGGAATGTAGGCGTACCCGCCTGCTCCCAGGGTCAGGTCACCGAGTCCGACCTCGCCCGCGAGTACGAATATCTCGACGCTTTTGCCGGGCGATGCTCCGGTTGTGAATTGCCAGTCGGGCGGCAGCAATATGCGATTACTGGAGCGCCTGGTTTGCGGATTGCCGGCAAGTTGCTCCGCGCGCACGCCCGGCAGCCCCGCGATGAAAACGATCGGCAAGTCGTCAACCTGGATGAAGGCTGGATACGGCGTTTGCGGGGCAGTGGCCGCGCAAGCTGAAAGCACCAGCATTATTGCGAGGAGCGCAGCGACGACAAATTCGCCGGGAGCGAATTTGGACGCGAGCAGTGCGCCCGCAGGGCCGGCGACAGGAGGTTGCCGGTCAACCAAGCCCTTAAAAACTGTAGCAACATCAGGAGGTTGCCGCGTCGGGCTTCGCCCTCCTCGCACTGACGTTGGTATTTCTTCAGTTCGTGCCGCCCTCCTCACAATGGCATCAGATCCCTTCAAGAAATACCCAGTCCGTGAAAAGAAAAAAGCCGCCCAGAAACTGGGCGGCTACTAAGCAGAAGGTGTTTCAGGCCCAAAATCGCCGCTATTGAACTACCCAAACCTCTTTGTTCATCAATAATTCAACCAACCATCTCGTCAATGCCAGCGGTCTGCATTTCGGCTGTCGCTTACCCGCGCTGTCCAGGCGAACGGGCTTACGTCAATCTGAGCATCGCAATGAGAGGTATCACGAGAAGCTCAATGTCCGAAAATTCCGCTTCCAGCATGGCAGCCACGCCGGCATCGCCTCAATAACACCTCATCTCCGTGCGTACCGATGTGGTACGCGCGAATGCTACTACATCTTGTACCTGATGGCGAGTTATGTACAAGATGTCGTAGCCAAGGTTGTTTTGAGCCCCGATTTCGACAGGATTGATCAATATGGACGACAGCTATCCACTGAGCAGGACCAACAAAGTCCGGCAGTTACGGGAGAAGGCCAGCTACCAGCGGGACACAGTACAGCGGGTGCTGGATGCAGGCCTCGTCGCACAGGTCGCATTCGTTGAGGACGGAGCACCGGTCGTCGTACCCATGATTTATGGTCGTGACGGCAACACCATACTTCTGCACGGTGCGCGGAAAGCGCGCGTGATCAGGTTGTTGGAAGAAACCGAACAAGCATGCCTCAACGTAACACTGCTGGATGGCCTGGTGCTTGCACGTTCCGCGTTTAATTCATCCATGGAGTACCGGTCGGTCACGGTGTTCGGCGCGCCGCGCCTGGTTGAGGGATCCGACGCCAAGCTCCGTGCGATGCGCATCATCAGTGAACACACGATGCCCGGGCGTTGGGATGAACTTCGTGAACCTCACGATCGGGAGGTCAAAATGACCGGTGTTATCGCGCTGAAGATAGACACTGCATCTGCAAAAATCGCGGACAGCGGTGTTGATGACGAAGACGAAGATTACGAGATTCCGATCTGGGCCGGCGTATTACCGATCACAACGTCCATTGGCTCGCCGGTGGACGATGACCGTTTGCTACCGTGTGTCGAACCATCGGACGTCGTCAGGGCACTGCAATCAAGGAAAATCTAGGTCCTCAGCCGGCAGGTGACCGCGTTTCACCCACAAGACGCTGTCAGCGCCTGCGCGTAGCTCTGTCGCCCGGGCGGCAGGAAAACGCAACCAGGATTCCGCCGGAAGCTGGACATCACCATACCGGATCGACCCGCTGACGACGAAAATCTCCGTACCACCGGGATCAGACCTCACTGGATAGGTGCTCCCCGATGCGATCCACACCATGCCGACTCGTTCCGCGCCAAATTCGTGTAATGGAAGGTAGCTGGTGTTGGCATCATGACCTTCCTGCCAAAGACGCCGGTCGCCCGTGTCAATGACTACAGGCGTGAGATCCTGCGGATCGAATTGCCGCAGTTTGACCAGGATGCGGCAGCCGTCTTTGCTAAATGGCGCATGGCCGCTGCCAGGTGGATTCCTGACGTAGAAGCCGGCCGGGTAGTCGCCGTGATTATCTGAAAACACGCCATCGAGCACCAGGAACTCTTCGCCTTTTGCGTGCTCGTGACGGGCGAAGGAACTCCCTGCGGCGTAACGCACGATGCTGGTCGCTCGCGCCAATTCATCGCCAACACGATCGAGCATGATGCGGTCCACGCCGGATTCCGGCGAAGAAATCCACTCTGATTTCGACCGATTGACAATAACCGGTCTAGAGAAATCAGCGTTGATGCGCATTGCTATTGATCACACAAAAGACCTGCCTTATCGAAATTGCTACCGGCATGAGCCAGAAATGAGAAGGGCGCCCTCGGGCGCCCCACTCGTATCGTCGTTCAACAATCAAAGATCAAAATTATGCCGGAACACAACCTGGTACTGACGGCCAAATGGGTCATGCGTTCTGGCTTCAAAGTTCAGGTCCTGGTCGGCGAATGGAGGATCTTCGTCTGCGATATTGGTCACGTTCAATGCCAGTGACGTCCTGTCGTTGGCGAAAGTGTAATTGTAGTGAAGATCCACGGTCGTATACGAGTCGATCACGGAATTGAAGGTCTGTGCCACTGTTTTGTCATCGGTGTACTCATCAATGTGCCGAACGATAGCCCTGGCACTGTGCCGATCGTTATTCCAGCCAAACGTGAAATTGGCGCGCCATTCCGGTAGCGGCGCAGCAATGTTTTGTTCGTTGCGATTGCCGACGGCATCGATTGAGACCGTCGTTACCGAACCACCAACGACGCCAGGAACACCACCGATATCGTAGCTCAGCATGTAGCTGGCATCCAATCTGAGCATGAATTCGTTGGCGCCCGCCGTGGGGAAGTCGAAAACCGCCGATATGTCGATACCATCGGTATCAACGGTCGGTGCATTAATAAACGGCACGATAACCCTAGAGATTTCACCGCTGTGCTGGAGGTTGTCATTGCTCATTGCCTCAGTCGCATCGGCGGGGTTACGGATGATATCCGGGTCACGACAGTCCGGCGTTCGATCCACACACAGCGCATTCTCGATCGTCACCTTGGTTTGTCCGTTTTCCACCGCGATCACGTCTTCAAAATCGATATTCCAGTAATCCAGGGTAAGGCTGAAGTTCTCGGTGCCGGCGAGCACAAGACCCACGTTAAAAGTCGTTGCCGATTCAGGTGACAGGAGCGGGTTGCCGGCTGTATCGGCCGCCTTGAAGCCGGTTGACGGTGAACCACCACCTTTTGGAACATCAGAAAACGGGATCAGGTTTGTCTCCTGGTTAAATCGCTGATGGAGTGTCGGAGCACGGAAAGTTGTGCTGACCGAACCGCGAAACGACAGGACATCATTTACGCTCCAAAGCACAGCAAGTTTCGGGTCGAGCGTATCACCGATACCGCTGCCGTAGTCTTCGTAACGAAGAGCAACCTGCGCCTCGAAGTTATCTGCCAGGGGTACAGCGAGTTCGCCAAATAACGCATAGACATCCTGGGATTTATCGATTTCGATACCGCCGCCAATGAAGACGAAGGTACCGGGAATGGTGGCTTCCAGATTACGGTTGACGTCCAGGCTTTCGTCCCGGTACTGAATGCCAAAGGCTCCTTGGACGGTGCCGGCACCAAAGTCAAACAGATCGCCGCTGAACACGGCATCTACAACCAGCAGGTCGGCGGTCTGGTCGAGGTCATTGGTGCTACGCATGAATGGCTCAATCGACGGGTCGTTCGCGAGCGCCGGATTGCTGAAGCGGGTACTCAACGGATTGAAATAAAAGCAATCGCCCACGCCAGGCGTGCCCGTCGCGGTATCGCAATTCGGGCCGCCCAGACCGTTTATGGCATCGGCAAAACGCTGCTGAATCACCGTTGGACTGGATTCTTTGACATTGTTGGTGCTATAGCTCACCGACGCATTCCAGTCCCAGCCGTTGCCAAATTCACCCTGTAAGCCTGCGACAGCACGATAGGTTTCATAATCGCGAAATGAGGTCTGGGTCGACTGACTCTGGCCGTACGGCCGGCCCAGGTAGATCCCGGGGACGCCATGCGGGTTCGCGGGGTGCGTGGCTGGCATTGCCACGAAGTTTAGGACCGGGAAGGACGGCGAGTTGCCAATATCGCTGACATCGACAGAGTAGTAAGCGAATTCTCCGTAGAATTCGGCATTGTCGCCGATATCGGTGCGCAAGGTTGACCAGAGATTGATCTTCTCCTGGTCATCGGCAAGATTGAAATGTTTGACGAAGCTGTAGCCACAACGGCCTACGATTGGCGACAATCCTAAGTCAGCTGTACCCCCCAATACATTAAAAACAAGTCCCTCTGGCCCACAATCGGGCGCGGGGCTGGTCGCATCGTTAGCGATGAGCGGGACTCCGGCTACCTCCACCACGCCGGCAAAAAACCCGGTCGTCGGAACAGCGAGGGGAATGAATGCACCCGGGCCCGCCAATGTCGATACACCGCGGTTGGCGTTCAAAATGTCGTCGTTAACAAAACTCGCGAACGGCATGTCGCTCGCGACCAGTTGCTCGACTTCGCTGTAGGCGGCCGCGATTACGAGGTTGGTCGAGCTATTCTCCCAACCCCATATGCCGCTGATGTCCCAGTTGCCCTGATTCGGCGACTCCATGCGATCGCGGTAACTGGCGGAAACCTCGAGGCCCGAAAAGTCAGTCCGTGTAATTATGTTGACAACGCCGGCTACCGCGTCCGACCCGTAAATTGCGGCCGCGCCGTCTTTCAGGACTTCGAGACGTTCGATTGCAATGCCGGGAATCATGTTGATGTCGACAAAAGAGGCGCCGGAACCGGCGGAAGTCGAATGGATTACCTGGCGCTTGCCGTTGAACAGCACCAGGGTTTTATCCAGCCCTAAGCCACGCAAATTGATGTTTGCGGTACCGGTGTTACGGTTTTGTCCCCCAAGCGCATTGGAACGATTCTCGGAGCCGGTGTTGATCACCATGTCGTTGACGATGTCAGTTGTCGTAGGTGCACCCAGCGCCTCTAGATCGTTACGGTTGATCACAGCAATCGGTAGCGCGCCGGTGGTGCTGGATCCCCGGATGAGCGTGCCAGTCGTAATGATTTCTTCTATTACCTCATCGCCTGCCTGTGAATAGGCCAGTCCACTGACTGCCAATGCTGCGACGAAGAAGAGGCGGGAGATAAACTGAGCCGTTCCTCGGGTTCGATTAAGTATGCGCATAGCGTTCCCCTCTGTGTGTTTGAGAGTGCCTAATTTTTCATTCGGTCAATTATAGGCATTGGACACTAAAACTGTCGTTTCGATCACAACAACTCGCTGAAGGCAGTGACAGAACGTCAGCTCTTGTTCTTATGGGGAGTATAGTACTGAAAATAAGGGATTGCTGAATGCGGAATAACACCTACCTGGCTACCGGCGACCGCCGATTCGTCTAACTGTTGTAAAAAAGATACAAATTCGAGACTGCCCGGCCCAATGCATGGAGTAACAGTCGAGCGCGGCATACACCTGACCGGCAGTGGCCAAGGAAATATATCTTCAGGCGCCGTGTGGAAACTGGCTGTGTTCGAGTTCGAGCCGTAACAGCGCTTCCTTGGTCGGAATACCGCCGCCGAATCCGGTCATATCGCCGGAGCTGCCGATGACGCGGTGGCAGGGAATGATGATCGGGATCGGGTTGCGCCCATTGGCGGCACCCACTGCGCGGACCGCTTTGGGCCGGCCAATGCGTTTTGCGATGTCGCCGTAGGACAGGGTCGTTCCGTACGGTATTTTCTGCAACTCTTCGAGAACCTGCATCTGAAACTCGGTGCCACCAGGTTTCAGGTTCAAATCGAATGATTTGCGTTCGCCGGCAAAGTAGGCGCTCAGTTGCTCGCGGGCGTCGCCGAATGGTTTTTCCGAATATATCCAGTCCGGCTCCGGTTCCCGGCGCATCGATCCTTCGGGAAATCCAACCAGGCAAAGGGCTTCCTCATCGCCCGCCAGTAACAGGTCGCCAATCGGCGTCTCAAGGTAGCAGTAATACATCGATCTATCCTCCAGAGCCCGAGAGGGAGCTCCACAAAAGCACGGCGGCATAGGCGCGCCAGGGCCGCCATTCCTCGGCCCGTGCTGTCAATTCTTTCGGTGTGACGCGATCCGGATACGCAATTGCCTTGATCAGCCCGAGATCCGAGCCGGGAAACGCGTCCGGATTCTTGAGCGCACGCATCGCGACGTATTGCGCGGTCCAGTCGCCGATGCCTTTAATCAATTTCAAAGCGTTACAAAAATGTTCAGGATCCTGTGCGACATCGAATTGCAGGTCGCCAGCCTCCACCGCTGCAGAGACTCGCCGGATCGTCTCGGCGCGGCTTCGCACCAGCCCGATGTTGTGCAGCCTTGCCCGCATCAGCCGCTCCGCGGTCGGAAACAGGTGGCTCAATTGACCCTCGATACTGGTGCCCGGCAGATCCAGACGCTCACCGTATTTTTGGGCGATACGTCCGGCAATGGTGGTCGCCGCCTTGACAGAAATCTGCTGTCCCAGGATGGCGCGAATCGTGATTTCAAATCCATCCCAGGCACCCGGTACCCTGACGCCCGGATTTTTTCGCAACATGGCCCTGATCGATTTGTCTTGCCCGAGCGTGGCTCGAATCTCGGAAATCGGCGCGTCCAGATCGAACACCTCCCGTGCCGTCTGCACGGCTTCGAACAGAGCATTCGTGTTGACGCAATGCAATGTCAACGACAGGTATCCATCGCGCTGATCCGGACGGATCTCGACCACCCCGTGATCATCGTTCGAGATGATGGTTCGTGAATAGGTATTGCCAATGACGGCCTCGACCCCCGGCGTCGCGCGCGCGGCGAAGAATTCCAGAATCGATGGCCAGTCGAATGGTCGTCGATACGGCAGACGGACCGTCAAGGTCGCGGTCCGCCCGGATAACCCGGATTCCTCACCTGTCCTGCGAAGCTCACGCGGCGACCGACCATAGGTTTTCCTGAATGCGTCGTTGAAGCGGCGAATGCTGCCGTAGCCGGCCGCTGACGACACGTCACTCATCGGCAATGTCGTCTCGTCAATCAATCGTTTCGCGAAATGCAGCCGCTGTGTGTGTGCGACCGCCAGTGGCGACGCGCCAAGATGCCTGGTGAATAAACGGCGCAGGTGCCTGCTCGTAACGCCAAGACGGTCGGCCAGGCTCTCGATATTGCCGTCATCGAGTGCACCTTTCGAAATCAGCCGCAAGCCACGTCGAACCGTGGTCGAGGTGCCGCTCCAGGCGGGCGTGCCTGGCGCGCATTCCGGCCGGCAACGCAGACACGGCCGGAAGCCAGCTTCACCAGCCGCCGCCGCACTCGGGAAAAACCGTACGTTTTCGCTTTTTGGTGCATTGGCCGGGCAGATCGGGCGACAGTAGATGCCCGTAGACCTGACGCCGATGTAGAACTGCCCATCGAACCTTGCATCCCTGGCAAGTCTGGCGCGTTCGTAAATCTCGTTCTGCAACATTGGCTGGCCTCAACTAATCTGAGCGCCAGTATACGCCGCGACAGTGCCGAAAGTAGCCACAATCGGACGTGTAAATAATTAGGGGTCGAACCGATTTTTCGGCGTATTTGACGTGCCTGTATTGACGGCGGCGATCCAAAAAATCGGTTCAACCCACTGCTGTCCCAATTGGAAATGTTTGAAAAGTGGCGAGACCCGATGTTTATTGATACCGCCCATCATCATTATCGTTTGCGACTTGAAATCGGTGCGTTCGTAGGAGCGGCTTCCAGCCGCGATGTCGGTCGATTCATGAGCGCTCTTAGAAGATGGATCGCGGCTGGAAGCCGCTCTTACGAATGATTCTTGAGCGAATAAATATTAAGTGGGACAGCTCTGGGTTCGACCCCTATATTATTTGTCGATGCCACCCATGCACATGTATTTGATTTCGAGGTAGTCGCCCAGGCCGTACTTTGAGCCCTCGCGGCCCTGCCCGGATTCCTTGATGCCGCCAAACGGGGCCATCTCGTTCGAGATTATTCCTTCGTTGATGCCGACGATTCCGTACTCCAGTGCTTCACCAACGCGCCAGATACGGCCGACATCCCGGGAATAGAAATAGCAGGCGAGTCCAAATTCCGTATCGTTCGCCATCTGGATTGCTTCTTCCTCGGTCTTGAATTTGAACAATGGCGCTACCGGACCAAAAATTTCTTCGCGGAACACGCGCATGTCATCCCGGACTTCCGTCAATATTGTCGGCTGGATGAAGCAGCTGCCAAGGTCCGAGCGCTGCCCGCCGGCAACGACCTTGGCGCCTTTGGCCACGGCATCTTCGACGAACTCGAGCACGTCATTGGCCGCACCCTCATTGATCAGCGGACCGATCGTCACGCCGTCTTCCGCACCGTTGCCAATTTTCAGGTCAACCGTTGCGGCCATCAGCTTCTCTGTGAATTCATCGTAAACGCCTTCCTGAATAAGAATTCGATTGGCGCACACACAAGTCTGACCCGCATTGCGAAATTTGCAGATCATCGCCCCTGCGACAGCGGCATCGAGATCCGCGTCGTCAAACACGATGAATGGTGCATTGCCGCCGAGCTCCATCGACGTTCTCTTAACCGTTGCCGCACAATCGGCCATGAGTTTCTTGCCTACCTGCGTCGATCCCGTGAACGTCAGCTTCCGTACGATCGGATTGGCAGTCATTTCCGCACCGATTTCCAGGGTCCTGCCAGCAACGATATTGATAACGCCGGCCGGTACACCTGCCCGCTCGGCCAGCTCCACGAAAGCGAATGCGGATAATGGTGTCGCGTTGGCCGGCTTGCACACGATCGTGCATCCGGCAGCCAACGCCGGCGCGATCTTGCGAGTCAGCATCGCATTCGGGAAATTCCAGGGCGTGATGCAAGCGACGACGCCGACGGGCTGCTTGATGACAACGATGCGTTTGTCATCCGACGGTGCAGGAATCGTATCGCCGTAGACGCGCTTTCCTTCTTCTGCGAACCACTCGATATAGCTGGCGCCATACGCGATCTCACCGCGCGCTTCAGCCAGTGGTTTACCCTGCTCGGCGGTCAGGATTTGTGCGAGATCCTCCTGGGCGTCCATCATCAGGTTGAACCATTTGCGCAGAATGCCGGCGCGATCCTTAACGCTTCGTTTGCGCCAGGTCAGCATTGCAGCTTCGGCCGCTTCAATCGCGCGCCGCGTCTCAGCCGTGCCGCAGCTGGCAACGTCAGCGATCGATTTGCCGGTTGCGGGGTCGGTCACGGCGAAAGTATCGCCACCCTCGCCATCCACCCATTCCCCGTTGATATAGGCCTTTGTTTTTAGAAGGTTTTGGTCGGATAACAGCATGCTTGCTCCATGGGTTCGTATCATTACTGAGCCACGCAAGTGCGAAAGAATAGAGACTTATAATTGGCGCATCAATCAAATTTAGCCATTTCCGGCAATGTGACCTGGTTCACAATCTGCCGCGGCCCGGGAACCGCATCCCCGGAAGTTGTGACACGCTCGGACGACAACGATTTCCATCTATCGGATACTGATTCGCGTTAGGAACATCGATGCAGAGGGATTTGCTATGTGGTTACCTGCACCAGTTTACGAAAGCCTGCCTTATGTTTACATCGTCGGTGGAGCGCTGTTCAATTTGGGGACTGGCTACATCGGTGTAGCAGCGCCCGGCGCGTCACTTTATATCGCCTGTGGCCTTATCAGCATTGTTTACGGCGTGGTTGTTTTCGTGCGTCGTCAAGCACATCGGGCGGAGCCAGAGCAGATCGAGATCGCTGAATTCGCCTGACGAACTCCATCCTGAAAGGACTGGACCCACAAGAAAAGGGCGCGTCTCACGACGCGCCCTTTTTGCTTTTGTGGAATTGGTGCCGGAAGAGGGATTCGAACCCCCGTCTGAGCATTACAAATGCCCTGCTAGACCAACTCAGCTATTCCGGCGATCTAGGGACAGTTTACTGAATTGCCAGGCCTGATTGTCTATCAAGTTGACCGTCCCCGAATCGGGTTGTCAGTTGGACCTCGGACAGGTCGCCTTGTCACGCAGCAATATCCTCCCTTCGCCGTATTTCTCCATCATGGCACCGGCGCCCTTGCCGGGCGGCAGCCCGATATCAACGTAGAAAATTGTTGCATCGCGCGTTCTGGGCGTGATGTCTGCCGGGAGATCAAGTGACTTCGCCTGTAGTTCAACTTTTTCCGCACGGCTCATCTCGCTGAACAGGCCCAGTGAAATTTTGTATTTCCCGTCTTCAGCATCCATCAGGTAGGCGTCTGTGATACCGCCCGCCTTAAGTCGATCAATCATCGCGGCACCGATTTTGAGATTTGCTATGTTCCTGATCTGCACCCAGCTGCCGACAAAGACCTGTCCCTGTGTGGTGCGCACGCTGGCCCGCATGCCCTCGCTTTCGAAAGCAGCGATAGCACCGGCTGCTTCTACATTCGTCTTGAAAAAAATGCTGACGCAGGATCTGCCGACAATCGCAGCCAGGTCCGACGGTTTTCCGGATCCCAGCACGGCGCCAACGCTGGTGGCAGCCTGCGCGACGCTGGAATTAGAGACCGCCAGCGGCGGTCCGAGCTGGCTTTCTTCAACGACAGCCACGCCGGACTGATCCGGCTCTGTGGCGTAACGGGTCCACGAAAAATAGAGGATGTTCGCCACTATCAGGAGCATTAAGAGATTTCTCATGCCTTGCTTTGCACCATGTACGCCAGACCCTGCAGAACAAGATGAGGACGATGTAAGACATTGCCATCAAGCTGCTTTAGGATGCGCGCCGCGTCTCCCCCGGTCAAGACGATTTTGGGCCGCAGGCCGGCAGAGCGCATCGTCTTCGCAGCCCTTTCGATCGCACCGCAGACGGCGCTTATGGTTCCGCATTGTACCGCGCCACCGGTATTGCTGGCGAACAGCTCCATGCCGGGATGCGGATCCCTTACAGTTCCTGTTGGCGAACCTATGTCATTTGTTTCTTTGCTGAGCACCTGGGTCATCAGCCGCGGCCCAGGGATAATCTGGCCGCCCAGATGCTGGCCGCTCTTGTCCATCGCATCGATCGTCACTGCCGTTCCAGCGTCGACGATACAGACCGCGGAGCGGGTCTGCGCACGCGCACCGACCAAAGCGACCCAACGATCGACGCCAAGACGCCGTGGCTGACGGTAACCATTTTTGACCTCGTAGGCCGCTTTCTCGGATCTGGCAAAGTGAACGTCGATGTTACAATGGATGCCAATTACACCGGCAAGGCGGGTGGCGAATTCCGTACCGGCAACATTACTCACTAATACGTAATCTACGTTTGTCGGCAGGCGGGTCGTTAGTGGCGCGAATCCCCTCTGCTTGAGTTTGTCATGATCGATACTGCCGGCGCGAACAATTCGATCTTTCGTGAGAACGCCCCATTTCAATCGAGTGTTGCCAACGTCGAACAGCAACGCCCGGAACTCGCTCACGGATGTTCACCTGCTTGTTCGCCTGCCTTTTCGCCTGCCTGTTCGCTGAGGGTCACACTACCTGAGGTGATGCGCCGCCTGTCGCCATTGGCAACGAGAAGCAAAGCTCCATCGGTATCTACGCCTTGCGCCACGCCTGCGGCGCGCCCATCGGCCGTTTCGATCGTCACCTTCTGTCCGATCAGCCAATCGTATTGCTGCCATGCCTTTACAAAGGTCGAGAAACCGTCAACCTCGAAACGAACCATCGTGTCATAGAGATGCTCGATGAGTGCCGCCGAAATAACGGCGCGGGACGGCAGTTCATCGCTACAGGACGCCAGATCGGCCGCCCCGCCGACGCCACTCGTGATCCTGGAATTGACGTCAGTGTCTTCGAGATCGACATTCAGGCCGATTCCGACGACGACGGTTACACACCCAGCGTTCGCCGCCACGACTTCTGACAACACGCCACCGAGTTTGCCGCCCCGCGCGATAATGTCATTAGGCCATTTCAGGCCGATACCGCGAATTCCAAGCCGCTCGAGTGCCTGTGCAATACCGGTTCCGATGGCGAGAGACAGGCTTGGCAAATTCTCCGGCATATGCCTGAACGTGAACGCCATCGACATGCACAAACCCGAGGATGGCGGTGAATACCAGCTGCGATCCATGCGACCGCGGCCGGCGGTCTGGTTCTCAGCCAGTGCGACGCGATACCGGCCCGGCGCCGGGCAACGCTGCTTGAGGAGATAACTGTTCGTAGACTCGATCTCGGAAAACACTTCGAGAATGTCGAGATGGGAGCGAATTTCTCCACTGATGGCGTCGCGAATTCTGTCAACGGTCAGCGAATTCATTTCGTTGGTTCGCGCTGTCTTCGAAATATCATCAGGCGCACCTGTCTTGATTCAGATCCGTCACGCATGCGCTGAAGATTGGAGCGGTGCGTGAAAATGATCATCAGGACCATGGTGACGCAGTAAATAAAAAGTGGCTGATCGTCGGGAAACCGGGTTGCCGCAATGAAGATCGGCGCGGTGATCGTGGCAGCAATCGTTGCGAAACCGACGTAGCCGAACGACGTCAACACGATCGCCCAGGCGAGGAGAACCGGCAACAGCAGCGCGGGAGACAAAACAACGAGCGTACCGCCCAGGGTTGCGGCCCCTTTCCCGCCTTTGAAATTATGCCACATCGGCCAGACATGACCGATAACTGCAGCGGCCGCACAACAAAGCATAAGCCACTCTCGCGAAAGCGTGGGATCGGTGCCCACGTACGGCAAGTTGAGCCCGGGGACGACGCCAGCGCCCAGCGCGCCTTTGCCGACATCGATAATCACGACGCCGAGCGCAAATATCCAGCCCTGCGTGCGCAGCGCGTTGGTTCCGCCGGCGTTGCCACTACCCATGGTCCGGATATCCACACCGCCCCGAAACCAGCCGACAACCATTGACCCCATCACCGAGCCAACGAAGTAACTGAGTAGAAACTTGACGCTGAGTTCTAACATTTACGAACAACGAGAATTTTTGAACCAGGGAGGCGGACATTGTAGCATCAGGGCACCAGAGCATTGGGCGATCAAATAGTGCAAAACCGCCCCATTCCGCTTTTTATTAATCCGGTCGCGGGCAGAGGACGCGCCGCACGCCATGCTGAATCGATCTGCCGCTTGCTGGCTGACAACGGCGTAGCTCATGAAGAGATTCACAGTACTGCTGTTGGTGATATTGAATACAAAGTTCTTGCGGCTGCGTCCGCAGGTGCGAATCGAATAATCGTTGCCGGCGGTGACGGCAGCGTTCACGAGGCAGTTAACGGAATCCTGCAATCCGCTTCACAAACTGCACTCGGCGTGATTCCGCTAGGTACCGGCAACGACTTCGCCAAAGCGTGTTCAATCCCAGTGCACTGGGAAGACGCAACCAGGTTGCTCGCTGATCGGATCAGCAATGACATGCCGTCGCGGTACATCGACGCCGGTCGCATGAATGATCGATACTTCGCCAACGGCGCCGGCATCGGCTTTGATGCAAAAATCAATCAAATTGC
>Ga0114949_10000967_pt1 | contig 16882 bp, 13 predicted proteins | sample N074metaG_FD_83505 | JGI IMG/M metagenome (GOLD analysis project Ga0114949, IMG submission 83505) | Deep subsurface microbial communities from Kermadec Trench to uncover new lineages of life (NeLLi) - N074 metaG | ecosystem: Environmental > Aquatic > Marine > Ocean trench > Sediment | place... | reverse complement strand
GCCTGGCGTCGACACAGCACCGAAATGAGAAAATTGCTTAGAAAACTGCTCAGATACGTGGCCTACGTCGGGGCGACGATGATCATTGTGCTCGCCGTTGCTGTGGGCATTTTCCGGCTCATGCTGCCGCGGCTGCCCGAGTATCAGGAGGAGATCAAAGCCTGGGCAAGTGCCGCGATCGGCATGCAGGTCGAATTTTCCGGCATGAACGCACGCTGGCGCCTGAGCGGGCCGGAACTGAGTTTTTTCAACGCCGAACTCACGAACATTGGCGCGACGGAGAGTTTTCTGGCTGCCGATGAAGTCAGCATCAGCGTCGGATTATTGCGCCTGCTGGCAGACCGCGAATTCGTCGCGGATCGCATCCTGATTCGGGACACTCATATTGATATAAGGCAGGACCAGGCGGGCCAGTGGTTGCTGCAGGGGATACCCATCGAACGGGTCTTCGGCTCTCGCGATGTTGCCACAGAAGATGGCGGCGCGGTCGAGGTCATCGGCGAGGACATCCATGTTGAATACGAACACCCGGAATCGGGTCAGGTGGTGCGGTTTACGATTACATCGATGTCGTTATTGCGGGACGCGGAGGGAATTGAACTGTCAGCGACCATTGACCTTCCCGAGCAGTTCGGCGACCGCCTTGAGATTACCGCGGACCAAATAGCGGGCAATGGCGATCAGGCCGTATGGCGGCTGTTCATAGAAGGCAATGAGCTGGATCTGTCCGGATGGTCGCGCCTGCAGCCGGTCGGCCTGCCCGGGATCGACTTCGGGTTCGCCAATGTCAGCCTGTGGCTGGACTATGCGCCCGGCAACCTGCTGCGTGCCACGGCCAACATCGTCATTTCCGACCTCAGCTTGCGCGGCGGACCCACGGGATCTCCGTTCGGTCTGCAGGGCCGCATTGAATACTCAACAGAATTAAACGGCTTCCTGCTGGCCGCAAACCAGTTTCGCCTGATGACCGTGGATGGCGACTGGCCACAGTCGTCGCTGATGCTGCGCGTTATGCAGGACGAGGAGGGCAGGCTGGAGGGGCTTCGGGCAAGCGCGTCGTTCCTCGATCTTGATGACTTGAAATATGTGACTGCATGGATTCCGGCGGCACAGCAAGCGGTACTGGCAGACATCCAGCCGAGCGGCATTTTGCGGGAGTTGAGCATCGAACTGACCGATCTGCAGTCAGATATGCCGGAATTCGATGTGACGGCCGATTTGCAGTCCGCAGGATTTGCCGCCAGCGATGGGCGGCCAGGCCTGCGAGAATTCAGCGGCAGCATCCGTGCGGACCGTGACGGTGGTCGCATCGAAATCGAATCGACTGATCTGCAGCTGGATACCGGCTCATTGCTCGCCGAGCGAGTCTCGTTCGATGACGCCATGGGCACCATAATCTGGCGCCGCAACAGTAACGGCATCATCGTGCTGTCCGACAGCATCCGGCTTCGCAACGCGGATTTCGACAGCCAAAGCAGCCTGCAAATCAGCGTGCCGGCCGACGGCGGCGCTCCTTTTGTGGACGTTGAGAGTGACTGGAGCATCAACGACATTAGCACCATCGGGCGCTATCTGCCGGTCAGCATGCGCGATGCGCCGATCGGCCAGTGGTTGCGAATGGCGGCTGTGTCCGGAATCGTCAGGCGAGGAACATTGCGCCTCAACGGATCCCTCGAAGATTTTCCATTTGACGATGGCGACGGATCATTCCACGTTTCTGCGGATTTCGAAGATTTCGTATTGCGGTATTCGGAACGGTGGCCGGTCCCCGAAATCAGCTACATTGATGTCGTTCTCGACAATATGCGGTTGACCTCAAGCCGCAACTTCACGGATATTCTTGGCAACAGTATCGAGAATGCGCGTGTCGTCATTCCGGACCTGCGCAATCCCGTCGTCGAGATCGAGGCCTATGCAACCGGAACGCTGGAGACGTTGCGTCGCTATGGCGCGAATAGCCCGATCAACGACGTTCTTGGCGGGCAGCTTGAGCATGTCGAGGTTGGCGGCGAGGCGTCGATCGATCTGCGGGTTAGTTACCCGGTGAACGACAAACTGAACTATGACTTCTCCGCACGCCTTCAATTCAGCAACGGCTCAATTCTCGTCGATGGTTTTCCCGCAGCGATCACCGAGTTGAACGGCATCGTTTCGATCACAAAGGACAGCATTGGCGCGGAATCGCTGTTCGGCCGCTTTCTTGGTAATCCGATCGACATTGAACTGACGCGCACGACCGATCCGCTGTCCTTGCACAGTGTCTTGCTCGACGCAAGCGGCAGTACTACCGCAAAAGCGCTGGTCGATGAACTCGGGTTGCCGTTGGCGGAAATTGCAACAGGCCGCATGGACTTTAATGCCAGCATTCGATTCCCGGATACACAGGCGGAGTCGCCGGGGACCATGCGGATAATCATCGAATCGGATATGCGCGGATTCGGCCTCGAGATGCCGGCGCCGTTTGCAAAGGACCCCTCCGAGGTGCTGCCGCTGATCCTGAGCATGGATTTTCCTGAGAACAATCGAATCGATAGCAGCGGCAGCCTTGGCGAAAATTTCAAATGGAATTCCCGCTTCCTGAAAGCTCAGGATGGCTGGGATTTTGACCGTGGCGTGTTGGCGGTGGGCGGCGACTATCCCGAGTTGCCGCAAGTGCGCGGACTGCATATCACGGGTCAGACCCCCGAAATACGCGTACACGACTGGCTTGAGCTTGCGCGTCGCGGCGACGAGGAGTCCGGTATCGGCGACCGGGTGCGAACGATCGACGTGTCGATTGACAACCTGTATGTGATCGGTCAGCAGTTGGTCGATCATCGCGTCAGTGTGAACAGGGGCGGGTCGGACTGGATCATTCAGATCAGCGGTGGGCAAGCCGAGGGCATGATCACCGTACCGTATGATTTCGCGGGCGAGCGACCACTGATCGTGAAAATGGATCGACTCTTCCTGCCTGGCAGCGATGAGGAATCGGCAGCGGACGAAATCGCTGTGGATCCGCGCACGCTGCCGGAGATCAGGATAACAGCCGAGGATTTTGCACTCGGCGACCGGTATTTCGGGAGACTCGAAGTCGACCTCAAGCGGACGGAAAACGGGCTGGAGGCGGTAAATCTGCTGTCGGTCGATGAAACATTTTCGTTGCAGGGTGCTGTTGGCTGGGTCGTCGACATTTACGAGGAATCCGGTCAGCGCACTTACCTGAATGCCAAACTCAAGAGTACGGACGTCGAACAGACGGCCCGCCGCCTGAATTACCAGCCAGGCATCATCGGCGGCGATCTCGAATTGGATGTAGAGGTCAGCTGGGCGGGCGGCCCGCGTCAGGATTTCATCGCCTCGCTGAACGGCAAGGTGCAGGCGCGCCTGGGCGATGGCCGGTTTGAGGACGTTGACCCGGGGGCCGGCCGCGTCTTCGGCCTGTTGAGTTTCGTCGCCTTGCCACGGCGGCTGTCGCTCGATTTCAGGGACGTATTCGATAGCGGGTTTACGTTCGACAAGATCACCGGCGAATTTCGCCTGGTCAACGGAAATGCGTTTACCTGTGATCTGACCTTGACCAGTCCTGCGGCCGATGTCGGCATCGTTGGGCGTGCCGGGCTCAACGACAGGGACTACAGTCAGACAGCGTTGGTCAGTCCTAATGTCGGTAACACGCTGCCGGTCGCCGGATATGTGATCGCGGGGCCGCAAGTTGCTGCAGCGCTGCTGATCTTCTCACAAATTTTCAAGAAACCGCTGCAGGAGATGGGTCAGGTTTACTACGCAATTGACGGATCATGGGACGACCCATCGATCGATGCCGCGGACGAGGCTCGATTCGCCAGTAGCAGCAGCCTGGCAGGCTGTATTGAGTCGACGGACTAGCCCTCGGGGTACCCGGGGGGGTCGTAGGAATCACGGCACTGCGGATCGCCAGCGGCACATCGGTGTCGCAGAATCTGCAGGACGTTGATGGTGTGTTTGTCGATGAGTGGTATGGTGATTCTGTGAGTAGAATGTCCGGTGCCGGAGCACCGCATTTTTGAATGAGGCAATGACGGTATTGAATAAGCAGACAGAAAACGAGAACACAGTTGAATCCGTAATGTCGAGGGTATTGGGGCCGGCGGGTCTTGAGGAACGGCACCTCAACAAAGCCCTTGGGTCAATCAATACACGCGACGTCGATGCGGCGGACCTCTACTTTCAGGTTAGCCGTCACGAGAGTTGGCTGGTTGAAGATGGAATCCTGAAGGAAGGGAGTTTCAGTCTTGAGCAGGGGGTCGGTGTGCGGGCTGTGTGTGGCGAGAAGACCGGCTTCGCCTATTCCGACGAACTGTTGTTGCCAGCTCTCGAACAGGCCGTAGGGGCGGCGCGTGCAATATCGCGCCAGGGGCAGTCCCGGGCAGTGCAGGTCGTACCTGCCGGCCGTTCACTGAATCTCTATCCGGCAATCGATCCGACCGTCAGTATTAGCGACGAACAGAAGAAATCGCTGGTTAGCATGATCGATCGCGAAACGCGCAAGCTCGACCCGCGAATCGAACAGGTGATTGTGAGCCTGAGCAGCAGTCAGGACCTGATCCTGATCGCTGCTGCCGATGGCACTCTTGCTGCAGACGTGCGGCCACTTGTACGGCTCAATATCAGCGTCATCATCGAAGACCATGGCCGGCGTGAACATGGTTATGCAGGATGCGGGGCAAGGGCGGATCTCAACTATTTTCTGAACAACGACATAGCCATGGAACAGGCCCGTGAGGCTGTGCGCCAGGCCGCTGTGCTGCTTGACGCGGAGGCGGCGCCGGCGGGAACAATGCCTGTCGTTCTCGGTAATGGCTGGCCCGGTATCCTGCTGCATGAAGCTGTCGGCCATGGGCTGGAAGGAGATTTCAATCGCAAGGGAACGTCGGCATTTAGCGGCCGTCTTGGGCAAAGGGTCGCGTCGCCGCTGTGCACGATCGTCGACGATGGAACGATCGCAAATCGACGTGGATCGCTGTCGGTAGACGATGAAGGCACACCGGGACAATATAACGTGCTGGTTGAGGATGGCATCCTGAAGGGCTATATGCAGGACAGGCTCAATGCGCGTCTGATGGGCGTCGCTCCAACCGGCAACGGCCGCAGGGAATCGTTCGCGCACATTCCGATGCCGCGCATGACCAATACGTTCATGCTGGCCGGGCCTCACGATCCGCAGGAGATCATCGAGTCTGTCGACAAAGGGCTTTACGCGCCGAATTTCGGCGGCGGTCAGGTGGATATCACATCCGGTAAATTCGTTTTTTCAGCCATCGAGGCTTACCTGATCGAGAATGGCAAGGTGACCAGGCCGGTCAAGGGTGCGATGCTGATCGGCGACGGCCCCGAGGTACTCAGCCGAATCTCGATGGTTGGGAATGACCTGGAACTCGATAAGGGTGTTGGTACCTGTGGCAAAGATGGCCAGTCAGTTCCAGTCGGCGTGGGGCAGCCAACCTTGCGCATCGACGAACTGACGGTCGGCGGCACCGCGTGAAAGCGCCGGCCCAACTGGACTAATATGCGGGCTAAGGACAGTCAACACAGGTCAAACTAACAGGTACTCCCATATGTGGGTGTCCAAACCAATATACGAAAGTCTGCCGTATTTCTATTTACTGGTTGGCGCAGTGTCTCTGGCGGCCTCCATGTATCTCAATCACTGGTATTGGCCGACGATCTGCTTTGTTGTTGGCCTGGGTAGCCTGGTTGCCGGTCTTGTGGTGTGGCTGAAGCGACGTGACCATCGCAACCTGGGCAATCGTTCAAACCAGAGTCATGACCCCTGAGAAAATCCTTGACCGATCTTAGCCATCAACTGGTGCAATATTCGAGTTAGGCCCGCTTGGTGGTGGCAGTGGAGTCGCCGCTGTTTTCGGCCTGGCGCAGGTCGGTGTAGATCAGTTGGTGAATTCCGAGGTTTATTTTATCGCCATCCTTGAGGCGATATTTTTTCACCCGGCGGTCGGCGACATATATTCCGTTGGTGCTGTTGAGGTCCTCGATCGTGCACCCGGAATCATCGCTGATGATTTGTGCATGATGTCGGCTCACATACTTGCTCTTGATATAAATCTCGTTGTCCCGAGCGCGACCGACAATGACCCGGTCGGCGCCAAAAAAGTACTCCGACAGTGTTTCGCCATCGCTTTGCACTTCAATCTTCGTCAGGTACGTTCGTTCCGATGCATTTGACACGATACGTGGCAACTGGCGTAACCTGCCCGTCGAGGACTCTTCGTCGTTCCAGCGAAGTTCTTCAATGGCGGACACGATGCTGCCTTCTGTGACGCTCGTCTCCTGATCGGCATATGCGCACAGCAGTGCAGTATCGCAAAGCGTATTGATCAGGCGTGGAATGCCACCCGAATACGAATAAACCATTCCGTATGTATCCTCGGCGAACAGCGGTGTGCCCTTCAAGCCAGCAACCGACAGCCGGTGCTCGATGTACTCCCGCACTTCCCGCCGGCTGAGTTCATTGATGTGAAATCGAAGACGGACGCGTTGTACCAGTTGCCTGAGACCCGGGCTGTCCAGCGTGTCCTTGAGTTCGGGCTGCCCGGCCAGAATAATACGCAATACCTTTTCCTTGTGCGTTTCAACTCCGGACAGCAGGCGAATTTCCTCGAGCACTTTTTTGGAGAGGTTCTGCGCCTCGTCAACGATCAGCAGCACCTTTTTGCCCTTGGAATATTGTTCGATCAGGAACGTGTTCAGCATGTCGAGCAATTCGACCTTGCGCTTGTTGAATGGTTTGAAGCCAAATTCCAGCAATACGAATTGCAGGAACTGGGTCGGTGTAAGCTGAGTCTGAGATACGATTGCGTAGACTACATCGTCTTCCAGGTCGCCCAGAAATGACTGCAGTAACGTGGTTTTTCCCGAGCCGATTTCGCCGGTAATGACCACGAATCCATCGGCCAGCCATATGGTCGATTCCATATAGGCTTTTGCGCGCGCATGTTGCTTGCTCCAATAGACAAATTCCGGATCGGGCGTAAGCCCGAACGGCTGCTGTTCGAGACGGAAGTGTTCGAGATAGGTCATCACGATTTGAGTTTATTATCGACCTTATGTCGTTGAATTGTGGGTCAATCCCCTAGTGTACCTGCATTTTAACGTTGCCGGCCGATGGAAAACGCGAGCCACGTCGCGTTTGCCTATTCGATCAGCAGCGCTCGAATTCGGTCAATTTCCCGGGTTCGGACTGCAGGGCTGTCGGCGACGACCGTAATGTGCCCGAGTTTGCGGCCCGGCCGCGGCGCCTTCCCGTAGTCGTGCAACCAGGCGATATTGCTTCCCAGTTCAACAGCAGGCGACGGCATGGTTCCGATCAGGTTCAACATGGCCGAGTGGCCGACTGGCGACACATCGCCAAGTGGCAGATCCAGCAGTGCACGCAGATGATTTTCGAACTGGCTGGTCGCTGCGCCTTCGATCGTCCAGTGCCCGGAGTTGTGTACTCTTGGGGCGTACTCGTTAGCGAGCAAGCTCTCCCCGACCACAAAGAACTCGATGGTAAGCACACCGACATAATCGAAGTGCGATAACATTTTTCCGAGGTAAAGGCTGGCGAGTCTGGTCAGGCCATTCAGGTCGACCGGTGCCGTCGAACAGTCGAGTATGCCGTTGCAATGTTGATTCTCGATCAGCGGATACATCGCGATGTCCCCCCGAACATTGCGCACGCCAATAGCGGATACTTCGCGGTCAAAGGGAATCAACTTTTCCGCGATCAGATTGCTGCCACCGAGTGTGGCAATCGCGCCTGCAATTCCTGTCTCGTCACGAACAATGGTCTGGCCCTTGCCGTCATAACCGAGTCGGCGAGTTTTTAGCACGAGCGGCAAGCCAATGTCTTTTGCAGCGCCAACAAGATCGGTTGCCGATTCAACGGTCCGGTACGGCGCTACGGGTATCTGCAGCGACTCGAACAGGCGTTTTTCGCATAGCCGGTCCTGAGCGAATCGTAATGCGTCTGGCGGTGGGTACACGGGAGTGTCGGTGGCAATCTCTTCAATGGCTTCAACCGGAACGTTTTCGAACTCGTAGGTAACGATGTCCGTTTCTCCGGCCAGTTGCCTGAGGCCCTCAATGTCGTCAAACGGCTTCCTCAGCACCGGGCCGACGATCGCGGCGGGAGGATCCGGCGACGGATCCAGAAAAACAAATTCGAGATCGAGGTTCTTTCCTGCGATGCCCAGCATCTGGCCAAGCTGGCCGGCGCCGATGATGCCGATGCGGGTCATTTGATCAAAACGCAATGGCGGGCTAGCTGCGAGGATCGCCGATTGCCAGCACGCTGTCGGTTTGCCGTTTTCGATAAGCGTCCAGAGCGACGGCCAGTTCGTCATTGTGAGTTGCAAGAATGGACGCCGCCAGCAGTGCCGCGTTGATTGCACCGGCCTTGCCGATCGCCAGGCCGCCAACGGGCACGCCGGCAGGCATTTGCACGATGGACAGCAGTGAATCAATGCCACTCAGCGTCTTCGACTCAATCGGCACGCCGAGGACGGGCAAGCGCGTTTTGGCTGCAGTCATGCCGGCCAGGTGTGCCGCGCCGCCCGCACCGGCGATAACGACCTGCAGGCCCCGCTCGACGGCGGTCCCCGCATACTCGTGTAACAGGTCTGGCGTTCGATGCGCTGATACGACCCGGACTTCGTGCGCGATACTCAGGGAATCGAGCGTTTCGCTCGCATGCTGCATGGTGTCCCAGTCGGAGTGGGATCCCATGATAATTCCAACTATTGGGTTCATTTGTGCGCAGCCTGATGACATCAATGCCAATTCTACAATCAGCGAGGCGTGTTCTGCATCTTCGATGCCAGTTCCTTGTGAACTTCGGCGAAAATTCTCCGCCGTATCAATCGCCGTGCCATGTGATGCGTGGCTGCCTCGTATGATTTCGCCTGCTCACGCAGCGCGCGATTTTCACCACCGATCAGTTCAAAAAATTCGAGCAGAACGACCTGCCCCTCCGCGGCGATACGATCACGCCATCGTTCCGACGCTCGAAATACGTCTTTCGACAGGTTGTGGTGATGTCCGAGTGCGTACAATGCGGCGCGAATCGGTTCCGGGTCAATCTCGCGCATCAATTTGCCGATGAGTTGCTTCTGCCGGCGCAGCGCGCCATGCGAATTCATTCTTTTTGCAGTCTGCACGGCCTCCAGCAGGGCATCGTCCAGCGATATGCCGACCAGTTGCTCGCTGGTCAGATCAAGCAATTGCTCGCCTAATGTTTGCAAGGCCAGATATTCGCGTTTCCGGGCGCTTTTGCTGGGCTTTGAAGGCGGCATAAATAGTGGTTGGGCGACACAGACTCGTTGCGGCATAGTATCATGCGCACCGGATTCAGAACTGACGGAAGGGAACCGACAGTCAATTGGAAAACAGCACAGGAACTGACAGCAAATGAATGGATCGGCCGGGCGTTCCACCCTGGATCAAAGGGAACTTGAAGACATCGTGTCGCTGCTTCTGCGCGAAGCGCGCGAACAAGGTGCGGACCAGGCCGAGGCGGCCGCCAGTCACGCCATTGGCCTGAGTGCGACCGCGCGGCTCGGCAGTGTGGAAAGTCTTGAATATACCAATGATCGCGGCGTCGGCATCACGGTGTACAAGCGTCAAAAAAAAGGCAGCGCCAGCACCACCGATTTCAGCCCGGCCGCCCTGCGCGAAGCCGTCATCAAAGCGTGTTCATTTGCCAATTATACGGCGACGGACGAGTACTCCGGCCTGGCGGATGAGGACATGATGGCGGACGACTTTCCCGAACTCGAACTGGTCCACGAGTGGGATCTGCAGTCTGACGATGCAATTCGTATCGCGATCGAGTGCGAAGATGCTGCCAGGGGATTTGACAGCCGCATTACCAATTCGGAAGGGGCGTCGGTAACGTCGAGTAGTAGTGTCAGCGTATACGGAAACTCGCATGGTTTTCTGGCTGGATACCCGAAGACCAGTCATAGCATTAGTTGTGTCGTCGTTGGTGAGTCCAACGGCGATATGGAACGTGACTACTGGTACAGTTCCGCACGCGACGCCATGGATCTGGAGACGCCGGAGGAAATAGGCAAAACCGCCGCGAGACGCACCGTTCAAAGACTGGGTTCGCGAAAAATCAAGACCGGGAAGGCACCGGTCCTGTTCGCGCCGGAGGTGGCGCGCGGCTTCATTGGCCATGCGATCAGCGCAGTGTCCGGCGGTGCTCAGTACCGAAAGTCAACATTCCTGCTGGACGCAGTCGGCGAGAAGATCTTTCCGGAATTCGTACAAATACAGGAGCGGCCACACATTCCCAAGGGCATGAGCAGCACACCGTTTGACGCGGAAGGCGTTGCCACGAGCGACCGCGATCTGGTCGTGGACGGCGTGTTGCAAGGTTATATCCTGGGCTCCTATTCCGCGCGACGGCTTGGGCTGCAAACAACGGCGAATGCGGGAGGCGCGCACAATCTGCTGGTGCCAGGTGGCAGCGAAGATATGCAATCACTGATCAGGTCTCTCGATCGCGGCATCCTGGTGCACGAGCTTATCGGTCAGGGTGTCAATGCCGTTACCGGCGATTACTCACGCGGTGCCGTCGGTTACTGGATAGAGCAGGGCGAGATTTGTTACCCGGTGAGCGAGATCACGATTGCAGGCAATCTGAGAGAACTTTACCACCAGATTACGGCGATCGGCAACGATCAGGATTTGCGTAGCGGCATTCGGTGTGGCTCTTTGCTGGTCGATGCGATGACTATCGCTGGCGCGTAAGGCGCTCCTGCTCTTCAATCTCGTCCAGCAGATCGGACAGCGTCCGCTCGGCGACCGTCCTGCCGATAGCGGCATCAAGTTCCGTCCCCAGTGCCTCAATTCCGTCAGACCAGTTTGGATCCCTGTGGGAACCGGTTTCGCCGGTTACCCTGACGACATCGAGAATTTCCTGCAAGCGGATGCGCGACATTTCGCGGCCTGGTAACAGTTCCTCCTTCTCTGTCGATAACAATAAACCGGCTGCCTCCAGCGCGCTGCCGATCGGTACGATTGCGATCGAAGGAATGTGCAGCCTGGCACTGATCTCGCTTGAAGTGATTGAATTGCCTGGCTCGCGAAATGCCTTGCCCGCGTGATACATGATGTCAAGGGCCAGGCGCTCGCGCATGGCATTGGAGAGTTTGGGTTCCTGGCGGCCGATTCGCAAAAACGCCGGCCGTTGATGATAGAACGCCAGTTGCGCGCCGATCAGCAGCACCAGCCAGTTGAGGTACAACCAGATCAGCGTCGTGATGGCAACGGCAAATCCGGCGTAAATCTGTTGCGTGCGTGTTGCGAACATCACGAACGTCGTGAATATCGCACCCATGGTCGCCCACATGAAGCCGCCAACCACGCCACCAACCAGTGCGGATCTGAAATTGACCTTGGTATTCGGCATGAACATGTAGAGGAATGTGAATACGCCGGAGATCAACAAGTATGGAACGAACTTCCCGCCGACCAGGATAATCGGTCCAAGGGCATCGTTACTGAGCAGGTACTGGACCACGGTATTGCTCTGAATCGAGGTGATCATGCCGATGGCCGTTACCATGGCCAGCGGCCCAACGAGCAGCACGATGAGGTACTCACTGAAGCGGCGCGCGATACTCCGTGGTTTCGCGACATACCACACGTAGTTGAAGCTTTCTTCGACCTTCTGCACCATGGTGATCGCGGTGTACAGGAAGAATGCCAGGCCGACACCACCCAGTACCGATCCTCTGACATTGTCGACGAGGGCAAGGATCTGGCTGGTGATCTGTTCTCCCTGTGCGCCGAGCGGGGCGAGCAATCCCGAGAGGTACGGCTCGAGCTGGTTGAAAACACCGAACCCCTTCAAAATCGCAAAACTGAATGCAAGCAGCGGAACAATGGACAGCAGCGTCGTGTACACGAGGCTCATTGCCCGCATCGTCAACTGGCCGGAAAAAAAGTCGCGCAGCATGGCGTACAAATAGCGCATTACGGTCGCGACCACCGCGCCGACCGGGCCGGCTTTCGTCAAGCGGTCTCCCCAGACGATCGAGTCGAGCAGCGTTTGCATTTTCGCGATCAATTCTCGGGTCCCTGTGGTAATTTCCGGTGCCCGGCACCGGCAATTCATGGATCAATTTACGCGGTCAGGATTCGCAGCGCCTCTCTGTACTTGTCGCTGGTCCGTTGTATGACCTCTGGCGGCAAGCGGGGCCCGGGTGCGCATCTGTCCCAGTCCAGTGTGTCCAGGTAGTCGCGCACAAACTGTTTGTCAAAACTCGGCGGGCTGATGCCAGTCCGGTATTCGCTTGCCGGCCAGAAGCGAGATGAATCCGGCGTGAGAATTTCGTCAATGATAAAAAGCCGGCCACCGTCGTCCAGTCCGAATTCGAATTTGGTATCGGCAATAATAATGCCGCGACCAAGAGCGTATGCTGCTGCGCGTTCGTAAATTTGAATGGAGACATCCCGCACCCGCTCCGCAAGGTCATCGCCGATCATGTTCCGCATCACGGAGAAGTCGATGTTCTCGTCATGATCGCCAGCCTCCGCCTTGGTGGCGGGAGTGAACAGGGTCTGCGGAAGTTTGGCGGCCTGCTCGAGTCCGGCAGGCAGGTCGATGCCGCACACCTGCCCGGTTCGCTGGTAGTCGCGCCAGCCGGAACCGATGAGGTAACCGCGTACAACCGCTTCGATCGGTAAAGGGTGCAGCCGGCGCGTTACGATGGAGCGATGCGCGAGCGGTTTTAAAACTTCATCGTCGTCGATAATCGAGTGCAGCTTGCGGTCGGTCAGGTGATTGGGAATGAGGTCCGCCATCTTTTCAAACCAGAAATTCGATATTTGCGTCAGTACCTGCCCTTTTCCCGGTACCGGGTCAGGCATTACGACATCATAGGCAGACAGTCGATCCGTCGTCACGATCAGCAAATGGTCATCGTCAACGCTGTAAATATCGCGCACCTTGCCCTGGCCGATTTTGTCCAGGCCGGCGACGTCAGAGGTAAACAAGGCATCGTGTGCGTTCATACGTGCTGCTGGTGTTGTGTTGCAGCCGATGATGGCGCTTCGATGTCAGCGTAGCAAGTGGCAGTGATGGGAATACGCTGCGGCTACGGTTAGCATTAGCGGATGGGACATGCCAGATCTGGCCAGGCACAGAAACATGCTCTACTGGGGTAAAATAGTCGGGACCTTGGGAGGCCTGGCCAGCGGTCGCCCGTGGATGGCACTGATTGGCCTGTTGGTTGGGCACCAGTTCGATCGTGGTTTTGCGGATCGATTCTCGCGATTCGGGCCCGATGTGTCTGCCGCCCGCCTCGAACATCTGCCACCGCAGTACCTGCAGGCGCTCTTCAAGACCATGGGCCATCTCGCCAAGGCGGACGGCAGGGTAACCGAGGACGAGATCAGGGCCGCGCGGATGCTCATGCATCGTCTCGGGCTTGGGCCAGTCGAGATACGCAATGCAATAAACTGGTTTGAGAGCGGCAAGACGCCCTCCTATGCGCTGCTGCCGACCCTGAGAACATTGCGCACCGATAGCGCCCGAAGAGCCGATATGCGCGGCTTGTTCGTTCGCCTGCTGATGGAGGTGGCGCTATCGAAATCGTCACTCCATCGCACCGAACGCGCTGTTATCTGGACGATTTGCAAAGAACTCGATATAGGACGTGTCGAGCTGGCACAACTCGAAGCAATGCTGCGGGCGCAGCGCGGGTTTCGCAATTCTGCTGCCGGTGCGGCTGACAGCAAACGCGTCAATGATGCTTACGTCACTCTCGGCATCGGCAAATCGTCGACGAACCAGGAAATCAAGAGAGCCTATCGCCGGCTGATGAACAAGTATCATCCCGACAAACTGGCGCCGGCCAGCCCTGCCGTGGTCATAGCCGAGGCGGAACGGAGCACCCGAGAAGTCAGGGTTGCCTACGAGCTACTCAAGGCACGCCGGAGCATTCGATGACCGCTCAGAAATCGCAGTCCGGCATTTCGCCAGGGTCTGCCCAAACCCAAAAGGAGGCTTGCCCGTGGAACCACTGATTGCCCCCTCGATTCTCTCCGCCAACTTCGCCCGCCTGGGTGATGACGTCAACGCCGTTATCGACGCGGGCGCGGATATCGTGCATTTCGATGTCATGGATAATCACTTTGTGCCGAACCTGACCATGGGCCCGATGATTTGCGAGGCGTTGCGCGATCACGGCATCGTGGTGCCTATCGATGTGCACCTGATGGTCGATCCCGTTGACCGTATCATTCCGGATTTCGCCCGCGCCGGCGCCAGCTACATCACCTTTCACCCCGAGGCCAGTCAGCATGTGCACCGCACCATCGGCCTCATCCGCGAGCAAGGATGCAAGGCCGGCCTGGTTTTCAACCCGGCGACACCGTTGACCTGGCTGGAGCATGTCATATGGGAGCTCGATATGGTCCTGATCATGTCGGTCAATCCGGGATTCGGCGGTCAGGAATTTATTGAGTCCTCGCTTGAGAAATTGCGGCAGGCGCGGCAATTGATTGACGAAAGCGGCCGCGAGATCCGGCTCGAAATTGACGGCGGTGTCAAAATCGACAATATCGGCGACGTTGCGGCGGCAGGCGCTGACACGTTTGTGGCCGGTTCAGCGATTTTCGGTAGTGACAATTACGCGGCCACTATTGCGGAAATGAAATCTGAAATCGCAGCGGCCGGTCGCTAGGAGCCTCGCAGCAGGAATATTTGCTGCCGCGCGGGCTCCTAGAACTTACGGTTCGGCCTTGCCCCGAAAACGACGATGGTCTTGCCGCTCGCTGAAACCAGACCCTCCTCTTCGAGAACCTTGAGAACCCGGCCAGCCATTTCCCGCGAACAGCCGACCAGTCGGCTCAATTCCTGCCGGCTGACTTTTATCTGCATACCATCGGGATGGGTCATCGCGTCAGGTTCGTTGCACAAGTCCATAACGGCATGCGCCACACGCCCGCTGACATCCACAAATGCGAGATCGCCAAGCTTGCGGTTGGTACGTTCCAGTCTCGTCGCCAACTGCGTGGCGAGTTCGAAGACCAACCCGGGGCTTTCGCTCGCGATCTGGCGGAATCTCGGATACGTCATATCGCCGATTTCGCATTCGGTCCTGGTACGAACCCATGCGCTGCGCGTCGGCTGCTCGTAAAAAAGACCCATTTCGCCGAAGAATTGACCCTTGTTGAGGTAGGCGAGCACCATCTCGTTGCCGTCTTCATCCTCGATCATTACCTCGACCGAGCCGGCGACGATGTAATAAAGGACATCGGGCAGGTCGCCTGCATGAATCATGACGGTTTTCGATGGAACCGTGCGTACGCGGCAGTAACTCAAAAAGCGGTTAATCGCCGGAACGTCACTCAAATTCTTTGCTGTATTTTGCATCTAGGGGTCCTCAAATGCGCTACGCGCAATCTTTTAATACAGCCTGCCCGCGAGAGCAAGCTTGTTCCGTAATTCTCATAAACATATTGTCGCGCCAAGTACGCCGAAAGTATATTTAATCGGTGCCCCGTTAACCAGTGGCGTCAAATCCAGTAGGCGGTGCGGGTCATCACCTTGGCTGTCAGCCGCATGAGCCGGCGAACCGGCTCAGGCAACTCGGCAGCACCCGCCGCCCTTGCGTTAGCTCCGTGCTGCTCCTCTTCTTCGCGCATCCGGGTGACGATGGCGCGACTTTTCGCGTCGTTTTCCGGCAAGCGATCAAGGTGCCCGCGGAGGTGCTCCGCAACCTGCCGCTCCGTTTCCTCGATGAATCCCAGCGACCATTTGTCGCCCAGCACGCCGCTGGCCGCCCCCATCATCCACGCGCCGGCAAACCAGATCGAACGCAGGTTGCTCGGGCCCGAACCCAGTTCGTCAAGCCGTTCCTCGCACCAGCCCAGATGATCGAGTTCTTCGTCGGCCGCGGCATTCATCTGCATTTCGATCTCGGGATCCCGGGCTACCGCGGCGTGTCCCTGGTAAAGCCCCTGGGCTGCGATCTCGCCGGCATGGTTGACTCGCATCAGTGCAGCCGAATGCGATTTTTCCCCGGCCGACAAAGGCGTCTCGGGGAGATCGGCAGCAGGACTGGGTCGCGAAGCCCGGGTTGGTGAGGCTGCGGCAGCGCGAAATGCACTGTCCAGTCCGGACAGCAGTCGATCGAGAGGGCTTAATTGTCGCTCATTCATTTGCGGCATTATACCCACGATTGGGTGAATGACGCCCCGCCAGCCGCTCGTACAGGCCTGGTCCCTCAAGCTGTCCGGACGGCGATTTTAAATGATTGATAAAAAAGGGAAAAAAGAGTCAGGATCCGGCGCCTGATTTCGGCGATAATCAGCGCTCTGCGTTTGCATTGCGGCGGCCTGTCGAGTAGAATCTCGCGCCTTTCGCCGGACCGTGGAAGATTCACCGGGCCTGGAACCAACTGGAATTACGACATCATGAAAACCTATTCTGCCAAGCCGGAAGATGTGCGCCGCGATTGGTACGTGGTTGATGCCACTGGCAAGACCCTTGGGCGCCTGTCCACGGAGATCGCCCGGCGGTTACGCGGCAAGCACAAACCCCAATATACACCGCACATCGATACCGGCGACTACATCGTTGTGGTCAACGCTGAAAAGATTCGTGTAACAGGCAACAAAATGAAGGACAAGATGTATCACCGCTATACCGGGTACATTGGTAACCTGAAATCGATACCGCTGGAAAAATTGATGCGCGAGGCGCCGGAACGCGCGTTGCAGTATGCAGTCAAGGGAATGATGCCACGCAACCCATTGGGCCGGCAGATGTACTCGAAGCTGCGCGTTTTTGCAGGCCCGGAGCACAATCACGAGGCACAGCAGCCGATACAACTGGACATTAAGGCCT
>Ga0114949_10000965_pt1 | contig 16891 bp, 11 predicted proteins | sample N074metaG_FD_83505 | JGI IMG/M metagenome (GOLD analysis project Ga0114949, IMG submission 83505) | Deep subsurface microbial communities from Kermadec Trench to uncover new lineages of life (NeLLi) - N074 metaG | ecosystem: Environmental > Aquatic > Marine > Ocean trench > Sediment | place... | reverse complement strand
TCGACTTCCAGACCGGTATCGTCCGCAATTGCAGGAAGTCCCGTAAACTCAGCAATCTCTCTCGCCTTTTTTATGGCGTTCCCCTCGAGTGTGGCCTCGTTCTCGAGGACGGCTGGAGCATTCGGGAAATCCTCCAGGGAGAGTGTTCGAACAGCCAGGTCCTTCAACAACATTTCGATCTCGCGCACCTTTCCCCGGTTTCCTGACGCGATCACAATTTCTCTCATGCTCTGATCCTATGTCTGTGCTTTCAAAATTCTCATCGTCCAGGTCTGGCATGTCCTCGATATTTTCATCAATTCCGCCCTTTATCGAACTGTTTCGGGTATTCCGTCAAAAAAGGCTCGTTGATTCAGCTCGAAAACGAGCGTATATTGGAAGGCTTAAGTATTTCGAGATAACCAAAGACCATCGGTTCGGAGAATTCTAGTGCCCGTAGGAATTAAAGTAAGAGACAACGAGTCGATCGACCGCGCCTTGCGGCGATTCAAACGTGCTGTTAACAGAAGTCGTGTTCTTCGCATATTTCGTGCAAACATGGCGTTCACCAAACCATCGGAAGAGCGTCGAATCGCCAAGGAAAAAGCGCTTCGAAATTCAAGACGACGTCGATACTAAGAAACCCCACTTCGTTTTCGCTACCGGCAACTGATTTAGCTGGATAGTGCCTGCTTGAGGATCGCAGCCTGTTCTGCATGATGAACAAGAGCACTCCCGGTTGCAGTAGAAGCAGACTCGACTCTTCCGGCGTATTCGACGCGAATCCCAGCTCCTTCGAGCAATCGATCCATTCGATGGCGTACGAACGACCACGCACCCATATTCTCTGGTTCCTCCTGTAACCAAACAACGCGATTCAGTCGAGGATAGCGGTCGAATTCGTTTTTGATTTCTTTGGAAGGGAACGGATAAATCTGCTCGAGCCTGCACACGGCGATTCTGTCTTCCGTTTCCTCTTTCCCGAGTTCATCTCTCAGGTCATAAAAGACTTTCCCGCTGCATACAATAACTTTCTCCACCAATGCTGGATTAATATCCGAGCCGATCAAGGGAAGAAATCCACCATTCGTCAGTTCGTCAGGGCGCGATACGACCAGCGGGTGTCGAAGAAGGCTCTTTGGTGCCATAACAATGAGCGGTGACGTAATCTCACTTTGGGCTTGTCGCCTGAGGGCATGAAAATAATTGGCTGGGGTAGTAAAATTGCAGACGATCATGTTGTCTTCTGCACACATCTGAAGAAATCGCTCCAGTCGGGCGGACGAATGCTCGGGCCCCTGGCCTTCATATCCGTGGGGTAGAAGGAGTACCAAACTGCTTGTCTGCCCCCACTTCTCCTCGGCGCAGGACAAAAACTGGTCGAAGATGATTTGAGCTCCGTTGCCAAAATCGCCGAACTGAGCTTCCCAAATTACCAGGGCTTCAGGTTCGGCGACAGAGTAGCCGTATTCGAATCCGCATGCGGCATATTCTGAGAGCAAGCTATCGTAGATGCGAAGAATATTCTGTTCTTCTGAGATGTGATTCAGAGGCACATATTCTTCGTTCGTCTCCTGATCATATACGACCGCGTGGCGATGGCTAAACGTTCCCCGTCGAGTGTCTTGCCCGCTCATCCGAATACGAGTTCCATCCGTCAGCAGTGTCCCGAACGCAAGCAACTCCGCGAGGCCCCAATCGATACTTTTGTCGTTGAAAAAAGATTTTTGTCTACGATGAAATTGTCTGATCAGCTTCTTGTGCACGTTGAACGACTCGGGAAAAGTGTTCAAGGCCGATACGACGGCGTCCAGCCGCTCGCTACCGACGGCCGTGTCAAACTGAGGCAGTTCGGTATCGTCCTGGAATGGTGCATCCTGTGGTTTATCGGAGGCTTCCAATACAATGGGTGCGACCCGTTCGGCGATTTCTTTCGTACTCTGAAATGCATTTTGCAATTTTGCCCGAAAGTCGTCGAGCATCTTCTCAGCAGTCTCAGGAGACATGTCGCCCCTGCGCAGCAGTAATTCCGTATAGATCTTCCGAACAGGGCGTTTATTTTCGATTTTCCGATAGAGAAGAGGCTGCGTGTATGTGGGTTCGTCCCCTTCATTGTGCCCACGCACGCGGTAGCAGAGCATGTCCACGACGACATCTTTGTTGAACTCCTGTCTATAGTCCAGAGCGATTCGAGCGACACGGACACAGGATTCCGGATCGTCTCCATTCACATGAAAAATGGGCGCCTGGATCATCCGTGCAATATCGGTGGCGTACGTTGAGCTGCGAGCTTCAGACGGCCCCGTCGTAAAGCCGATTTGATTGTTGATGACAAGATGAATGGTACCACCCGTATGATAGCCCCGAAGCTGACTCATGTTGAGCGTTTCCGCTACCACACCCTGCCCCGCGAATGCAGCATCGCCATGAATAAGAATCGGAATGACGGCATCTTCGAACTCCGTTTCTGCCCCCGACGCATCCATGCCGCGGAGGGCTTCCTGTTTGGCCCTTGTCATGCCTTCAACGACCGGATTCACGGCCTCCAGGTGACTGGGATTTGAGGCCAGCACAAGCTTGATCGTTTCCCCTTCTGGAGACGTGTGCTCTCCATCGGCTCCTAGATGATATTTGACATCGCCAGAACCCTGGATGGTATTAGGATCCAAGCTTCCTTCAAACTCCGAAAAAATCACCTCGTACGGCTTGTTCAAAATATTGGCAAGGATGTTCAGTCTGCCTCGATGGGCCATGCCGATAACCACTTCCTTTACACCCGATTCCGCGGCGTCGGACAGAATTCGATCGAGAAGGGGAATGATGGTCTCAGAGCCCTCTAGCGAAAACCGCTTGTGCCCAATGTATTTCGTGTGCAAGAACGTCTCGAATGCTTCTGCAGCGTTCAGCTTCTCAAGCATCCGTTGTTTTTCAGATTCGGTGAGGGATCGCTTGTCTTTCGTTGCCTCGACCCGGTTCTGAATCCATTCTCTCTCCCCGGGATCCGAGATGTGCATGAACTCGGTTCCGATTTTACGGGTGTACGACGTTCTGATGATGTCCAAAATGTCACGAAGGGGCATGAGGTCTTTGCCGCCCAAGCCGCCCGTCACAAATTCCCGATCGAGGTCCCAAATCGTCAAGCCGTAGTTCATGGGATCAAGCTCATCGTGGTAGGTCCAATTATACCCGAGTGGATTCACGTCGGCCTGAAGGTGTCCGCGAACTCGAAATGCTCGAATAAGCTGAAGGACCCGCGCCTGTTTGCGGATCATGTCCAGTTCGGACGAGCCGTCCTTGGAACCCATCTGCGGGGTGGTGTCGGCTGCCAGCGTAAATGGCTGATACGGAACTTTCAAGTCCGAGAAGATGGATTCGTAAAACCCGTGTTCGCCCCTCAAGAGCTGCTCGATATGCGCTAGAAAAGCACCGCTCTCGGCTCCCTGAATGACCCGGTGATCGTACGTCGACGTGATCGTCATGACCTGGGAAATTCCGGTCTTGCTCATCACTTCAGGTGGGAAGGCGTAGTACTGGGTGGGATAATCAATGGAGCCAATACCGATAATCGCACCCTGCCGGGGCATGAGCCTGGGAACGCTCAGGTCCGTTCCGATCATCCCAGGATTGGTAATGGTAACCGTCGTGCCTTCAAAATCAGAAATTTGAAGCTGATTGCTTCTGGCTCTCTGAACGATATCATTGTAAGCCCCGAGAAGTTGTCCGAAGTTGAGATTTCCGGTATCCGGAATATTCGGCACCATAAGAGTACGTTTTCCCCTTCGTTCGACATCGATGGCCAGGCCCAGGTTGATGGATTCAGGGAGCACGTGCACGGGCTTTCCATCTTGCTTGGAATAGGTCGAATTCAGATTAGGAATCGAAAGCAATCCCTTGACGACAGCGAAAGCAATAATATGCGTATAGGAAACCTTTTCGCCACCGATCTGGCGCTGGTATTCATTCAGCAACCGTCGGTTTTCTGCCATCAGTTTGACCGGAATATGCCTTACGGAAGTGGCGGTCGGGATGGCGAGGCTGGCCTCCATATTTTCAACGACCTTCGCCGCTGCACCTCTGAGGGGCTTCGTCGGAGTCTCGGGGGTAGGGGCCTCGGCGTCTGGCGCTGACGTATCGAGCGCTTGCGTAGAAGTCGCCGACTCTGGCGCCGGGCTCTCCGCGACCTGTTCGGATACCTCGCGTGCAGTCGTCAAATCCGGCTTCGCGGCACCCACTGCAGTTCTATTCTCCTGGGCGGCCACAAACGATTCGGACGGTTTGAAGTCCGCAAAGAATTCTTGCCAGCTCTCACTAACGCTTTCCGGATTTTCAAGAAACTCACGATAGAGTTCCTCAACGTATCCAGTATTGAAACCGAGCGTACTCACTTCTTTCTTGGGGGTAGGGGTTGAAAGCGACGATCGCTAACGAAGTCGCGTAAGGAAGGATTCTTGGTGAGAATGTTAGATGTCACTCAGTTATTCTGGCGGTGGGTGCAAAGCGTGCTGTCGCAACGCGAATTAAAGCCAATTTTCCTTGCGATACCATTGAATCGTCTCGTCGATCCCAGACCAAAGATCTTTATCGGGCGCATAACCAAAATCGGCGGTCGCTTTTGAGTGATCGCACATGAGACACGCATACCGGATTTCGGCCGCTTTCTCTCGATTCAGAGGAGGGTACGTATTCGTCAGTTTACCTACCAGTTCGGAAACGGCGCCGATTGCACCAACCAGAAATGGCGGTATAGGAATCGTCAAAACTCGCCTTCCAAGGGCGGTTGCGCTCGCGTCCCGGATCTCATTCCAATTGTACTGAGCCGCTCCGCCCAGGAAATACGTTTCACCCGCCGATTTTTCAGAACGGCCCGCCTGGGCCATACCTCGAACCAGATCGCTGGCATGCACAAGGCTTAGAGAGTCCTTTTCCCCGGATCCCACTATCGGACAAAATCCGCGGCTGAGCGACTGGAAAAACGTGAATATGTCAGATTCTCTCGGGCCATATACCGCCGGTGGTCTCACAATGACAATGGGTAGATCGGACATGAAAGATCGTACGATCTCTTCCATCATGGCTTTGCTCTTTCCATACTGACTGATGGGGCGAAGAGGCGTCGCCTCGGTGGCAATATCCATTTCCGAGCGTCCAACAGCCGCCAAACTACTCGTGATCACAATCATTTTTATCCCCGGATTCACCGAGCGAACCGTCTCCAGGAGATGACGGGTACCTTCGACGTTCGCTTCCAGGAACTCCTCCCAGGTCTTGGCGCGGGTTAATGCAGCAACGTGGAAAACCGTGTCTGCGCCCTTGATACCTTCCGCTAGAGCAGCACGGTCCGACAGGTTTCCACGAACCGTCGTGACGGGGAATCCCTTCAGAAATTTGGGATCTGTGCGAACCAGGCAACGGACCTCCTGAAAACGATTCTCAAGCAGATACTCGACCAAATGGCTCCCGACGAAGCCGGTTCCACCTGTGACAAACGCGATTTGATCGTGTTCAGCGGGCACGGAGTTTCACCACATTCTCGACATGATACGTGTGTGGAAAGAGGTCAACCGGCTGAACGGATTCAATCGAATATGTCTCTTTCAACATTTCCAGGTCTTTGGCCTGGGTTAATGGATTGCAGCTTATATACACAAACCGCTCGGGTCGGAGATGGCCGATTTGCTTCACGACTTTGGGATGCAATCCTGCTCTGGGCGGATCGACGATGAGTACATCGGGCCGACCGTACTCTTCGATCAGCTCTTCATTGAAGATGCGCATCATGTCGCCCGTCACGAATGTCACGTTGTCTACTCCGTTCGCCCGCGCATTCCGACGGGCATTCTCAACGGCCTCTTCGATCAATTCAATTCCTACTACGTGACGGACTTTGTCCGCGATAAACAGCGAAATCGTTCCGGCGCCAGAGTACAGATCGTAGACCAAGTCATCGGGCTTGAGCTCCGCATATTCGGCACTTATTTCGAAAAGTTTCTCTGCCTGACTCGTATTGGTTTGAAAGAAAGCATTCGACGCGATCTCGAATTGTTGATTACCGATCCTTTCCGTAATGACTCCGGAGCCGAAAATGATCTTCGTTTCTTCTCCAAACGCCGTTTGAGCGACCGTCGTGTTGATGGTATTCACGAAGGTCGTGACCTCAGGAAACGACTCCTGGAGATAGGCACCGAGCTGTTCCATTCGATTCGCGTCATCTCCACTCGTCACCAAGTTCACCATCAAATCGTCGGTCGCATGAGCGTAGCGTAGGACCAAATGCCGGAGATAACCGGTGTGATTCCGGATGTGCCACGGCAGCCATCCGTTCTCGAGAGCAAAATCCCGAATACCGTTCAGCAGGCGATTTCCGACTTTTGGATGCAGGTGGCATTCCTCGATATCCACCACCTTGTTGAAACTGCCTGGCGCGTGCAACCCCAGTGCGAAGGAGGTGTCGAAAATTTCACCCGATTCGATTTCCGCGGTCGTCAGCCAGCGCTCGGCGCTGAATGAGAATTCCATCTTATTCCGGTATCCATACGTCTCGTCCGAACCTATCGTCGGAAGGACGACGATCTCCTCAAACCCTCCGTGATGCTCCAGCGCTTCTTGTACGGAAAGACGCTTTGCTTCCAATTGAGCCTCGTAGCTGACATGTTGCCATTTACATCCGCCGCATGTTCCGAAATACGGACATTCAGGAAGAATCCTGTCACGGGAAGGCACCAACACCTCGATAGGATACGCCTCAGCGTATTTGCGCTTGGCCTTACTGACCCGTACTCGTAACCGGTCTCCTGGCACGCCGCCGGGGATAAACACAACATACCCGTCGACCCGCGCGATCGATTTGCCACGATCAGCAAACTTTTCTACTTCAACTGTAATTTCGGTTCCTCTTTTCAGCATGTTGTTCCCAGATCGGGTTATCCAACCCCATTAAAATGCATGACCAATTCCGAACTGAAAGAGCGGTTCTTTCAGCCTGTCGGGGAAGAATTCACCCTTCCGAAGCGGGTCGTGAACCTTGAAGGCCATATCGAGTCGAATAATTAGAAAGTCCCACGCAAGGCGAATACCAAATCCTGTACCCACGCCAAGCTCGTTTATAAAATCAGTCGCCCGAAAATGGCCCTGTTCCGTACCTGGATTTCGGGATCCGAACCAAACATTTCCGGTGTCCACAAATAGAGCAATGATCCAGTCGGCAGCCAGGATGTTTCGTCCGAACGTGTGTCGAAATTCCACACTGGATTCCAATTTGATTTCGCCCCCCACAATATTGGTGGTCTCCGTGCTGATCGTATCGTCTTCGGATATAAACGACGCCGAACCTGGCCCGAGCTCTCGCAAACTCCAAGCACGAACACTTGAGGCTCCTCCGCTATAGAATCTTCGGTCAAACGGGATCACGTCGGCGTCTCCCGTCGGGTGAGCGGTACCAATAATGAACTTCCACGCCAATACGGAGCGAGAATTGATCCGGTGATAACGTCTCAGGTCGGCCACGAAACGCACATACTGACGATAAATCATTCTGCCGGAAGAGCCCTTCCCTTTGAAAAAGGGGAGCCCTGGAAGACTCCCCTCGAGTTCTCCCGGAGAATAAACGTACCGATCGAGCAAGTACCCAAGATTTCCTCCGACCTCAAACGAGGATTCGTAGGTGTAGCCATCAGATCGGCGAAAAAGATCTACATTTGCGGATCGGAAAGTGTAGCGCAGAGCATTGTTGAACTGCGGGACGGTGTAATCTTCTATGATTTGGGCGGCCTGAACCGGGTCATCTATCGATCGGAGAATGTTGTCCAGAAACTCCTCCTGGAATCCATCGAGTGTGTCTGGATTGCTTACCGTGATATCGACCAAATCCAGAAACGAGGTCAACGTTCGCGAATGACGAAGTTCAAATCTGTACTGGGCTCGTCCCTTTCCTCTCAGAAGCAGGCGAAGTGCGTCTCGTCTGGCTGCCAGAAACGTGATCGAAAAGCGGGTTCGAGCTTCGTAGAGATTGAGGAGTCGGTCCAATGCGCCCAGAGGGAACGTTAAATACGGGTACGATAGACTGGTCGTCACTTCCCACTGTGCCGAAGTAAACCCTCCGGTTCCTCCAAGATCTGCAGCCAGAGATCCGTTCGTGGACAGCTGGAAGCGTTCGCCGCCGCCAAACAGATTCAAGTTACTGTATGTGATGCCCACGCCGGCTCCGAATTCGTTGTCTGATCCTTCCAGACCTCCCGTTCGCTGGAGCATGAACGTTTCGAAACGGACCTGATGCCGAAGTCGTGTTTGGAGATTAAATCTGTGATTGATCCGGGTCCCCGAAGTTCGTGTTGAATCTTCTCCCGCAGGTACGATTTCAGTAAATGAAAAGACTCCGGTCGCATCAAGTCGTCGTTTCGTCGCCAGAAGCCGACGAGCGCTATACATATCTCCCGGGCGGAATTGGAGTGCGCGAGTTAAGACGTCGAAATCCAGCTTGTTCTCGCCTACAAATCCAGCATTTACAACGCCACCTTCTATTCCTTCCTCATATGATTCGAGTGCCTCCATTTGCGTCCGATCGTCGGCCGTTGATACGGGTCCCGATACGAAAAAGTCAATATTTCCAAATCGATAGCGAGGCCCGAGACGGATATCAATCGTCACGTCGAACGAGTCCGGCATCGCAGGCCAGATTACCGCGTGGATCGAATCTCGAGCGACGGCGGCGTACCCCGAGTTTCTGAGTGCCGTCATCAGACGCCCGCGCTCCAGCTCCAGGAGGGGTTCCGAATATCTCAGATTCCTTGGTCGATATTCGAGCGGGTCCAAGGGGTTAAAATCATCGGCAGGTAAAAGAGACTGGCGAACGATCGCTACTTGTTCATCCAGGCCGAGCTGATTCAGACCGTTGTATTTCAGGGTCCTGATATATGTGGCCCTACCAGCGTTAATCACGAATTCGACACGAACCCGATCCGAATCTCCAATGGGAATCACGTTGGCCTGAACGGTTGCAGATCGAAATCCCTCGCGCTCGTAGTAAAGACGAAGTCGTTCAATGTCGGCCGAAATTAGTAACGAGTCGAGATGCGCCGGTGGCTCGCCCATTGCCTGAAAGGCTCGTCCAACCTTTCCTCCAAATGTTTTCGCACCGAGTTGGTGTAGCCAGAGCCACCAAGTGAAACCCGGGACTCCAAGGAGATTTCGATTGGGGCGCGTTCTAACGTGCAGGCGGAGTTGATCTTTGCCGAAGAACAAGTCACCGCTGTACGCGACCTTCGCGACTCGCCTGGATTCGCCGACTGGATCTTCAGATTGTGCTAGAGAGGAAGCCGGGAGAGATAGGCAGGCGAGGAGGCATACGCCGAGCACAGAAACGGCGATTTTTGGAGTCGCTCGCCTGGGGGAGCAATCTGATAAACTGTTGTGCTTCAGCGCGACAGCACGAGACAGTACGATTTGTTGCGGACGTTTGATGGGTTCGGGAATAGCAAAATCCAGAACAGGCAACGTTATTCGTCTTCGAAAAAGAAATCGTCGTTGGCCGTTGGATAATCCGGCCATAACTCCTCAATGCTTTCGTAGGGTTCTCCGTCGTCCTCCGTGAGTCGAAGGTTGTCCATTACCTCTGCAGGGGCGCCTGTTCGATTTGCATAATCGATCAATTCATCCTTGGTCGCGGGCCACGGAGCATCCTCCAAATGGGCCGCCAAATCAAGTGTCCAGTACATCTATCTCCTTCAAAACTCACAGTGATCTTATCGGCAGGGACGATACTGTCCTACTCAGATAAAGTCAAGGCCGTTTCGATTCGTTTTGAGTGCCTTTTTATCGCGAAATGACCTGTTTCAGAAAACTGGAGCCGAGAGAATAGCTAGTCGAGAGAAATAGTGGTACGCTCGGTTTCCTCTAGAAGTTTTTGATAGGCGGCCGGTGTCATGCTGGGAGCGAGGAAGAAAACCGGATTAAGTGATTTGCCGTTGATGTCGCGCACTTCATAATGCAGGTGGGGACCGGACGTTAAGCCAGTATTTCCGCTAAATCCGATGATATCTCCTCGAGACACTTTTTTTCCGCGACGTATTCCCGTCGCGACCTTCGACAGATGTCCATAGACGGTCACGTATCCGGCGGTCGGATGTTGGACCTTTATCAGGTTTCCCAGCCCGGCACCGCGGCCAACTGTTCGAATAATTCCATCAGCAGCCGCGACTACAGGCGTTCCGGGTCGGACATGAATGTCTAGACCATAATGCATTCTATTGACTTTGAGAACCGGGTGAAATCGAACGCCGAAGCCGGAAATGATGGGTCCTTCAGTCGGAATAATGGCAGGCATTTCGGCCATCACCACGTCTCTTTCACGAGCCAGATCTACCAATTCCCGATAACTCGCATTTTGTAGACCGACCTGTCGCTCCAATTGACCCAGCTGCGAGGATGTTCGTTCGAGGAGCGCACTCGTCGAAGGACTGAATCCCCTGAAGTCAGGAAATGGATCTGTACCGCCAACTCCGACCTGGCGAACATCTTCAGAAATCGGATCGGCTTGCAGAAGAGTCCGGTACAGATTCTCGTCCAGATCACTAAGTCGAAGCAACTCATCGGAAACTGCAGAAATCCGATCGCTTACCTCCGTCAGCTGTTGCTGTAAGGCGTCATTTTCTTCTATCAACGCCAACTCCTGCGGCGTTTGGACAAATCGATCCATTCCGAGCGTAAGAGCTGTCGAGAGAGCGAGTGAGCCTGCGATAATCAACAGCGTTCTGGAATAGATCTTCGAGCGTGTTTCTTTCACTTCGACGAAGCAGCACGCGTCGACATCGTAGTAATAATAACTGTTCTTAGCCATGGGGAGTTCAAGGAATCGCGGTCGAGGTGGGTGTCTTGGGATTCGACCGGATGCTAAAAATAAATTTCTTTAAGGCGCGAGTCAACCTATGTCTCATAGTGCGTAGGCAACCGCCTCTATTTCCACGATGATTTCAGGGTCGATCAACCGACTGACCTCCACGAGCGTCGTTGCAGGGCGAATTTGGTCGAAAACTTGGGCGTGAGCTTTTCCTACCTCCTTCCAATCTTCAATATTAGACAAATAGATTCGGGTTCGAACCACATCCGAGAGGGTAGCGTCAAGCTCTTTCAAACCGGTCTCGATATTGCTCAGTATTTGCTGCGTTTGTTCATAGGCATTTCCTTTTCCGACAATTTCACCATCCTCATCGGTGGCGGTAGTGCCGGAAACGTATATATGGTTTCCGACGCGAACTGCGCGTGAGTAACCGACGATAGATTCCCACTTCGTACCGCTGTCATACCGGAGTTTTTCCATGATATGGTCCTGGCGTCCGAATTAGAACGAAACTGATTGCGACAGAAGGAGAAAACGAGCTCATCAAAGATCGGACAATTCTTTCTCTTCCTTAAGACGACGAATGAGAATTATAGACAAATCATCGTGCCGACGGGCTCCCTGTTCAAATCGCTCGACGGCTTTTAAAAGCGTTTCTCCCGCCTTTTCGGCACTGTGATCTCTTAGTTTTTCGAAGATCTCTTTGAGGCGTTCTTCTCCAAAGAAACGCCCTATCTCGTTCCGCGCCTCCGTAAGCCCATCTGAATATACAAGCATCATGTCTCCCGGATCCAGATGTACAATCCGTTCTTTGAATTTGGCCCGATTCGTCAATCCAATTGCAGGATCTCCATGATCCAATTCTTCCACCCGGTTCTGCCGCAAAACCAGCGGTGGTTGATGACCGGCATTCAGCAGGCGAATCATTCCGGAATTGGCGCTCAATTCAAGAAAAACAAGGGAGGCGAATTTACTCGGCATCCCATCACGAACGACAATCCCATTGAGCTGTCTCCCTAATTCGGCAAGTGATCCAGTGATCGGAGCAAGCGCTCTTATCGTCGCCTGAAGCTTCGCCATCATGAGAGCTGCAGGGAGCCCTTTGCCGGCGACATCACCCAGGGTAAGGGCCACCCGATCTTCGTCGATTTGCAGATGGTCGACCAAGTCGCCTCCCACATCGTTGGCCGGGATCGTGTAAAGCCAAGTTTCCCAACCTGGAAGAGAGGGGTTTTCGGACGGCATAAGTGCCATCTGAACGGAGCGACCCTCCGCCAATTCATCTTTTGCGAGCAGCTTGTCCTTGAGCTCTAGCCCAAGTACGAACAACACGCTCAGCAATCCGAAAATGATTTTGACTTCCTCGTCGGGCATCCCAATAAACGTCAGAACGACACCCATAAGCAGTAGCAGTCTGCGAGTCGGCGCCAGCTTCAAAAACAGGCTTCGGATCAGATACCAAGACAGATACACACTTCGTTTGATCGCCCCCATGGATTCAAGTTGGCGCTGGGTCCCTTCATCCAGGTAAAATTCGTACGTATCCTTTAAGTCCCGCCGAATGGTCTGCGGAAGCCGGGCGTCACGGAAGTCGTCAAAGACGCGTTGGGTAAAGTGCGTCGCTCGTTCCAAGGCAGGTTTATTTTTCGGAGTCTCAGCCAAGTTTTTTACACGTATGCGTCTATCGTTTCATCCGGTCGGGCCCTGATACGGAAGATAACTCAGCGAGGTGCAGTTGAGTGAAGAGTCGTGACATGAATGCGACGGGCGGTTCCAACTGAACATAGAAGCACACACGAGCGGGTTCCATTAGACGACTGATTCATGTAGATTCCCGACGACCCGAATTCACTCGCTCGTTCGCCACGTATGGACTGGATTGTTCTGCTGCCTCCGATCGTCGCCATTGTGCTGGCGCTCTGGACCAAGGAAGTATACATGTCGTTGCTAACGGGTTTGTGGTTGGGAACGACCATTCTTGTCGGCGGGAATCCCATCACGGGACTCCGGGAGCTGATCGATCAGCTGGTTGCCGTATTCGGGGATGCCGGTAATACGCGAATCCTCATTTTCAGTTTGTTGGTCGGAGGACTCATCGCACTGGTTCAGGCGTCCGGCGGTGTGGTCGGGTTTATCGCGTGGGCTCAGAAGAGAGGATGGGGTACGACACGCAGAGGAGCAGAAATTCTTGCGTGGGCCATTGGAATGATCATCTTCGTTGAGTCGAGCATTACCTGCCTGATCGTAGGTGCGGTCAACCGGCCGCTTTTCGAGCGCCTTAAAATTCCCCGCGAAAAACTCGCTTTTTATTGTGACGCGACGAGCGCTCCGGTCTGCATGAGTATCCCGCTGAACGGATGGGGGGCGTACGTTTTGGGTCTTCTTGCGGCACAGGGTATTACCGTCGGCGCGGTCGGGCTGCTGACGAATTCGCTACTGTTTAATTTCTACTCCATCATTGCCATCGTAGGTACGCTTGTACTGGCGATTACGGGATGGCAGTTCGGATCCATGAAGAAGGCGGAAGTCCGCGCTCTGGAGACAGGTCAAGTCATTCGACCCGGCTCGACACCCCTGATTGCAGAGGAAATCGCGGAATTGAAGCCCGTCCCGGGCTCCGAGGAAAGGGCCAGTCATTTACTTCTACCAATCGCGGTGATGGTCGGAATGATTTTCATCGGACTCTACATTACCGGCGACGGACAGCTTATGCAGGGAAGCGGGTCGATCTCGGTGCTCTGGGCCGTTTGTGCTGCGGTGGGTTCAGCGATGATTTTATATGCGCTTCCCGGATCAGGGTCCAATGGAAAAGCGCTGATGAACCCGGTTGAATCCATTGGACTCGTTCTCAAGGGTTCGGCCGGTCTGGTCGGAATGGTTATCCTCGTTGTACTGGCCTTCGCTCTGGGTCAAGTTTCCCGGGCCCTCGAAATGGGTCCGTATGTCGTAAATCTTCTTGGAACCGGATGGCCGACGTGGTGGATTCCGGCCCTCGTTTTTGTACTCGGTTGTTTCGTCTCGTTCACGCTAGGGTCGTCATGGACGGCCTATGCAGTGCTGATACCCATTGCTATGCCTTTAGCGGACGGGCTGGGAATTGCCCCGGCTCTGATGCTGGGTGCAGTCCTGTCTGGAGGCGTGTTTGGAGACCATGCATCACCGCTGTCCGACACATCTCTCATCTCTTCCATGTCAGCTGCGTGCGACCACGTGGACCATATCAAGACCCAGATGGCCTATGCCCTGGCAATGGGAGGTCTCGCGTTTGTAGCATTCTTGATCGCGGGGCTACTTAACTAGTATCCATGCCGGTCGAAAATAGGATTAGAAACCGGCGACTGTGCTCGTCGTATTCAAGAGACCATAGCTTGTTATTTACTTTTCTTTGCTACCAATAATGAAAAATGCATCAAAACTCGATGCTTCCGTGGCCGAAAACGGACAAACTGCGTATGAACGCGCAGCTGAAGACGGGATTGATCCTCGATGCATTCCGGTACGTCTCGACGGTCCGGCTCCAGTCGGCGACGAAATCATTTCTCCGGATTACTCTGAAGAAGATCGGAGCAACTGGAAATTTTTGTTCAATCGGCAAATGGATCTGTTGCCCGGCCGCGCAGGTGACGCTTTTGTAAACGGAGTTGAATCGTTGGGTATGACCGCGGACAAGATTCCGTCGCTTGCAGATATGAGTGCGCAAATGGAGACCGCAACGGGCTGGCGGCTGGCGAGAATTCCAGGATTGCTCCACGAGAAAGATTTTTTTTCACTGATATCCAACCGCATTTTTCCTTCGACAGATTATATCCGGGGAACGGATGAACTCGATTATACTCCGGCTCCCGACTGCTTCCACGACATGTTTGGACATATGCCAATGCTCACAGAGCCTGCATTCGCTGATTACTACCAACATTTTGGCCAGGCCGCTATGAACGCGACAGGTCAGCAGAGAGTTCAGTTGGAGCGAATGCACTGGTTCACTGTCGAATTTGGTTTGGTTCGACAAACAAATGGTCTTCGCATTTTTGGTGCGGGAATCTTATCGTCCAAGGGAGAGGTCGCGCACGCAGTGAGTGGAAAAGCCGAAGTACTTCCGTTCAGCGCGGAGCGCGTTGTTGATCAGGAGTATGAAGTGTGGAACCTTCAACCCAGACTTTTTGCTTTAGAATCGTTTGATCAATTGGTGTCTGAGTTCAAGAACTGGACTTTGACCCAAGGATTAGTTTGAATAATAAATTGGAACATGAGTAATTCTTTCGAAGATGTAGAAGTGAAGCTTGAAAGGGCCAGACTAACCCTTCGCATACTTGGACAGGTTCAAGGTGTCGGCTTTCGGTTTTTTATCCGAAAGGCTGTTGCCGGACTGCCCATTGATGGCTGGGTTAGAAATGAAGACGATGGAACGGTCTCGATCGTGGCGGAAGGGCCGGTCGAAGAACTGAATAAACTGCTCGAGGCAGTCAGTGAAGGGCCGGATGAGGCGGAAGTCGACGACGTCGAAGTTTCCTGGACATCAGCCTTCGGAGATTTCGAGGGCTTTCGTGTGAAGCTCTGGTAACGGCTCGTTAGAGCTCTATCAGGCCAGTTCTGAAACGTCCCTTACGGTGTAAATCTTGTCGACATAGTCGCGAATCATACGTCGTGCACTGAACTCAAAAGTAAGGTCGTGCATGGCATTCCGGATCTTACCCAGCCATTCCACGGGGAATCCAGCGTTGCTACGCTGGTAAAACATGGGGAGAATCTGTTCTTCAAGAGTTGTGTAAAGGAATTCTGCATCGCGAGAATCTCCTTCAGTAGTATCCAGGTGGTTATCCTGATCTTGATCTCCGATTGCGAAACCGTTTGATCCGTCAAACGCCTCTGCCCACCATCCATCCAGGATAGAAAGGTTGAGACCACCGTGGATGGTTACTTTCTGACCACTCGTTCCGCAGGCTTCATGAGGTCGCCGGGGGTTATTCAACCAAACGTCACATCCTGAGACGAGCATTCTTCCGATACCCATGTGATAATTTTCGAGAAATATCACCTTCCCTGAAAACTCCGGCATCCGGGTAATTTCCAGAATCTGTTTTATATAGTACCGCCCTTCGTCATTGTCCGGGTGGGCTTTTCCGGCAAAGATGATTTGCACGGGTCGTTCTGCGTTGGAGAATAAGCGGGCCGCCCGGTCGAGATCTGAAAACAGGAGGGGCGCACGTTTGTAACTCGCAAATCGTCGTGCGAAGCCAATCGTCAACGCGTCGACAGACAAATCAACCGGTTGTTCAAACGACTGACGACCGACCCGATCTTCAACGAACTCGATCAATTTTGTCCTCAGCATCCTACGATAGGCCCAAAGCTCCGAATCAGATGTTTTCCGAATTCCAGACCAATCGTCCGCAGAAACATTCCGATTCTCCCAATCCCCAAATTGATTCTTGAGGAATGGCCGGGCGTGAATCGACGTCCATGTGCGCAGGTGAATTCCATTGGTGACATGGCCGATAGGCACTTCATCCAGTGAATGCTCCTTATACAGAGGATGCCACTGTTCTCTTGCGACGTGACCGTTGAGCCTCGAGACCCCATTCGAATTTCGAGAAAGCTTCAGAGCCAGGATCGTCATCGTGAACAACTCATCGTCGCTGTCTGGATTTACCCTGCCGAGTGAGAGGAATTCTTCCTTCGTACAACCCAGTCGTTGTCGAATATCACTCAGTTCCGACAGCACGAGCTTCGGCTCAAATCGATCATGGCCTGCTAGTACCGGCGTGTGCGTTGTGAAAACACACTGAGAGCGAACAGAGTCTAGGCCGGCATCCCATCCATCTTTCGTAAGTAGTTCCAGCGTCAAAAAAGCACAGTGGCCTTCGTTCATATGATAGACGTCTACGTCTTTGCCGACAGCCCTCAGAAGACGAATACCACCGATACCGAGAACGATCTCCTGTTTGAGGCGAATATGAGTCCTGCCCTGGTAGAGACGGCTTGTCAAGAATCGATTCTCGTGTTGATTCCTGCTTACGTCAGAATCAAGAAGAAAAAGTTCAATGCGACCGACGTTCAGTTTCCACGCTCGGAGGAATACTT
>Ga0114949_10000963_pt1 | contig 16902 bp, 25 predicted proteins | sample N074metaG_FD_83505 | JGI IMG/M metagenome (GOLD analysis project Ga0114949, IMG submission 83505) | Deep subsurface microbial communities from Kermadec Trench to uncover new lineages of life (NeLLi) - N074 metaG | ecosystem: Environmental > Aquatic > Marine > Ocean trench > Sediment | place... | reverse complement strand
ACTCGCGACGCTCTCTATTTGGCGATATACAGAATCGTGACTAGGAGTTGGTTCAAAGAAGACGGAACGGCACACCCTGATACAAAGGTGACCAAGAAGATATACACAATCAACATTGATGATCAGATAAAGGAAGCCCATCGTAGAAGGCAGAACATTATCGACCGTCTTCTACTCGTGGTTCTGGGGATGATGATAGCCACTATGCCCGGAGAAGCCCTGGTTGATATCCTCAAGGACGGACGTGATTTCAATCGTGACTTAGAGATTGACTTTTCCACCTATATATCCGTCGGCGGTGAAGAAATCGTCACCGTAATTTCAGATGCCGCTGTTTCTGGTATTACCGGCAACTGGATCGATAACGTAATCGACGGTGAAGGTACAACTATTAGACAATACATGATGGAGGAATTTTCTTAATGCCTACCCAGATTGCACATAACGGAGGACTAGTAGATGCTATCCTCGAACTGGGCTTTGATGCCGTTAAGTACTTTGAGATTAGTGCCACGGATACACCTCAAAAACTAACCATAAGTCCACCAGCCAGACGATTAACATTACGTAACGATAGTACCACGGATCCATTTTACTTCAACATTACAGGAGCAGATGCTTCCACTTCAGTAAGTTCAACGCCCGGAGATAACATCAAGCTTGGGCCAGGATGTACATTTAGCATGGACTTTGACACCTTGACTTGTGTGTCCTTTGTTACAGGAGGGGCAACCGTTTTGGTTGAAGGAATTCTAGGATGGAAAGGTACGGTGATGTGTTAGTACTTGAATAATTAAGCGATACTACGTATAATTGAATAGAAGGGAGAGAGTATGAGTAAGCTAAACGCGGGTACACTAGTGCTGAATAGAGGTTGGATGGCCGTACAGATTTGTTCTGTAAAGCGTGCTATCTCTTTGCTTTACTCTGGACACGCCAAGGTTGTTGACCAGGATATGCAGAGCTACGACTTCGAAGATTGGTCAGAAGTCTCCTCAATGATGGTGGAGATAGGTCCCGATGAGTTTGTTTGTTCTCCAAGCCTGAAGATCAAGATTCCGCGCGTTATCGTACTCATGTTCTACGACAAGCTGCCAAAGCGTACTGTGGCTTTTAGTAGAAAGAACATCTTTGAGCGGGACAAGTACACGTGCCAATACTGTGGTACTAGGCCTCCGAGCAAGCGCGCAGCACTCAAGTGGATGGAAGAAAAAGCTCTAACATTTGACCACGTGATACCACGTTCTCACGGCGGAAAGACCACCTGGGACAATATTGTAACTTGTTGCCATACGTGTAACGCCAAAAAGAGCAATCGAACTCCGAGGGAGATGGGCTGGAAAGTCAAGAAGCTACCTAAGCAGCCTGCTTGGCACCCAACGCTAAACCTCCCATTGAAGATGGTTCCGCATAAGGAGTGGATCAACTTCATGGACTTGGCTTACTACAATGTGGAGCTAGAGAATGACAACCAAAAAAACGCCCAGTGACGTCTTCCACTACATCCGGGGGGCTCTTCGTGGGACCTACGGTGTAGAAGACTTCCGAGGTAAAAGCGTAATTGTCATTGGCGTTGATCGGTTCGGCCAAGACCTTGTCAGTAAGATTTGTTTTGATGAGGGTGTTAAGTTGTACTTCTTAGGCCGGCCCGGAGAAGAGTTGAAAAATTACCTCAATGCTTTTACCATTTGCGCCTTAGTCGAACCTTGGCGGGGTGAGCCTGTAGATATCACCATAGATACTGTAGCAGAACGGGTGGTGATAGATGGAACGGTTGTCCGTTTTGCTGAAATAGGAGCAGAGCCTTACACACAGGGGATTCACGACTTTTTCTGCTAGGAGGGCGGGATGATCTATCTCGACACCGTTGCTATCCTGGAGCAGAGGTTAGATTTTCTGGAAGGCATAACGGATATAGCTACGAACTGTAATTGGCCTCCTGAAAAGATTCAGGAGCTGCACGACTATCTGCTGGACGAAGTTATCAAGATTGATAACAAGATGTTTGACACGTTTGAAGAAACCAAAGATCCAAAACTAGCCTACCTTGTCTGGGAAGGACATATGGAAGATTTACGACATTGGTTAGGATTAGTATTGGGAATCAAGATTAAGTTCATATAGGAGAAAGCTATGTATCTTGCTTTAGGAATATTGGCGCTAGGAATAATCCTATATTTTGTAGCCAGATTTATAGCAGTAAGAATGTGGCGGGAATAGATATTCCCACCCCCAAGGAGAAAAGCATGAGAAGTTTATTGGCCGCAGTTGTTTTGACTTTGTTTCTCGTCCCCGCAGCTTTCGCTGGTGGTGGGAATTTCGATGAAATGCCCCAGCAGCAAATGGCAGCCCAGACTAAGATTGTGGTTGTTCAGCCGAGAGGCGACAACACCGCCGCTTATGTTGCAGCAGCCGCCGTTATTGTAGCAGCGGGAATTGGTTACCTGGGAGTACGTAGAAACCGAAAGGGATAAGAATGAATTTCGATGATTTAGCTAGAGAGGCAAAAGAGTTATTGGATCTACGTCCTACCGGGTGGACGTGTAGTAACCTCCACGACATGGTTAAACTCGCGGAGGAAACAGGTGAGGTGGCCGAATGTATGGTCAAATCACACAAGACCAAGGAAGATCTTGGAGAAGAACTTTCAGATGTGATGGCAGTAGTTGGCGTTATTGCACTGAGAGCAGGAATTGATTTGAATGAAGCGCACCCCAAGAAACAGGCAAAGCGGGTAACAAAACTCGTGAATCGGTTTCATAATGGGGCTTACCCCTCTCATGTAAAGAGAGGGTAAAAATACAATCCCCGATATCAAAAGGCCTACTAAAAGAAAAGCCGGTTATGTAGGCGTCCGGTTTGTAAGGGAGGATAATATGATGGCTTATGATTCGCAGTTCGTACTGTGCGTACTGCACAAAGGACATCCCGTAAGGGAGATTGGTGGAAAAGTACATCTACCATTTCACAGTGACTATAAGGTTAGAGTTAAGAACAAGAACTCTGGTTTGAGAGCAAAGGTTCGAGTTTGGATTGACGGAAGACAGGTTTCCAATCTTGGAGATTTCATTCTTCAACCAAATGAAACTTTGGATCTAGAAAGATTTCTTGATGAATCTATGACCAGTGGCAATAAGTTCAAGTTTGTACCTCTTGGAGACGGAAGAGTTAATGACCCTACCGATCCTGAGAACGGTATTATCAAAGTTGAGTTCTATAGAGAGCAGGTATCGCTGCCCCCTATTCTACCGATTAAAAAGGGAATAATTGAGTCTTCTCCTGATTGGAGCTATACGACTTATACCACCCCCATTGGAAATAGCAACGGATTCGCACCAACGAACTTTACGAGTAGTGGAAGAGGAACAACCACTTCCTGCTACGTATCACAACCTATCAATGAGAGTTTCGTTCCTGAAAATGCAGGAGCCACTGTAGAAGGTGGGCATTCCGGACAGAGCTTCGTGTATGGATCTGATTTCCAGACCGAACTTTTTCCTGTAACTTTGGAACTACGCATTCGTGGAATCGATCGAAGCGAAGTGGATTGGGATGATCGTCCCAGACACCACGGCCGACCGAAGAAGCGCATTAAGTTCTGCCCCAGTTGTGGAGCAAAACGACATGGTATGTCCAAGTTCTGTGCCAGTTGTGGAACAGCGTATCACCCTCGTTACGAACGTGAGCGCGGACGTATTGTAAGGTAGTAATTGGCTCTGGTGCCGGAGGGGTACCAGGGCTTCTAGGAGAACACATGTCAGAGCCTTGGAAAGTTGTTATTTGTCAAACGGAAGAATGTTTGGCTGAGGCCCTCGATGAAAACGGAAAGGTAAAAGAAGAAGCTAAGATCCGCCCAAAGTATGATACTGAGGCCTTTACACAGTTCACCTGCCGTCGATGTGGCAAATCTGAAACTTGGGGAATTACTCGACGTCAGGTTGCACAGTCATTATACGAAAGGATAGGCAATGTTGGAGTGGATAAGTAGTTGGCCCGATTGGCTTCAAGGTATTTGGTTTACATACATCACGTTCCATGATTTTCTTCAGTGGACTGTGATGCTCTTTCTGGCCCGTACAGCTTGGGGACAACGCAAGAAGAAGAAAGAGTTAGAAAAAATACTCGACCATGTTCATACGGAACTTCATGAACATATTGCCCAAGACGCCAAGTTCCACGAGGATCTTGGCCAGACGGGCATGTCCAGGGGGAAGTAATGATAGACAAGGAAAATATTCTAGCTGCACAGTTTATGTACGTGCAGCGGATAGGGGTGCTACAAGCTGAGATTAGCAAGATTGTTGCGCGCGGTATGCAGCTTGGAGCAGCCTACGAGAAGGAAACCATGTCGGCCTTGGACGTTATTGACGAAGAATTAGACGGCATCAAAGAGTGCTTAACACTATTAAACTGCTTACTGTGGAGCTAGTTGAGGAGTAAAAATGAGTAAGAAAAAAGTAGATGGGACTTGGGTTATTGTGTGCGATTGGGCTGACCCTGTAACAAAGGCCACTTGTGATTTAGGTCTTTACGATGAACCCAAGATGTTTGTTGATCCTGATGGCGGACGAGATCCAACAACTCATTATCAGTGTGGTTCGCACCACGGGGTAATAAAGCAAGAGGATGATCCTAATTTCCAATTGCCAGAAGATCACAAGCTAGCCGAATCCACAATTCTAACAAACATGGCGGTAGACCCAGATAAAAAGCGTAGGAAGGTAGAGCTTGAGGGCTTTAAGCCTGACGCCGCTGGCCGAGTTTGGGATGGGAAGAAGCTAAATGACTAAAGAAAGTCCCACACTTACGGTAGGAAAATACAGTATTGAGTCGGCTAAGGGGGGTTTTGGCATCTTCGCCGTGGGTGAATTTGACAATAAGGAGTGGGTCGCTACTGCGCCTGATCCTGAGATTGCCATGAAAATTGTAGAGGGTTTGATCATGGTGGAAATGAAACGTTTCTACCATCCAGAAGCCACCCCCGTATTTAAGGGTGCAGAAGGAAAACCTCTTCCCCCTTTCTTGAAAAAGGGAACTGAGGCTCCCAAGGATGTCCTGTAAAGGACGATCTGGGGTAAGGATGACCGACGGGTCATCCTTGATAAAGAAATCAACAAGGAGGAAAAACCATGGGATTCTTCCTACGACCGAAAGATACTAACAAAAACGATGACGGTAGTCTCAAGGCCGAATCTATTGAATTGGCCGATGGGGCGCAGGAACGATTTACCCAGCGCCATCCGTCAGATGCCCGCGAAGCCCGAAAGGATGCGCCACTTCCAACTGGTAGTTGGAGAGGTGGAAAGGCAGCACGTGGACGTGTTGGTGGAAGGAGTAAGTAATCGTGGATCGAAGAATTGTACAATGCTTTGGCATTAAGAAAAGGCCACATAAAGAAGACAAAGTCTGTGGCAGAAAGTTTCTTTGGACGGCAAGAGGTGCTGCGTCAGGTAACTTTGGCGGTAATGGAACGCAAGCCTGTCCGAATTGTGGCACCCTGCCTGATTTCCAACATCCTTACAATCAGCATTTGGCCGGGCTGATTACTTACGAGGAAGCTGCGACAGCAATGCCGGCGTATAGAAAAAAGTTGGGTCTGGAGTAATTTAACATTTGACTTTCTCTCTCTGATGTCTTATATTAAGGAAGGTAATCATGGGAGGTCTATTATAGATTAGTAAGGATAGCTACGGGATCTTACAGAGTGGGAATGGGGAAGTTTGGTCTTCTGTATTTGAAAAAATAGACGCGCGCGTACCAACGGGGAGACAGCTGTGCAACAGTATCAAGAGTTACTAAAGGATTGTCTTTACGGAGATGAGAAAGAGGACCGGACGGGTACCGGGACTTATAGTGTTTTTGGGCGACAGCTTCGCTTCAATCTACAAGAAGGTTTTCCTCTGCTCACGACTAAGAAGCTGAATACCAAGGCAATCATTCACGAACTGATTTGGTTTATTAGTGGCAGTACCAACGTCAAGTACCTACAAGACAACGGCGTTCATATTTGGGATGAGTGGGCAGACGAGAACGGGGAACTAGGTCCTGTTTATGGCAAACAGTGGCGTGACTGGACTTCGTACACAGAAGTTTTGTGTCAAAAGGAGCCCGAGCATATAGACCAACTGCGAGAAGCCATCCAGACAATCAAGCTCAACCCGGATTCCAGGCGAATCATTGTTACCTCTTGGAATCCCGCAGAGATACACCGTGCGGCTTTACCGCCCTGTCACTGTCTGTATCAGTTTTATGTAAATGACGGGAAGCTTTCCTGTCAGATGTACCAAAGAAGCTGTGATGTTTTCCTAGGAGTACCATTTAATATTGCTTCCTATGCGCTATTAACTATGATGGTAGCCCAAGTTACAGGTTTGGTACCTCATGAGTTCATTCACACCTTCGGCGACGTTCATCTGTACAAGAACCACAAGAGCCAAGCAGTAGAGCAGCTGTTGCGTGATCCACGCCCGCTGCCCCAGATGATTATCAATCCCGAGGTCAAGGATATTGACGACTTTGTTTTTGAGGATTTCGAATTGGTGGGATACGATCCCCACCCTCATATCAAAGCGGAGGTCTCGGTATGATCCTATCAATCATCGTAGCGTACGCCAAAGATAAGGATGGAGCGCGAGTGATTGGGAAAGACAACAAGCTGCCGTGGCACTTTCCTCATGACCTGGATAGGTTCAAGGAATACACCACCGACTGCGCGGTCATCATGGGAAGAAAAACCTATGAATCAATCGGGCGTATTTTACCACGACGTGACAACATTATCGTAACTCGTCAAGAGAACTATGTTGTTCCCGGCGCGTTCGTTTTTAATGACCTGGATGACGCTATTCAGTTCGCAAGCTTAAGACACAGTGAGGCTTTTGTTATCGGAGGCCAGCAGTTGTACGAACAATGTATTGATCGGGTCGACCGTTTGTATTTGACCTCTTTCCAGATCGAAGGTATAGAAGGGGATACCTACTTTCCCGACTATGAACACATCCCTCATACGGTGATCCATATAGAAAGAGCTTCGATTGGTGGGGATTGTTTTAGAATCTTAGAGAGGAAGAGGTTCGAAGGTGAACTTGAAGAGCCCACGCGCTCGATGGTTAGACACCGTGCGATGGGGGTCGATTATGGAATTTAGAGGTGTAGTGAATTTCAATGACAAGGGTGAGGTGGTTTGCTTTTGTTCCCACGAAGAATATTTGCGCGGAGCCTGTACGTGCAAATTTACAGACGATTGCCCCGATGCTGTAATCAGCATTGATGTGATACCGGGATCTCGTCCCTCCGAGATGGGACCCCGGAAGGTTAAGAAGATGTTAAAGGGAGTAGTTAAAGAAACTAACAAGCTCAAGGAAGGTCTGGCCCAACTAGAGAAGGCCATCAAAGGTAAAAGATTTAGATTATAGAAAGGGGATAACATGCTTATTGTAGGCTTTGGTTGCACCGCCCAGGTGGGCAAGGATACCGCAGCGGAATACCTCGAAAAACTTTATCCAGGTAAGGTTAAGAGGGTAGCGTTCGCGGACAAGTTGAAGAACGTGGCAATGGAACTTTTTGGATTAAGCTGGGACCAGTGCTATGGTTCCCAGGAAATTAAGGAAGCAATAGACTCCCGCTATGGAATGACTCCGAGAGAAATTATGCAGGGCATCGGCGAGCAGATGCGTCAGGTACACCCTGAAATCTGGGTAGATACTGTGTTCAATGTAACTATCCCTCAGTTCGCTGAGCAGGGATATGATTGCTTTATCATCTCGGATGTGCGTTACCCCAATGAGGGAGACAAGATACATGAGGAAGGTGGTGTAGTAGTTAAGGTTACCCGTAAGGGTAGCGGCGTTACCGTGGGGGCTTCCCACTCTAGCGAAACTGCTATGCGGGATTACCAAGCTTTCGATTACCTTCTTGAAAATGACAGTAGTTTTGGTGCGTTTTTCGAAAAACTAGAGCTGTTAATGGAGGATATCGGGTATGGTAGAGAGGAGAGAAAAGACAACCACGGAGGGTAGAGGCTTAGGCCACTCGTGGGCTGATGATAACGTAGTCCGCGGAGACCCGGATGTTGATTTCATTAAGAGACGACTGAAATTTCCTTTTGGTGATGATCCCCGTGGAAGAGAGATAGATTTTTCGGACACCACTGGTAAAGAGGCGTACGGTTCTACTCGGAATCAAGTCTTCCGAGCTTATAGAGGTAAGCCTCCTATTGAGGGTCAGATCGTTGGGGATCCTCAGAAGAAGGGTAAGATTGCCCAGAAAGTTAGGTCGCTACGGGCAGAGCTTCCGTCTAAATCCACTGCAGACATTACGAACGCAGCTTTGCAGGCCGGGCAGGTCGCTACTTTGTTAGCTACTAACTTCCAGGCTTTGTACCCTTCCCCAACAATTTCATCGCCTGCTCCAGGTGCTACGTTTTCTCCGGGAGATGAGATCACGGTGGTGGCTCCCACCACCGACCTAATGAACATACATTCCGCAACATTGGAGATTGATGGCCAAGCAGTGGATCGACGAGTTCTTGATCGTCGCGACCAAGCTTCCACACTTTCGTTTGACTTCCGTTTTATCTACAGGGTTCCGGATGACCGGCCATTAGGAGCAATGGCTATTACGGTTCGTGCGTTTAACATGAACACCTCCAACAGAGCCATCATCGGAGATGACTCATTGGACACTACTGATATCCAGGGAGCTATTCCCACCTTAAAGACCGTGGAAGGTTCCGCAACCTCATCCTCGTCTTACCAGAAGCAATTTGATGAGACAGGTTACCTCAGATCCCCAGAAGGGGTTGTGAGTATTACCGTAAATATTGTGTAAGGACAAAAATGGTTAAAAACAAAAGACCTAGGACCACTGTAAATGTGGAAGCAGTTAAGAAGGATGTAGCCAAGCTGGCTAAGGATTCAATTAAGCAGAACCCCACGGGACATGGGGAGTTAGCTCCTGGTTCTGTGCAGCGGCAGTCTCCCTTAGAACAGGAGATGGGATCTCGTAAGTACAAAGAGATGATCCATGACCATAATGATAAGAACAAGCATATCTTAGATCGTCTTCCTTTTACCTTTCCCAAAAAGAGTGTGGTACGTTCTCATAGATCCGATGTACCACTAGAATGTTCTGAGTGTGGCTACGAGAGCTATGGTTCAGAGTACACGTATCTAAAGGTCTGCGGAGGGTGTAGTAAGTCCTGCAAGGTTATTAACCCTGAGGCAATAAAAAGGGGAGATAGGGACTTTACTCCCGGAATGTTTGCTACCGCCTCGGACATTTTAAGGATGAAAGAGGAACGCGAGCAGGGAAAGAAAAAGGGCCAATAGGCTTGCTAAAATCGGAAAAACCTGTTATAATTGAATTAGATTCAGGGGAGAGACACCATGTCTGATAATAAGCAATGGCACTCTTGGGTGATTAAACGGAACCGTTTGAACAACGTCGTTGAGTACATCAAGGAAAAGTGCCCAGAGATCGACAAATTTTTCTATCCATTCATTAAAAAAGAGTACCAAACCAAGAAAGGTACTACCAGGATCAAGGATATGCCCCTTTACGAGGGATATCTTTTTTTGAGATACCACGATCATCCTCAAGTATTTCACAAACTTAGCCGCTTTCCTCAAGTAACTACCTACTGCGGACCTGTTTCGAAGCGTGAGATTAATCTCATGGAAGAAGCCCAAGGGAAGTTAATCACTGAATTGAAGTCTAGTAAGTATAAGACAGGCGATAAAGTGATTCTGAAGGAAGGACCCTTCAAAGGTTACGAAGCCCTAGTATCCTCAACCAAGGGAGATGTCGTAAGGGTGCGACTTGACGCGACAATTCTCGGGATTTCAGGCCACGAGGTGGTCTATCCCGAGGACCAATTGGAGCGTAAGACCGAACTACAGTACACCGAAGTACAAGACATCTAATGGGATATGAAATGTCTGAGACCAGAGGAAGAAAACCCGGGTTTAAGCACTCGCAGGAAACGAAAGATAAGATGCGAGCGGCTAAGCGCGGCACAAATCGTCCCCAAGAGACCAAGAATAAGATCTCTGCTACGAAGAAAGGCCAGTCATTCTCCGAGGAACACTGCGACAACCTCTCTACAACCAAAGCTATGTATTATTTGGATGAGAAATGTGTCCAGAGATTCGAGGACTTGAAGGCTAACTACCCAGAACAAGAGGACTTTTTTCTTGATCACCAGGATGAGCTGCTTTTCGCTATGCGGGATATCCGCACAGAGAAAGAGCTGACCGATATTCGTAGGTACGTGGAGACCGCGGCCCTTAGGACCGACGAGCCGTACCAATACTCCAGTAGCTCTTGTTACGCTGCTGAAGATGCAATGATAGCACTGTTGGATTTCAAACGATTACTACAAACCTACCATTAAAGTACCAATGTTTTAATTAACTTGTTGCCTTCTTTACAGGGGGACTGCGAGCTGCAGTTGTCCCCTTTTTATGGTACTGGTACGGAAAGAGGACTATAGATGCCTGATGAGAAGACACCTGACATAGATAAGGATGAGCTTAAGCAGAAGGTAGAAGAGGATCCTAAGTCCAAAAAATGGAATAATGCCAATAGTCGTCGAAATCTCAAGCAGTACCAGACGGCCATTGTACCAGAAATTTTAGAAGACGAAGACGGCTCCGACGAAGACGACGTTGCAGCTATTGTAGTTGGACGTAAACTCAGTGCCGACCTCGTACGCAAGTTAATGCCCCAGCGGGGAGTACTCACAGCCGCAGAAAAGAAGCGGTATGTAGGGGTAGTACAACAGTTTTTAACAGACTTCAAGAATGAAGAACCCACAGCACAGGATATCGATGATATCTTTGAAATAGCGGAAGCCGACATTATGAAGACCCGGTTGCTTAAGGCCGCAAAAGACAGCCCGGATGCCATCGTTAATATCAATCAGGCACTAGAAAGAATTCATAAACGTAAGCAGACTGCCAAGGAGAACCTATCAAGTCGTCGAGTAGATCGTAAAGACGCCAGGGCTTCGCAGGACCTCAACATCGTAGATCTTGTAGTCCGATATGATTTGGAACAAAAGAGACGAGATGAAGAACGAGTTGCTGACCTGCTTGCAGAAGAAGAAATTGCACAACGGAAATTAGAAGAGGTTCTGGAAAAGGACGGGTAATCACCCTTGCAAACACTGTTGGATGATCCAGACTTTTCATTACAATCAGAAGAACTCTTAGAGTTCTACAGACAATATCCTGAAATCGCAGCAGACGACCTTTTGAACGTTAAGTTAAGCGGGATTCAAAAGGTAGTCTTGAGGTCTATGTGGTTTCGGGACTATGTTATGGCCATCATGTGTCGTGGTTCCGGTAAGACTTTCATTAACGCTGTGTTTGCCTGCCTGAAAGCAATGCTGTACCCAGGCCACAGGGTGGGGCTCTTAGCCCCTACCTTTCGTCAGAGCAAGTTCATGTTTGAAGAGTGTGTAAAGCTTTATCAACGCTCCCCGATTATGCGAGATGCCTGTGAACGTAGGCCTACTACCCAATCCGACAATTGTTATATCAAATTCAAGGCGGTAGGTATCAAAAACCCCTCCATGATTCAAGCCATCCCACTCGGTGATGGTACTAAGATCAGAGGTTCGCGTTTTTACACCATCCTCTGTGACGAGTTTCCCCACATTCCAGAAGAAATCTTCAATATGGTCATTCGTCCTATGGCAGCCACGGTGGCTGATCCAATGGAGAATGTCGAAAAGGTCCAGCGCCAGAAGGAACTGTTAGAGAAAGGTTTAATCACCCAAGCTGAGATCGACGAAGACACTGTTACTAATCAAATCATTATCACCTCATCTGGTTATTTCACGTTTAACCACATGTACAAGTTGTATCAAGCTTACAGGGCAGAAGTGAAGAGCGGTAATACAAAGTATGCTGTGTATCGCGTTCCTTATTGGCTCCTACCTGACGGTTTCCTAGATAAGCAAGCGGTCGAAGCCGCGAAGAGAGAAATGTCCAGCCTTGAGTTTCGAATGGAGTATGAGGCTGCCTTTATTCCAGATACAGATGCCTTCTACCGAGCTTCACTATTAGAGTCCTGTTCTAAGACTAGTTTCACAACTCAGGTTGTGGGAGAGGCCGGAAAATCTTATTGTTTAGGTATAGACCCCGCTCGTACAGAAGACTCTTTTGCTATAGCCGTTGCAGAAATGGGAACCCCTGCCAAGATAGTGCATGCCATGGAATTGCAGGGAGAATCTTTTGTACATGCTGCCCAGATCGTGGACGAGCTGTGCGATGCCTTCAATGTACAATCAATATACATGGACGCCGGCGGTGGTGGATTAGCTATCAAGGATATTCTAGCAGAAAATCCTCGAGGCCACCGCGCAGGCCCAATTTTGGATCCAGACGATGAGCTGCACCAGTTGAAATCAGGTAGGCACATTCTTACTATGTGTAATTTTGGAACTGATTTTATCTCTGAGTCTAATTTTGCAGCCCTGCGTTTGTTAGAGCACCGAGATTTGTTATTTCCGGTTGTTCCTACCTCGGATAACCCTACCCCAGCGGCGGAAGAATCTTGGGAGGTTATCCAAGCTATGAAGAATCAGATGCTGATGATTGAACTCTCCGAGACTCCAACGGGGAAACATCATTTTGATGTACCCAAGGGAGAGGGCCACGCCAAGCAGAAGAAGGACTTGTATACTGCCTTCATGCTGGTGGCCAGGTGCCTCTACGACCATCTGTGGGCAGAGATTATGCCCGAACAGACTATGCATCACGGAGGGGTGGTGCAGGACAGGTCCTCGAGCCCCAGGCTATTTTCAGATGGACTTCCCATTACTGGGGATGTTCCAGAAGTGTTGCGAGATAAGTTAGAGATAGCCCAAGATCCTGAAGGATATAAGCAGCGGATGTTGGCACGGACCTTTAAGGGTAGAAAAGTTGTAACCAGTTCCGCGGCGGTGTTAAAACCGAAGCCCAAGAAATCAGGTTCTCGGGTGGGTGGAAGAAACAAGCCGGTTACTGAAAGATAGGAGAGACTAGATGTCGGACGAAGTAAAGGACAGTATTAATGAGAATTTGGAAAACTCCAAAGTTCTCTCCCACAAGGAAGTTAGAGAAGGTGTTCACGAAATGGAAATCGATGTCGGGCCTGAGGGAAGGCCGGCCGTCGAGTTGGCTTATCTAGACCCCCAGAAGACTGGTACACCGAGCCCTCTGAAGTACCACGAGGGCGGTAGAACAATCACTCGAGACTTTATTAGACGAGTAGACCTCGACCTTCTTACTGGACAGCCTGAAGTTTTCAGGGCACAGCCTCAGAAGGTTTATGAGCGTGCCATCAACTTTTACAAGTCGAAAGGGCCTTACGGCACTTGGGTAGATACCCTTTCTAACTTTGCTGCCAAAGGCTTCAAGAATGATATTGATGACGAGGATATCAAACTCTTTTATGATACCTGGACGTCGGAAATTGCTTTTGAAGAGACCGTGGAGAAGATTTTCTTTGACTTCTTTAGGGTCGGGTTGGTACGTACCTTCAAGATTGTGGGTAAGTTTGATCCTAAATTGAAGCCAGAACATTTTGATGGGGCTGTAAGAAAGAAGACGCAGGCCAATCGTTTCGAAACCACTGCAGATATGAAGAAGCTAATGACGCATAGAGACGTCGCCGCCGCCAAGAAAATTTGGTCCAAGTCTTTTGTTCCTCTTAAGTACACTATTCTCAATCCCATGTTGGTGGAGATTAAGGGGTCTCTCCTCTTTGATCAAACCGAAACATTCCTGAAGCCCGAAGCTTTCAAGGAACTAGCTGATCTTCTCAAGAACCCGGCCAAGACTACCCCAGAACAGAAGAAGTTTCTGTCTAGCTTGCCCCGAGAACTGAAGGATGCTATCAAGAAGAATAAGCCTGTGAAGCTCCCACCGGAGTTAGTAGGTAAGTGTGACTATCGTAGAATGGATTATGAGCGTTACCCTTTGCCCAAGGCAGGGAGAATGATAGACGATATGCACTACAAGGACAAGTTGAAGGAAGCTGATTATTCTACCTTGGATGGTATTACTAACTACATTCTCAAGATCACCATTGGTAACGACGAGCACCCGGTAACTTCTCAAGGCGAGTTAGAGACTATAGCCCGATTGTTTGATACCGCGAGTAAGAGTTTTGATATTGTTTGGAACCACACTCTCCAGATTGAAAAGATTACCTTCCCGGAGATTAGTACGATTCTAGGTAAAGACAAGTTTACTCAGGTTAATGATGATCTCAGCCAGGCCATGGGTGTAACCCGGGCCCTGGTAGATGGTCAGATGACAGGAAACGCTAAGGCGATTAAGGCCGGACTTAAGGGCTTTTCTGAAGAAATAAATTATGCCCGGCGCTGCGTAAAGCGTTGGATTGATCATGAGTATGAGGAAGTGGCTTTGGCCATGGGATTTACTCGTTACCCGCAGGTTCGCTTCGATGAAAACGCCCTCAAGGACGAGGTTATGATGATGAGCGTTATTCAGGGCATGATCGACCGCCGCATTCTGTCCTACGAGACCGGTATCGAGAAGCTTGGCTTCGACTTTAGTAACGAGCTTAACAACTTCGTCCAGGAGAAGCCGATGGTACAAGACGGTACTCTTGGTATTATCGGTTCACCGTACAATCCGAAGGCACTCCCTGCAGAGGGCCCGGTGGTTACTAAGGACATGACTCCTAGCGGTAAGCCTGTTACGGTTACTGAGAAGGATCTTAAGGATTTGACGAAGAACATGACTGAACAATTACAGCAGCTTAAGAAGCAGATTCAGGATGTTCAGAGAACACCGACGGGTACCCCTAGTGAGGGTCGCCCCCGTAAGGGTGGTGGCAAGACTCCTCGGAAACAAACGAAACCTAATACAAAGCCACGCAAGCCCTAACTCAGGTTAGGAATAAGCTACGTTAAGGAGGATAGAAATCCAATGTCAGAAAAAAGCGTAGACAAGAACGCTAATACAGCCTCTTTCTTAGAGGATATAAGGGAGTTTTCCCTGACTGTAGGCGAAGATTGTCCAGAAGGGCATCGCAAGGACCCCACAAGCGGCCGTTGCTTGCCGATGGGAAGTATTGACCACACAGCAGAAACTAGAAGCAAGAATGTCGACTATGGTCCAGAATGGAGAGGCGAAGTTGATAAGGGTAATACCACTCCCATGATTAATATCTCCCGCGCAAGCGAAGTCGCCATTGATGCAGACGATATGGATGAGCCAGAGAGTTGTTCCGACGGAACAACTTTTTCTTTTGTGCAGAGAAAGTGTATCTCTCTAGAAGAAGCAGAGCAGGAAGATGCAGAAGAATTTGCTAGAGACGCAGATGAAAATGAGATTATAGAAGAAGCCAAGAATGGTCACGAAGAAGTTATTGCTTTGGACCCAGAGGGACGAAAGGATACTGTGAATTTTGAGTGCCCCACCGACCAGTTCTTTGATCGTAAGTTGAGACTGTGCATTCCTCTAAACAAAGATACCGTTCTGGCATCCGAAGATTTTGATGACGAGTTCAAGAAGGCCGTGGCTAACTTCGCTAAGCTCGCAATGACTTCCTCAGACCCCTTGGATGGGCATAAGCATGTGGTAACTCTAGACATGGACGGTAACGGGGTTACTTCCGTCGGTGGACACCCCATGCACAGCCACACTGTGAAGAAGTTTGAGATTGTTCCTCAATCAGGAGAGCATAATGGTGAGAAGTACGTTTCTCAACATCCCGGAGTTGCTGTACCTGAGGAGCACAGGGTAGAAAAGCTTGACGATTTCGGAAGTACTGAGACCGCAGTCCCCCTTAAGGGAGGGCAGAGAAAGGCGCTACCTGATAGCGCCTTTGGTGTTCCTGGAAAGAGAAAGTTCCCTCTAGATACTTGTGGGCGTGTGCGTAATGCAATGTCCCGCTTTAATCAGGGTAAAGGACTTACCTCTAGTGAGAAGGGAACTCTACGAAGAAAGATTTTAGCCCGGGCTAAGACCTGCGGCATAGAAGTACTAAACTTTGGCAAGGCCAACACTGCGGAAGAATTCGCGGCCGTGGTACAGGAGCTAATAACCATGGAAACTAAGAAAGACACTACACGACTTGAGGTTTATCGGGCAGAAGCTCAGAATCAAGGGCCTTGCCCTCCTGGAATGAAGTGGGATGCGGCATCAAATAGATGCGGACATACCCGTGGATTTGTAGAAGAGGTTGCAGCAAACGGACACGAGGCTGTTGTCGCTCTGCAGCCGGAAGGACGCCGAGATACGGTTGGGTTCAATTGCCCTCCCGGAGAGTTCTTTGATTTCAGCAATCGACGTTGCGTGCCCCTAGATCCTTCTCAGAAGCCTGGCTCCACTACGGATAAGGCTAATGAGGATGAGGCTGCTCAGCGCGACCTAACGGCTCAGCCTGAGGGTCGGCCTGTCCGACTTCCTATCGACTGTCCTAAGGACACGATTTGGAATAAGGATAGAAACGAGTGCATTCCTCTAGACAGTAGCAAGAAGACCAAGTCTGAGGAAGAAGAAGCCGCCCTTCCTGACTTCCTTAAGAAGATTATAGATAAGAAGAATGGTAAGGATGGCGACGATAAGAATGGTAAGAATGGTAAGAAGAAGAAGAAGGGTTTTGTACCGTTCACCAAGAAGAGCAAGTCTGAAGAAGACGAAGACGGAGCCGCACATCCTACCACGACCACCACAAACGGCCCTGGTAAGAAGAAAGGCCCTGGCTGCCCTGAGGGACAGTTCATGAATCCTGTTACCAAGAAGTGCATGCCCAGAAAGGGTGCCTTCAAGGGTAGTGAGCAGGAAGATGCAGACGCTAACCCTGCTATGAGAGAAGGGCTGACTAAGCCTCCCGCAGGTAAGGTACAGCATCCTACGGACTGCCCGCCCAATACTGCTT
>Ga0114949_10000960_pt1 | contig 16930 bp, 14 predicted proteins | sample N074metaG_FD_83505 | JGI IMG/M metagenome (GOLD analysis project Ga0114949, IMG submission 83505) | Deep subsurface microbial communities from Kermadec Trench to uncover new lineages of life (NeLLi) - N074 metaG | ecosystem: Environmental > Aquatic > Marine > Ocean trench > Sediment | place... | reverse complement strand
GATTCGGTGTTAATCGTAGCGAAACGCTTGCCGATCGTCGGTGTACTCTCGTCCGCGGCCAGGATGCCCTTGCCATTGCCGACCATCGCCAGGGCGACGGCGTTCAACTCGTTACGGTTCATGCGGGTCATCTCCAGCAATTCAGGACGGCGTAGCATAGCAAAAAAGGCCAATGGTATAGCCTCGGAGCATAAATAGGACTAAAATAGTCCTTTATTCGTTCGCACCGGGAGCTGGCCTTGTTAAGAATCACCAAACTCACCGATTACGGGACCGTTGTGCTCGCCCACCTGGCAGTGCATGACGGCTACGTGTGCAGTTCGGCAGACGTTGCGACGGTCACGGGTCTGGCACTGCCGACGGTTAGCAAGCTGCTTAAATCACTGGCCCGATCCGGGCTCGTTATCTCCACGCGTGGCGCTAACGGCGGCTACAAGCTGTCTCGCAACCCGGACGACATCAGCGCGGCAGACGTCATCGATGCGCTTGAAGGCCCGGTCGCAATTACCGAGTGTAGCTCCAGCAACAGCCACTGTGAGCACGAAGGCGTGTGCAACGTAGGGGGTGCCTGGCGACGGATCAACATCGCCATGCGGCGCGCGCTTGACGACATCAGCCTGAACGATCTGCTGCGAAGCAACAGTCCGGTGCCGCGCTTCCGCTTCGCCGGTATGCCGATCACCGTTGAAAATGAAAACGACTACAGGAAAGACTGAAACTAATGGCAACTGAAAACATGGAAAGACTCGTCAACCGGCGCTATGAGCACGGCTTCGTGACGGACATCGCGACCGAAAGCTTTCCGCCCGGTCTGGATGAAGGCGTGGTGCGTGCGATATCGGCACGCAAGAACGAGCCCGATTTCATGCTCGAGTGGCGTTTGCAGGCGTATCGCCAGTGGCTGGAGATGCGTGAACCCAAGTGGGCCCATGTGCACTACCCGAAAATCGAGTTCAACGAAATATCCTACTACGCGGCACCCAAGTCGGACGACGACCGACCGAAGAGTCTCGATGAGGTGGACCCGAAGCTCCTGGAGACTTACGAAAAACTCGGTATTCCGCTGCACGAACGGGCACGACTGGCTGGCGTCGCCGTTGATGCTGTATTCGACAGCGTTTCGGTGGTCACAACATTCAAGGAGAAGTTATCTGAGGCCGGCGTCATTTTCTGCCCGTTTTCGGAAGCTGTGCGCGAGCACCCGGCGCTGATAAAAAAGTATCTTGGCAGCGTTGTACCGCGTCGCGACAATTTTTATGCGGCGCTGAATTCGGCCGTTTTCAGCGACGGTTCGTTTGTCTACATACCCAAAGGCGTGCGCTGCCCGATGGAGTTGTCGACGTATTTTCGCATTAATGCCGAAAACACCGGGCAATTCGAACGCACTCTGATCATCGCCGATGAAGGCAGCCACGTCAGCTATCTCGAAGGATGTACCGCACCGATGCGCGACAAGAACCAGCTGCACGCCGCCGTGGTGGAACTCGTGGCTCTCAAGGATGCAGAGATAAAGTATTCGACTGTGCAAAACTGGTATCCGGGTGATGAAAACGGCGTCGGCGGCATCTATAATTTCGTCACCAAGCGCGGTGACTGCCGCGGCGCGAATTCAAAGATCTCCTGGACCCAGGTTGAAACAGGATCCGCAATTACCTGGAAGTACCCTAGCTGTATATTGCGTGGCGACAATTCTGTCGGCGAATTCTACTCGGTTGCTGTCGTAAACAACATGCAGCAGGCCGATACGGGTACCAAGATGATCCACATCGGCAAAAACACTCGCAGCACAATCGTTTCGAAAGGCATTTCCGCCGGCAAAGCACAAAATGTCTATCGCGGCCTCGTGCGCATCATGCCGCAGGCGCACGGTGCTCGGAACCATACGCAATGCGATTCCCTGCTTATCGGTAAAGAATGTGGTGCGCACACGTTTCCGTACATGGAAATCAAGAACCCGACGGCGAAGGTCGAACACGAGGCAACGACGTCAAAAATTTCCGCCGATCAGTTGTTCTACTGTCGTCAACGCGGCCTTTCTGAAGAAGATGCTGTCAACATGATCGTCAATGGCTTCTGCAGAGAAGTCTTCAAGGAATTACCGATGGAATTCGCTGTTGAAGCGCAGGCATTGCTCAACGTCAGTCTCGAAGGTGCAATCGGTTAATCATTCGTCCGGAAAAAATAATGCTTGAAATCAAGAACCTGAAAACCCGTATCGGTGATACCGAGATTCTTCGCGGACTGACGTTGTCTGTTAAGGCAGGAGAAGTGCACGCCATCATGGGGCCAAACGGCTCCGGCAAGAGCACACTGGCACTGGTAATCGCGGGGCACGAGGACTACGTGGTGACCGAAGGTACCGTGAGCTTTAAAGGGCAGAACCTGCTGGAGCTCGACCCCGAGGAGCGTGCCCGAGAAGGTGTATTTCTGGGTTTCCAATATCCTGTCGAAATTCCGGGCGTAAACAACGCCTATCTCTTAAAAGCCGCAGTAAACGCCAGGCGCCGGCATAGCGGTCTCGGTGAAGTCGATGCATTTGAATTTCTCAAGCTTGCTCGGGAAAAGATGACCGCGCTGGGCATGGACCCCAAACTATTGAATCGCGGCGTTAACGAAGGCTTCTCCGGCGGCGAGAAGAAGCGCAATGAAGTCTTGCAGATGACAATGCTTGAGCCGAGCCTTGCAATTCTCGATGAAACCGATTCAGGACTCGACATTGATGCGCTCAAGGTGGTTGCCAAGGGCATCAACACATTACGCAGCCCGGAACGGGCGATTGTTCTCATCACGCACTACCAACGCCTGCTCGATTACGTGGAGCCCGATTTCGTACATGTGCTTTCAGATGGAAAAATCGTGCGTTCTGGTGACAAATCGCTGGCGCTGGAACTTGAAGAAAGGGGCTACGAATGGGTTCGTGAGGCCGTGAACGCATGAAACACGAGTTACTTTCCATTGATGGTGTCAGAGACGCTGTCCGGCGATTGCCTGATGACGCGCTAACCCCGATTCGCGAGGCCGCGCTAGCTCATCTTGACGAACATGGGTTGCCTACACTACGAGATGAGGACTGGAAATACACCGACCTCGGTCCCGCCATCGATATAAGCAATCGCTGGTTTGCAGCTGGGGCCCGGCCAGATACCAGCGACGATATTGCTGCATCCGTCGACCTGATAACGGCCTCCATCGATGCCAACTGGCTGGTCATTGCTAATGGCCTCATCGACGACTCACGAATAACAATAGATAATGGACTGGAAGTTTTGCGCTTTAGCGACAGCCCCACTGCGGTCAACATGGAGCGGCCCCTCGCCAACCTGAATGCGGCGCTATTGCGCGATGGCCTGCGCATCGAAATTTCAGCGACAATGGAAAAGCCGATCGGCCTGTTGATAATCGATAGCGCGAACTCGGCGGCTGGCGTTTCCCAGGCAAGCATTGAGATCAGTGTTGCACCGGGTTGCGATGCCGAGATTATTGAGTATCAAGCGTCTACGGGTGAAGGCGACCACTATGCAAATTCGGTCGTCGCACTGCATATTGGCCAGGGAGCGAGCGCTAGTTATGTACGCCTGCAGAATCGCGGCAAGCGTCACGTGCAGACAGGTCGGCTGTCTGCGACGTTGGATGTGGATAGCAAGCTGATCATGGGAAGTTACGATCTGGGTGGCAGGCTCGTCCGCAACGACGTCGACATAGACATGAGTGAGCCTGGCGCCGAGGTTATTTTCAGTGGTTTGTACATCGCTGGCGACGGCCAACATATCGACAACCACACCAAGGTCGATCATCGTGTCGGCCCGACGACATCGTCGCAGGAGTACCGCGGCATACTGAATGGTAACTGCCGCTGCGTCTGGAACGGCAAAGCCATCGTTCATAAAGGCGCAGACGGGACGGATGCCAGTCAGGCCAACCACAACCTCCTGCTGTCAGACAAAGCCGAAATCGATACCAAGCCGGAACTCGAAATATACGCCGACGATGTCAAATGCAGCCACGGCACGACTATTGGGCAACTGGATGAAGCTGCGCTGTTCTACTTACGCACGCGCGGGCTCGACAAGCGTCGCGCAACGGTGATTCTCACGCGCGCATTCGCTGTCGACATTGTGGACCGGATACCGGTTGCCGCTGCGAAAGATGCGATAGCGTCATTGGTCGAGTCTCGTCTTGCGGACCTGGTGCAGGACGTTGCGCCATGAATCGGGCGCAGCAATCGTCAGATTTTGGGTCTGCAGTCGCTCGCTGCCGCAAAGACTTTCCAGCGCTCGGACAGAAAGTCAATGGCCACACGCTGACCTACCTCGATAGTGCGGCGTCGGCACAACAGCCCTCTGCCGTCATTGATAGCGTCGCGCGTTACCAGCGCGAGGACCACGCCAACGTACACCGCGGCGTACACACGCTCAGTGCCCGTGCAACGGAAGCTTACGAGGCTGCCCGCGATAAATTGTGCAACTTCATCAATGCGGCAAGCCGCTCTGAGATAGTGCTAACCAGCGGCACCACAGAGTCCGTGAACCTCGTTGCACAGAGTTTCTGCCGGCCAAGGATCGGACCCGGTGACCAGATCCTCATTACTCATCTCGAGCATCATTCGAACATCGTCCCGTGGCAGATTGTTTGCGAGCAGACCGGAGCCGAGTTGGTCGTTGCGCCCATAGATGATGCCGGCCAGGTGGAGCTGGAGCCAATGTTCGAGCTCATGACCCAGAGCGTCAGACTATTGTCCCTTGGCCACGTATCGAACGCCCTGGGTACGATAAACCCGCTGCGGCAGATCATCGATCAGGCACAAAAACGAGAAATCCCAGTGCTGGTGGACGGTGCGCAGGGCGTGCCGCACATGGTCGTCGATGTGCAGCAACTCGGCTGCGACTTCTACGCCTTTTCCGGCCACAAGATGTGCGGCCCCACGGGCACTGGCGTGCTCTATGGGCGGGAGTCGTTGCTCGACGAGATGCCGCCATACCAAGGTGGCGGCGACATGATTCTGGAAGTCAGTTTCGATGGCACCGTATACAACGACCTGCCTTACAAGTTTGAAGCGGGAACGCCGAATATTTCCGGCGTCATTGGTCACGGCGCTGCAGTCGACTATTTGCAGGCGCTTGGCATGCAGAACATCCAGGACCATGAGATGGCGTTGCACGCCTACATGGTTAGCGAACTCGTTAAAGTAGACGGCATTCGGCTCATCGGCACAGCCGAAAAACAGGCCAGCGTGCAGTCGTTCATGCTGGACGATATTCACCCGCACGATCTCGGCACAATACTCGATCAACAGGGTGTCGCCATACGTACCGGACATCATTGCGCAATGCCGCTAATGCAACGCCTCGGCCTGCCGGGAACGGCCCGCGCGTCGTTGGGCCTGTACAACAATCGCGGTGACATCGACCGGCTTACCGCAGCCCTTGAAAAAACACGGCAGATATTCGGATGAGTCAAGGCATGACACAGAATGCAGAGCTGCAGGACCTGTATCAGGAACTGATACTCGACCACGCTCGCAGCCCGCGAAATTTCGGCCGCCTCAACAATCCGACTCATGCCGCTGAGGGAATCAATCCGCTATGCGGCGACAAGTTGAAATTGTATTTGACGATCGATTCCGACCAACGCGTAAACGAGATCTGCTTTGAAGGCTCAGGATGCGCAATTTCGATGGCCTCTGCCTCTTTGTTGACAGAAACAGTCTCCAGCCTGTCAGTGACCGAAGCCGAGGCCGTGATTAAATCGGTTACGACACGATTGACGCATGGGTCTGCAGTCATTCAAAACGAAAAACTGTATGCGCTCGATGGCGTGCGCAAGTACCCGATGCGCGTCAAGTGCGCAACGCTCGCCTGGCACGCGTTGCGCGCTGCACTTGGCAACCACCACACACCAGCAACAACGGAATAGGAACGACGATGTTCGGCCATACAAACGAACCCATTACGCTCACGCGCGATGTCGCCGCAGTGATGATTCCCGCCGGCGACGAAGTGACCTTGCGCGAAGGCACGAGTGGATTTATTACCCAGTCGCTTGGCGGCAGTTTTACCGTCTATATCGAAGGCAATCTGTTTCGCATATCGGGTTTCGATGCTGATGCCCTTGGGAAAGAATCTCTAGCGCCACCCAGTGTTCCCGACAACGCCACTGATGCCGACATTGAAGCTGTTATCTGGGACCAGCTGAAAACCTGTTACGATCCCGAAATTCCGGTAGATATCGTAAACTTGGGGCTTGTGTATCGCTGCGATGTCACAGCACTGGGCAATGGCCAGCGTTCCGTCAGTATCGATATGACGTTGACAGCACCTGGATGCGGAATGGGGGAGATCCTCGTTGCCGATGCCCGCGAGAAAGTCGCTATAATTCCGACGATCGCCGACGTCAGCGTTGAACTCGTCTTTGATCCGCCGTGGAATGTTGGCATGATGACAGACGAGGCTCGATTACAAACGGGATTAATGTGACTTCTAATATTACGTCAATAACAATATGAAAATATTGACGTTAGTTCGACATGCAAAATCCAGCTGGAAAGACTCAAGCCTGACTGATGGCGAGCGGCCCCTCAACAAACGCGGCGAACGTGATGCCCCGATCATGGGGGAGCGCATCAGAAATCATGGCATTCGACCATCGCTGATCATTAGCAGCCCCGCAGCCCGCGCCTGGACGACGGCAAGGATCATCGCAGAAAAAATAAGTTATCCGGCTGAGTTCCTGCAACGCGAACATAAATTGTATCTGGCCTCGCTCGATGATTTGCTGGGCGTTGTCGTTGCCCAGGACGACGGCTTCAACAGCCTGATGGTTGTCGGGCACAATCCTGGACTGACGAACTTTGCGAATTTCCTCTCGCCAGGTCTTACCAACAACCTGCAAACGACTGGCGTCGTCTCAGTAAAAATTGATCGTGATGACTGGAACCTGTTCGAGCAACCCGCAACGGAGTTGCTTGTGCATGACTACCCGAAAAAAAAGTAACGTTCACCTAGCACTCGGGCACATTGACCGCGAGCCCACCACGCGACGTTTCCTTGTAATGAGTCGACATATCGAGACCCGTCTGGCGCATAGTCTCGATGACCTGATCGAGCGAAACTTTGTGGGTACCATCGCCGTGCATCGCGAGTCTCGCGGCATTGATCGCCTTGACCGCTCCCATCGCATTGCGCTCGATGCAGGGAATTTGCACCAGCCCGCCTATCGGATCGCATGTCAGGCCCAGGTTGTGCTCCATACCAATTTCTGCGGCTTCTTCGATCTGATCATTGCTGCCACCGAGCACTGCGGCCAGCCCGGCAGCTGCCATTGAACAAGCAACACCTACCTCCCCCTGGCAGCCCATTTCCGCGCCCGAAATCGATGCGTTTAATTTATAAAGAATGCCGATAGCGCCCGCCGTCAAAAAAAACCTGCTGATGCCCTCCCCATCTGCCTCAGGAATAAATTTATCGTAGTACTTCAGAACCGCTGGAATGATTCCTGCGGCACCATTGGTTGGAGATGTTACGACGCGCCCGCCTGAGGCGTTTTCCTCATTAACTGCAATCGCAAATGCATTGACCCACTCCATCGCATCGAGCCCGGATGAATCTCCGCGCGCCGCCAGATTTTTCTGCAATTTCGCCGCACGACGCAACACCGACAATTTGCCCGGTAATACGCCTTCGGTAATGAGCCCGCGATCGATACACGCATTCATGGCGCTCCATAGACCAGCAATACGCCGTTCTACTTCGTCTTCGCTGCGCCACGATGTTTCATTGCGGTAAACGACATCGGCAATACTCAGACCATTGTCCGCAGCCAGCCGAAGCAGCGATTCGCAGCTAGTGAACGGCAATGGCGACTCACCTTCCTGCATCACAGGTTCCGGATCGTCGTTACGAGCTATGAAGCCACCGCCGAGCGAGTAGTAGTTATCATTGACCAATTCGTCACCGCTGTTTGATCGGGCGATGAAGCGCATGCCATTTGTGTGGCGCGGCAATTCATTCTCGAAGTCAAATATGAGCTGCGACTCTGGATCGAAGTCCAGCATACCCACTCCAGGAATGTCGATGCGCTTTTCCTTGTATAGCGTCCTCAGAAATGGCTCAACTCCATCGGGATCAATCGTGTCTGGTTCCAGCCCGGACAGTCCGAGGAGCACGGCAGAATCCGTCCCATGACCTTTACCCGTCCATGCCAGCGATCCATGCAGTGAGACTTCAATCGAGCCAACCTCAGCCGACAGGTTCCGCAAGCTGTAAACGAAAGCACTGGCCGCTTTCATCGGGCCAACCGTATGCGAGCTCGACGGCCCGATGCCGATTTTGAAAATATCGAAGATGCTGATTGAGGTCGTCGGCGAGCCCATTAGTCCGTCCCCAGCGACAGGAGGCTAGCGTTACCGCCAACCGCCGAAATGTTGTTGCTTACCGTGTACTCACTACCAAATCGAGGCACGTAATGCGGTCCCCCGGCCTTCGGGCCCGTACCCGATAAACCACGGCCGCCGAACGGTTGTACGCCAACGACCGCTCCGATCATGTTGCGATTGATATAGATATTGCCGGCCCTCGAAAGCTCTGTTAGTTTGGTGGCGCGTGAATCGATACGACTGTGCAAGCCCATCGTCAAGCCATAGCCAGTCGCATTGATCGCGTCAACTGTCGCGGCAAGGTTTTTGCTCTTGTATCTCAGCATATGCAGAACCGGCCCGAACACCTCTCGTCGCAGTGTATCCAGGCTGTCAATTTCCACCAGTGTTGGCGCAAAGAACGTGCCGCCTTGCGTTTCCGCACCGAGCTCGCAACGATGCACAAGCTTCGCATCCGTCTTCATTCTTGCTACGTGTTTGTCCAACATGCTCCTGGCGTCATCATCAATAGCGGGACCTACGTCGGTCGACAACAACGCTGGATCGCCGATAGACAACTCATCCATGTGCCCCACAAGCAGTTCCATGACCCGAGGAGCGATTTCCTCCTGCAGGCAGAGCAATCGAAGCGCTGAACATCGCTGCCCTGCGCTGTTGAAAGCCGAGTAAACGCTATCAAGTACAACCTGCTCCGGCAATGCCGAGCTGTCAACGAACATCGCGTTCTGGCCGCCAGTCTCAGCGATGAACGTCGCTATTGGTCCATCCCGATTGGCAAGCGTCTGATTTATCAGTCGGGCCGTTTCGGTTGAACCGGTGAAAACCACGCCAGCGACACGAGGATCCGCAACGGCTCGGCCACCGATCGTCGCACCGTCGCCGGGGAGAAAATGCAGTACATCGCCAGGGACTCCCGCCTCGTGCAACAATTGCACGGCACGGTACGCAACCAGCGGCGTTTGCTCGGCAGGTTTTGCGATGACAGAGTTACCCGCTGCGAGGGCGGCGGATATTTGTCCGGTGAAAATCGCCAACGGGAAGTTCCAGGGGCTGATGCAAACGAAGACCCCGCGACCCCGCAGGCCAAGCGTGTTGCGTTCACCCGTTGGTCCCGGCATCAGGATCGGTTCAGCGAAATGCAAGCTCGCCTGCGCCGTGTAGTAGCGTAGAAAATCAACAGCCTCGCGCAATTCCGAAATCGCGTCGGGCAATGTCTTGCCAGCTTCCCGGATACAGAGCGACAGCAATTCCGCGCGATTGCTTTCGAACAGATCTGCCGCTTTATTCAATATTTCCGCACGCTGGCTCACCGGCGTTCGGTCCCATGTCGGTTGCGCCGCAACCGCCAGCCCCAGCGCCTCGTCTACGTGTGCTTCGCTCGCGAGCTGGCAAATCCCAACCGTCTCCGATATTCGCGCCGGATTTACTGACGCGACCTCTTCGCCTCCGCGGAGCTTGCCACCAATCAGCGGTTGGGCTGTGAATTTTCTGCCGGATGCCTGCTGCATTTCCAACATCAGGGCCACACGAACATTCCGGTCGGGCAAATTGACACCGCATGAATTCGCACGTTCCGGCTTGAAAAGATCGCCTGGCTGCAAGATTTTTGGGTGTGGCAGACAGTCATGGCCGAGCACCGCGGCCACCGGGTCCGTAACAATCTCCAGGACGTCAACGCTTTCGTCAACGATGCGATTGACAAACGATGTATTGGCGCCGTTTTCGAGCAGCCGCCGCACCAGGTAGGGTAACAAGTCCTCGTGGCTGCCAACGGGCGCGTAAACGCGGCACGGCCGGCCAAACTTATCCGCGTCAACAACTTCGGAGTAGAGCTCTTCGCCCATTCCGTGCAAACGTTGAAATTCATAGTCGCGGTTTGAACCCGCGTAGTGCAGAACACTCGCCAGCGTATGCGCATTGTGCGTCGCGAATTGCGGGTATAGCTTGTCGCCAGCTGCAAGCGCCTGTCGAGCGCACGCGAGATACGACACATCGGTATGCAATTTCCGCGTAAACACCGGAAAACTATTCAGCCCTTGCTCCTGCGCCAGTTTGATCTCCGTGTCCCAATACGCTCCCTTTACGAGGCGCACGGGAATTCGGCGCCCGCAATCTCCCGCGATCTGCTCGAGGAATCGAACAACATCCCGCGCGCGACGCTGATAGGTTTGCAGAGCGAGGCCAAATCCATCCCAACCATGCAGCGCAGAATCGCGATATACGGAGTCGAAAATATCAAGCGACAACTCCAGCCGGTCCGCCTCTTCTGCGTCGATCGTTAAGGCAATCCCGGAATCCTTCGCATGAATGGCCAATTCAAGTACGCGCTGCACCAGTTCTTTGAGTACCCGCTCCTCGTGCGTGAACTCGTATCGCGGGTGCAGTGCCGAAAGTTTCACTGAAATACTCGGCGCAGCGAAAATATCCTGCGGCGTTTCATGTGGGCCGTTGCCAATCGAACCAATAGCGTCAAAGTAACTGTCGAAATAGCGCTTCGCATCCGCCGCCGTCAGGGCTGCTTCACCCAACATGTCGAAGGAGTATCGATACGGCTTATTACGTTTCTTGACTGAGCGTTTCAATGCCTCATCGATGGTGCGCCCCATGACGAACTGATGTCCCATGATGCGCATAGCCTGTCGCATGGCCGTTCGTACAACGGGTTCTCCGGCACGAGTCGCGAGTTTCTGGATGACTCGCACAGGGTCAGGCTTGGTGCCACTGCCAAGATCCAGTAGCTGGCCTGTGAGCATGAGCCCCCACGTAGATGCGTTGACGAACAGCGAATCGCTCGCTCCCAAATGATCCTTCCAGCGCGCCGAGGTGATTTTGTCGGCAATCAGCTTGTCGGCCGTAGCAGCGTCAGGAATTCTCAGCAGCGCCTCCGCTATGCACATGAGCAACACACCCTCCTCCGAGGACAGGTCATATTGCAGCAGGAAAGCCTCTATGCCGCCATTGGCTCGCGAATTCCTGCGCACCGAACGTACGAGCTGCGCCGCCGTTTCCTGAATTTTCCGGGCGCCCGCACTGCCGGGATCCGCGGCGCTGGCCAGTTCGCGGACAAGTGCCTGCTCATCCGTCAAATACAGATCGTTGATATAGGGAATTCTGCCTTCCCTGGCAGCTGGCTGGTCAACAAAGCTCATTCGACATCTCCGATGTCAATCCTGAGGATGACATCAAAAACAGATACAAGGCCGGCGATTATAGGATATTCGCGTTGCTGCGGGCATCGGTATTCGCGTGGATTCGATATATAATTTGCGGCCTTCAAACCCGAGGGCAAATTCGTGCCTACTGCAATACTGGAATCACTGGCAACACAAACCGAGGCGCTCAAGGCCGAGGGTCTGTTCAAGTCTGAAAGACACATCGCGGGGCCGCAACAAGCCGTTATCAGTGTACGTTCGAATGGCGATACGACGGAGGTTTTAAACCTCTGCGCCAACAATTATCTGGGGCTCGCAAATCACCCGGAAATCATCGCGGCGGCGCACAAAGCGCTGGATCAATTCGGCTACGGCATGGCATCGGTACGCTTCATCTGCGGTACGCAGACGATTCACAAAGAACTGGAGGCTCGCATCAGCGCATTCCTGGGAACAGAGGAAACGATTCTCTACCCCTCTGGTTTTGATGCCAACGGCGGACTGTTCGAAACGCTGCTCGGTCGCGACGATGCGGTCATCAGCGATGCACTGAATCATGCCAGCATTATCGACGGCATACGGCTGTGTAAAGCGAGCCGCTACCGATATGCCAACAATGATATGAATGACCTTCGGTCGCAATTACAGGATGCATCCGGCGCGAAGTATCAACTTATCGTCAGCGATGGCGTGTTCTCAATGGACGGCACTATCGCCAATCTTCCTGGCATCTGCGACCTGGCCGACGAATTCGACGCACTGACCATGATCGACGACTGCCATGCCACCGGATTCCTGGGCGAAAACGGCCGCGGTACGCACGAGTACAGGGGTGTGATGGGTCGCATCGACATAATCACCGGCACGCTGGGCAAAGCCCTGGGCGGCGCCTCCGGCGGCTATACATCCGGCCGCAAGGAGATAGTCGGCTGGCTCCGACAGCGTTCCCGACCGTACTTGTTTTCCAATTCTATCGCACCAGTGATCGCCGCCACATCCATCGCCGTGCTCGACTTGCTTGAACGCGACAATACACTGCAGAATCAGCTGCACGAAAATGCCGCGTATTTTCGCGACAAGATGACGGATCGTGGTTTCGACCTGAAACCGGGCGAACATCCAATTATTCCGGTCATGCTGGGCGACGCGAAGCTGGCATCCAAAATGGCTGACATGATGTTGCAGCGTGGCGTATATGTGGTCGGATTCTCATTCCCGGTCGTTCCAAAGGGTCAGGCCAGAATCAGGACACAGATGTCCGCCGGCATTTCGCGGGCACAACTGGACCAAGCGATCGACGCTTTTACCGAAGTCGGCCGCGAACTCAAAGTTATCAACTAGGGCAATGCAGGAATGAAAGCACTCGTCAAGGCCAAGGCCGAACGCGGCATCTGGATGGAAGACATTGAAGCTCCGAAGGTCGGGCCTAACGATGTCCTGATCAAGATAAATCGTACGGCGATATGCGGTACCGACATTCACATTTATCAATGGGATGACTGGGCGAAAAATACGATTCCGATACCGCTCGCCATTGGCCATGAATTCAGCGGCGACATCGTCGACCTCGGAATTGAAGTGCGTGGCCTGGAAGTCGGCGACCGCGTCTCGGCAGAAGGACACATCACCTGTGGCGTTTGCCGCAACTGCCGCGCCGGCCGCAGACATTTATGCATGAATACGGATGGTGTCGGCGTCAGCCGTGCAGGCGCATTTGCAGAGTTTCTGTCCGTACCGGCATTCAATGTCTTCAAATTACCGGACTCAATCAGCGATGACATGGCGTCGATACTCGATCCGCTGGGCAATGCGACGCACACTGCGCTGTCGTTCGATCTGGTCGGTGAGGATGTTCTTATTACCGGTGCAGGGCCGATCGGCATCATGGCTGTTGCGATTGCTCGGTATGCGGGGGCGAGACATGTCGTTATTACCGATATAAACGACTACAGGCTGGATCTCGCCAAAAAAATGGGTGCCTCACGCACGCTGAATGTGTCGCGGGAGTCGCTCGATGACGTGATGAACGATCTCGGAATGGAAGAAGGCTTCGATGTGGGAATGGAGATGTCCGGCAACCCACAGGCGTTCAGGGACATGCTGCGTACGATGCATCACGGCGGCAAGATCGCGATCCTCGGAATCCCGCCCGGCGAAACGTCAATCGACTGGAACGAGGTGATCTTCAAGGGTCTGGTCCTAAAGGGCGTCTACGGCCGGGAGATGTTCGAGACCTGGTACAAGATGTCGAGCATGTTGCAAAGCGGCTTGAACATCGATCCCGTCATTACACACCATTTCGATATTGACGAGTTTCAGCCTGCGTTCGAACTTATGGAGTCCGGTCAATCCGGAAAAGTCATATTGAACTGGACATGAGCTCGCCATGACACCTGTAAACCGGTGGAACTAGTCGACCTCACAAAAGCAGTGCGAGTAAACGCCTTTCGGATCGTTAAACTGGATCACCTGAGCTAGTATTTCTTGCAGTCGATTCGCGAATGACTGAATGATCGTCGGCTTGCTGACAAAACTTGCAGGATCGATACCGACGCCTTGGGCAAGCGAAAGAAACTCCAGAACCAACTGCTCGCTCGATGACAGCTCAGTCTTGATCAGTTTTTGCCCGTACTCGCCTTCTTCGAGTCCGGCCAGTTCGGCGGCCGATCGAATTGCATCTTCAAAGGTGCCAATCTCGTCGATGAGCCCATTCTCCAGTGCGTCGACGCCTGTCCAGACCTGACCCTGGCCAATCAGGTCCACGGCTTGTTTTTCCATATCGCGCCTGTCCGCAACGCTTGAGATAAAATCGTCGTATGTATCATTGACAATTAGCTGAAAGAGTTGCTTGGCGTCGTCCGACATCGACCGGTCCGGGCGCAATTGCCCTGACCAAGGAGTCGTCCCAACACCGTCGCTAGCAATACCGGCCGCTCGTAATGTTCGCTCGTAAGTTGGTAACATCACAAGCACACCGATCGAACCCGTTATTGTCGCTTTGCTCGCTATGATCTTGTCAGCGACGACTGAAATCCAGTATCCGCCTGATGCCGCGACACTGCTCATCGAGGCAACGACGGGCTTGCCGGCCGCTCGTAGCGACAGAACCTCATGCGCTATGACCTCGGACGCGAATACGCTGCCGCCGGGACTGTCGACTCGCAACACAACGGACTTCACCGAATCATCCTTTAATGCTCTACGCAATAACGCAGCCGTGGAATCACCACCAATGGTTCCCGGCGAATGCGAACCATGCAGAATGGTGCCTACCGCCATGACCACCGCAACATTTTCCTTTGCCACACCGGAGCTGTGTGTCAAGCGTGCATACTTGAGATAGTCGCTCATACGCACGGACGAATAGGTCGTATTGTCCTTCGGGTCCGCACCAGCATACTCCTTGAGGATACTGCGGATCTCCGCGCGCGTCGTTAGCTGATCGACCAATCCCAACTCCACGCTCGCCACCGCGATATCACCGCCGGCAGCTTCTACTTTGGCGACCAGGTTTTGCGTGAAGTCGTCGATCACGCCTTCAGGCAGGCCACGAGCCGCCTCAACGTCCTCCCGATACATGTCCCAAAACTGGTTGATCAGGCGTGATCGAGATTCCCTGTCCTCTGGCGACATGTCCATGCGCGTGTAGGGTTCCACGTATGACTTGTGCGTACCGACGCGGAACACGTTCCAGTCGATTCGCAGGAGATCGATAGTTTCCTTGTAATAAGTGCGAAATGACCCGTAGCCCTGCAGAAACAAGATGCCCTCGGGATGCATGTACAACTCGTCAGCGTGCGCCGCCAGGTAGTAACCTGGCTGGCTGAAATAGTCAGCACTTGCGACGACCAACTTGCCCGACTCTCTGAAATCATCGAGCGCCGCCGCGATGCGCTGCAACTTGCTCAGCCCCGCGTAACCCAGGGAACTCAGTTCCAGATGAACAATTTTGATGCCATCATCATCTTTTGCGAACTCAAGCGCATCCACTACATCCTGGACAAGCGTTTGTGGTGACGCTTCACCCAGGATCTCCGCAATCGCAATTTCGTAAGGATCACCATCCAACTGATCGACAAGCGCACCGACCGGCTTAATGAGCAACGCTGCTTGCCGCGGCATCAACGGCACAGACCCGGACATTGCACCAACAAAAATGAGGAACACGAAAAGCAACAATGCTAAGTGTAGAATTTTACGAACACCGTCCGCGCCATGCCAGACTGCTGACAGTATTCGCACAAAAATGTTTGCCCTGCTCATACTACTCTGCCTTTATTCAGTTGGTGCCGCGTAGCTGATTCGATAAATCTTGTTCGCGTGATCATCGCTTACCAGCATTGAGCCGTCGCCCAGTACCAGCAAATCAACGGGTCGTCCAGAAACTGATTCATTCTGCAACCAGCCTTCCGCGAACGGCTCGTAAGCCACTGGCACGCCATCTTCAAGTCGAACCGATGATACACGATAGCCTATTTTCTTAGACCGGTTCCATGAGCCGTGTTCCGCAATGAATATCTGCCCCAAGTACTTGTCCGGGAACATGCGACCGGTGTAGAACCTGACGCCCAGGGACGCAACATGTGGCCCGAGTTTCTGCGCAGGAGCCGCAAAATCGTCGCAGTCTCTACCCTCGCCGTAGCGAGGGTCAGGAATGTCGCCTGCGTGGCAGTAAGGATAGCCGAAATGAAGTCCGGCTGATGGCGCGCGATTGAGTTCGTCCGGCGGCAGATCATCACCGAGCATGTCGCGCCCGTTGTCGGTGAACCATAGCTCTCCAGATTCAGGATGCCAGGTAAATCCAACTGAATTGCGAACGCCTGATGCAAATATTTCGCGACCGGAACCGTCTGGGTTCATGCGCACGATCTGGCCAAAACCATCTTCGTCGCACACATTGCATGGCGAGCCAATGCTGATGTAAAGCTTGCCGTCAGGGCCAAACGATATGTAACGCCAGCCGTGACGTGTTTTGGAGGGCAGATCTATGTCCAGCACCTCGCCGCCCGGAACGTTTTCGAGATGCTGCTCGATATCGGCGTAACGAGTGACCTTGTTGTTCTCGGCAACATATAGATCGCCGTCGTGATAAGCGATGCCATTCGGCGTGTCCAGGCCACCAACAAGTTCTATGGTTCGTGTTGAATCGCCTTCGGCGACGACCGCATAGATCGAACGCCCTCTTCGATTTGAGACGAATACCGTGCCGTTGTTACCCAAAGCCAGGGATCGGGCATTGGGGACTTCGGCATAAACCTTGATGGAAAACCCGGGTGGTAACACGATATCGTCTAGCGCACTGGCGTTACACGACAGGAAACCGATTGTTAAGGATATGCAAAACCTGCGGAGCAAAATGGTTCTCGATCAGAAGGTCGTTATTCCGACAGGAATAGTAGCGACAGTT
>Ga0114949_10000959_pt1 | contig 16933 bp, 14 predicted proteins | sample N074metaG_FD_83505 | JGI IMG/M metagenome (GOLD analysis project Ga0114949, IMG submission 83505) | Deep subsurface microbial communities from Kermadec Trench to uncover new lineages of life (NeLLi) - N074 metaG | ecosystem: Environmental > Aquatic > Marine > Ocean trench > Sediment | place... | reverse complement strand
GTCCGGCGCCAGCCAACCCACGCCGAGTTGTTCCAGATTGCGCACGCCGACCAGCAGGCCGGTCGGCAGTGCCAGGGCAACGCCGAGAACCGCGGCGGTCATGCAACTGGCCCAGGGGCGGCGCGCCAGGTGTCCCAGGCTCGCGATCAGCGCATGGGCATGACGTTGGACGAAGCTGCCCGGGCGAAAGTGGCCGCCGCGTCGACGCCGGGTCTGTCTGGTGGGTCTAGGCCTGGTTTTCACGCCGGTAGTCCCCGGTGAGCCGGCCCGCATCCAGTACCAGGATGCGTTCCCCCAGTTCCCGCACCAACTCCAGATCGTGGCTGGCCACGAGTACCGTGACACCGATCTGATTGAAGCTGCGAAACAGGTGCATGATGTCCCTGGACAACTCCGGGTCCAGGTTCCCCGTGGGCTCATCGGCGATGAGCAGGGGCGGGGTATTCACTACCGCCCGGGCGATACCCACCCGCTGTTGTTCGCCGCTGGACAGGGATACCGGGGGCATATGAGCTTTTTCATGGAGGCCCACCTTGTCCAGCGCCGCGCGCACCCGGCGGCCGATCTCCTCCCGGGGCAGGCCCGCCACCACCAGTGGCAGGGCCACGTTGTCGAAAACCGGCCGGTCCGTGAGCAAGCGATGGTCCTGGAACACGATCCCGATCCGGCGCCGCAGCGCCGGGACCTGACGGCGCTTGAGCCGGTTGAGGTTGCGCCCCTGTACGAACACCTGACCGCTCGATGGAAGTTCGATATGCGCGATGAGCTTGAGCAAAGTGCTCTTGCCGGCCCCGGACCGGCCGGTCAGGAAAACCATCTCGCCGGGCTGGATGTGCAGGTTGACGGCGCTGAGCGCGGCGCCGGTGCCCGGGTAGCGTTTGCTGACGTCCTGGAATCGGATCACGTCATGCGATGAGACGGTTGAGTTCGAACACCGGCAACAGGATGGCCAGCACGATAATCAGCACCAGCCCGCCCACCAGAACGATCAGCGCCGGTTCCAGCACGCCCAGCATCGCCGCCATCAGCGTATTGACCTCCCGTTCCTGGGAACGCGCCGCCCAGTCCAGCATTTCCGCCAGGCGCCCACCGCGCTCGCCGCTGGCGATGAGGTTCAGCGTAATGGGCGGGAAGCCGCCGGCCTCGGCCAGAGCCCGGTGCAGGCTGCCACCTTCGCGCACCCGTTCCACGGCGCTGGAAACGCCGGCCCGCAACGCCCGGTTGTGAAGCGCTTCCCGGGCCCCGCAGAGGGCGTCCACCACGGGCACACCGCTGTCGATGAGAATGCTGGCGGTGCGCGAGAAACGCGCGGTTTCGTTGCCCCCGACGATGCGGCCCACCAGGGGAAGCCTCAGCACCATTCGGTCCCACCGCACGGCCGGACCCTCTTGCCGCAACAGCCGGGCAAGGGCTGCGCCCGCCGCGACCACCACGACCAGCAACGCCACGCCCCAGGTGATCATGAATTCGCTAAGGCCCATCACGATCCGGGTCAGCAGCGGCAACTCGTGACCCAGGGTGTCGAACACGCGCACGACCTGGGGCACCACCCACGTCATCAAGGCGATCAGCACACCCAGTGCGACCACTGTGAGCAATATGGGATAGATCAGCGCCAGCAGGGTGCGGCCGCGCATCTCCATGCGTTGTTCCAGGTAATCAGCCAGGCGGTCGAATACCCGGGCCAGTTGCCCGGATTCCTCGCCGGCGGCGACGCTGGCGCGGTAATAACCGGGGAAAGCGCCGGGGAATTCTCCGAAGGCGTCGGCCAGGTTCCGGCCTTCCATCACCGCCGAGCGTACCCCCAATATGAGGTTGCGAACCGTCGTTCGCGGGCTTTGTTCGGCAACTGTCTGCAGCGTTTCGTCGAGGGGCGTGGCGGCGCCCACCAGCGTTGCCATTTGCCGGGTCAGTATCGCCAGGTCATTCGGGCGCAGCCTTCGGGTTGCAGGGGCCGCGGCGCGGCCTTGGAGCGCCTGAACGGTTACCGGCGTCAAACCACGGTCGCGCAACTGTTGACGGGCGTGACGCGGGCTGTCGCCTTCCACCACACCGCTTTGTTCGTGTCCCCGGGTGTCCAGCGCGATGTATTCGAAGGCGGTCATGATTCAGGCGATCCGGAGTAGCCTCTCAGTTGTCACGGGTCACCCGCAGCACTTCTTCCGCACTGGTGCGGCCATCGAGGATCTTGTTCCAGCCGTCCTGACGCAGGCTGGGAGCGCGGGAGCGTACATGTTTTTCGATGGCGTGTTCGCCGGCGTTGTCGTGGATCATGTCCCGCAGGACGTCATCCATGGCAATGAGTTCATAGATGCCGGTACGTCCGCGGTAGGCCTCGTCCTCGTTCACGCCGGCCGCCGGCCGGAACAACTCCGGCGGCGAATTCTTGTCATCGACCGGGTGATCGAACCTGGCGCATTCCTCGGCCGTGGGACGGTACGCCTCGCGGGCGTCGTCACGGAGTACACGCACCAACCGTTGTGACAGAACCCCAATCAGGCTGGAGGACAGCAGGAAGGGTTCCACGCCAATGTCACGCAGGCGGGTCACTGCGCCCACCGCGCTGTTGGTGTGCAGGGTACTCAGGACGAGGTGCCCGGTGAGCGAGGCCTGTACGGCGATCTGCGCCGTTTCCAGATCACGGATCTCGCCCACCATGACCACATCCGGGTCCTGGCGCAGGATCGCGCGCAGACCCCGGGCAAAACTCAGATCCACCCGGGTGTTGACCTGCGTCTGTCCGATCCCGTCGATGTAGTACTCGATGGGATCTTCGACGGTCATGATGTTGCGGCTGCGGTCGTTGAGACGGCTGAGGACCGCGTACAGGGTGGTCGTTTTGCCGGATCCCGTCGGCCCCGTGACCAGCAGGATGCCGTTGGGCCGCTGGATGAGCTTTTCCATGCGCGTGAGCGTCGCGGCGTCCATGCCCAACTGTTTCAGATCCAGTTTTCCCGCCTGTTTGTCCAGGATACGCAGCACCACGCGCTCACCGTGACCCGAGGGCAGGGTGGAGACCCGCACGTCCACCGGGCGGCCCCCCAGGCGCAGGGAGATGCGGCCGTCCTGGGGCAGGCGTTTCTCGGCAATGTCGAGTTTGGCCATGATCTTGATGCGGGACGCGAGCAAAGGTCCCAGGGCGCGATGGGGTGAGAGTACCTCCTTGAGCCGCCCGTCAATGCGCAGCCGGACCGCCAGGCGGTTCTCGAACGGCTCGATATGGATGTCCGAGGCGTTCTTGCGGATGGCCTCGGTGAACAGCGCATTGATCAGCCGGATCACCGGCGCGTCATCCTGGCGTTCCAGCAGTTCCTCGGGGCGGGGGAGGTTTTCCGCCACCCGTTCCAGATCCAGTGCTTCGTCCAGATCCTCGATCATGATCTCGGCATCGGCGGTCTGGTCGGCGTACAGCCGTTCGAGCAGCGCGTCATAGTCTGCGTCCGAAAGCTCTTCGATGCTCAGGGGGGCGCCCAGGTGCCGGCGCAGTTCCGACAGGGTCTCGACGCTGGCGTCGGCGCGGCAGGCGACCCGCAACCTGCCGTTTTCCAGGCCGACAAGCGTGGCGCCCAGACGCCGGGCGAAACCATAGCTGGGGCGGTTCGCGATCACGGCGCTTTACTGGTCCGGCTCTGCGTGGCTGTCGTTCGAAGCGGCATCCGGAGCGGCGTCCGTCGGCTCTCCCGGAAGCTCACGATAATCCGGCAGCCAGGTTTCCAGTTCCGGCAGCACCGGCGTGTGGACCCAGTCCTTCTGCGCCTCACGCGCTTGAATCTGCTGTTGGCGCAGGGCGTTGTACTTGCCGCTGGAAATGCGCGTCTCCAGGGTCGGGTCGCGCAGAATGGTGGGGCGCAGGAAAATCATCAGATTGCGTTTCATGGCCGTGGTGCTGCGATAACGGAACAAAGCGCCCACCACCGGGATGCTGCCCAGCAGCGGGACCTTCTGGATCGTATCGGCCACATCCTCGGAGATCAGCCCGCCCAGGACGATCATCTGGCCGTCGTCCACCTGCACGGTGGTGGTGAGGGTGCGCTTGTTGGTGACCAGATCCACCGCTCCCGAGCGTTCCCTCGAATTGGGGATCAGCGTGGAGACTTCCTGGTGGATTTCCAGGAGCATGGTGTCGCCTTCATTGATGTGCGGCGTCACCCTCAGCAGGATGCCCACCTCTTTTCGCTCGATGGTCTGGAAAGGATTCAACGCCGCTCCCGCGGAGCCTGTGTTCGTGAACTGCCCGGTGAGGAAGGGGACTTCCTGGCCTACCTGGATCTCGGCTTCCTCGTTGTCCAGGGTGACGAGATGTGGCGTGGACAGCACGTTGCTGTTTACATCCGACTGCAGGGCGCGGATCAAAACGTTCATGTTGAGAATTTGCCCTTCGAGGCCGGGGATACCGAGAGTGCCATTGATATAACCCAGATTCAGACCCGCGTTGGCGCCCAGCGGATTGGCGCTCAGGTCGAGAATGTTGGAACCGCTATCTCCGAAATTCGTGCCGCCGAAGGCGCCGTCCAGGTCACCGTTGCCCACCTGCCACTGCACGCCCAGTTCGCGGGTCATGTCCACGGCGACTTCGGCGATGACCGCTTCCACCAGCACCTGGGCGCGGCGGATGTCCAGTTGCCGGATCACCGACTGCAGCGAACGGAAGATCGCCGGTGAGGTGGTAATAATCAGGGCATTGGTGCTCGGTTCCGCCTGGATCGATGTGCTCATGCCCGTTTCGGGTTGCGCGACTTCCAGGCTGGCGGCTACCGACTCCAGCACCGGGACCAGGGCCTCGGCATCGGCGTAGCGCAGATAGATCACGCGGGTATCGCCACCCTCCAGGGGTGTATCCAGATGCGCGACCAGGGTGCGCATGCGCAGCCGCGATGCCCGGTCGCCACCGAGCAATATACTGTTGGTGCGTTCGTCAGCAATCAGGGCGAGTTGGGTGGTGCCCGGACCATTGTTACGTGTGAGCATGTTCAGAGTACGCGCCACTTCGGCTGCGCTCGCATTTTGCAGCGAGATGATTTCCACCTCTTCGTCGGTTGCGGTGTCGATGCGCCGGATGATATTCGCCAGACGCGCCCCATTGGCGGCACGATCCGAAATAATGAGTGAGTTGCTGGCCGAATGCGCGGCCAGATGCGCCGACTGTGGCAGCAGCGGTCGCAGGATCGGCACCAGTTGTGTGGCCGGGATGTTTTCAACCGGGATGATCCGGGTGATCAGCTCGTCCGGGGAGTACCCCTGCGTGTTGTCCATGATGGCGATGCTGTCCTGGCGGGCGTTGGTGTCGGGGACGATCTTGATGACCGAGCCGCTGGGCACCGCCGCAAAACCGTGTACCCGCAACACCGACAGGAATACGTCGTAGATCTCGTCGGGCGTCATCTCCCGGGAAGAGATCACTGTGACCTGACCTTCCACCCGGGGATCCACGATGAAATTCTTGTCCGTAATCTCGGAAACCGTGGTGATCAGCGCCTGGATATCGGCGTTCTTGAGGTTGAGCGTATGTGTTTGCGCCGTCAGTGTGCTTGTCCACAGCAGCAGGCAGAGCATCAGCGAACAGGGAAGGGGGCGAGTGTGCATGGTCGTGTTTGCTTGTCCTTGTAAACGCCTGCTTCAGTGCTTGAGTCGAACGTTCAGATCGATGAGCTGGCCGTCCCGGATGATGCTCACGATGACCTCATCGGCAACGGCGAGGCTCTGCAGGGCATCCAGGACGCCATCGGAACACAGCTGGATCCCGTTTACCGCGGAGACGACATCGGTGCTGAGCAGACCAACCTGTTTCATGAAAGCCGCATCCTTGCCCGGTCGGAACCGGTAGCCTTTGCATTCGTTGTTTTGCCACACAGGCATCGGGACGACAGCTTCGGCCAGCAGCGTCGGGTTACGTAGCAACTCGTCCCGCAACACGCTGGCATCCACCGTGATGGTCCGGGTCGCCGGCCGGGTACTGGCGGCCGGGCCGGCGCTGTGCTCTTCTCTCGGCATATAAATCGATTCTTCACCCTGCGTGCCGTGCACGACGATGTGATCCCTGTGGATCTCGGCGAGCTCCATATTGCCCGGCAGCGCATCGCCAATCCGATACGCGCGCTCGAAACCCTGCTTGTCGGCGACGATGGCGCGGGCCATGCTTGAGTCGTTGGCCGTCAGTGTTCCCCGCAACACCAGCACCTGACCGGTCGTGCCGGTGCTGGCCCGTCTCACCGCTTGAGTGCCGTTCGCTGCTTCCCCGAAAAGGTGCCAGTCGCTTATTTCAGCGGAGCCCACGGGGTTGGGGTCTGTGGGCACGCCGGGTGTGGTGGTGACCGGGAGTTCGGGAGACTCGGTCACACGCCCGATCAGACGCGCCAGCGTGATTACGCTGAGCAGACTGAACAATGCTGTCAGACCGATCGCCAGGAGCTTCGCGTGCTGCCCCGGCGCGGCCACTTGGAGCGTCTTCATGATGGCAGGCCTGCAGGGACGACAGACTTTTCCCAAGGTTATCAGAAAGTTGGCAGTCGTGTCTGTCAACGTTTCGAGGGTTTGCGGTCCCGGGACCGGCGCGGCCTGCCCCCGCCGGGCCTGGCACGGTTGGGGCGCGGCCTGCGGGGTGGGTGAATTGGCTCCACCAGCAGCTCGGGAGTGATGGCAGCGCTGGGGATCGCGTGACCCAGAAACTTCTCGATATCAGGCAGGGTAAAGGCATAGGTCTCGCAGGCAAAGCTGATGGCGTCGCCGCTGGCACCCAGGCGCGCGGTGCGTCCGATACGGTGCACGTAGTCTTCCCCGTCCTGGGGCAGATCGAAGTTGATCACGTGGCTGACATCCGGGATGTGCAGGCCCCGGGCGGCCACATCGGTGGCCACCAGGATGGGTACCTTTCCTTCGTGAAAGTCCTGCATCAGGCGTTGGCGCTTCGTCTGGCGCACGTCGCCAGACAGCATCGCGTTATGGAAACCGTTGGCGGTCAGGTAGTCACTCACGCGTTCCGCAGCATACTTCGTGTTGACGAACACCATGGTGCGTTCGGGGTTCATGCGCTTGAGCAGACCCATCAACAGGCGGATCTTTTCCTCATTGGCCGGGTAATAGACGGTCTGGGTGACCTCGTCGGCAGTTTTTTTGTCGGCTTCGACCCGGACCATGACCGGGTCATTCATGTGTTCATAGGCGAGTTCGGTCACGCGGTAGGAGAGAGTCGCGGAGAACAGCATGCACTGGCGCAGTTCGCGATCCGGCATGCGTCGAAGCAGGAAGCGCACGTCCTTGATAAAGCCCAGATCGAACATCCGATCCGCCTCGTCAAGCACGAAGACTTCAAGGTACTTGAGCGTGAAAACGTGTTGCTTGAAATAGTCGATGATGCGGCCCGGCGTTCCGATCAGGATATCCACGCCATCCTGGATCTGTTTGCGCTGCTTTTCATAGTCCACACCACCATAGGCCAGGCCGAGTCGCAGACCTGTCTCCTTGCCTATGACGACGGCGTCCTTGTGGATCTGGATCGCGAGTTCCCGCGTAGGCGCCAGGATGAGCGCGCGCAACTTGCCCCGCGGACTCTTTTCGTTCAACAGCCGGTTCATGGTGGCCAGCAGAAAAGCCGCGGTCTTGCCGGTCCCCGTGCGCCCCTGTCCGGCCACATCCCTGCCCTCCAACGCTATTGGCAGGGCATCGGCCTGGATCGGAGTGCAGTGGGTGAAACCCAGCCGCTGCAGCCCCTTAAGCAGCGAATCGGCCAGATCCAGATCGCTGAAAGCCAGATCGGTCACTGCTTGTCCGCTTGGCTTATTCACCCGGAACCGTCCATCGCGGGCCGGGCCGGGCCGTGAAGAGGTCGTTTACAAAGCGTCATGATGCCGTGCTAGACTTGATCCAGTCGGCCGGTTTGGCCGGTCCGGTGAGAGCCGTGGCGGAAGGATCTACTGCCATGGAATCCAGACATAGTACTGTACCGACGACGTCTTCTAAAGTACGCCGTGAAATCGCGGGCATATTCGCAAGCATTTGTCTTTTGAACCGGTCCCGGTAGCCCCGATCGAGCGCGCGCACGATGCGCCATCGGTTTGAGGATTGCGATGATACAGGAGCTTAAACCAAGTGAGTGATCACATTGTTCATGTAACGGATGACACATTCGAAGAGCAGGTTCTGCAGTCAGACCGGCCAGTGCTGGTGGATTACTGGGCCGAGTGGTGTGGACCCTGCAAAATGATCGAGCCGATGCTCATCGAGCTGGCAGCGGAGTATGCTGACAAGGTCACTGTGGCAAAACTGAATATTGACGACAATCCGTCAATACCTCCCAGGTACGGGATCCGCGGTATTCCCACGCTGATGCTGTTCAAGGATGGCAACGTGGAAGCGACCAAAGTTGGTGCAGTTTCGAAAGCCCAGCTTACGGCGTTTCTCGACAGCAATATCTGAACAAAACATCGAAGCGGTCGACCGTGAACCGGTGATCGTTTCGGGCCATGTAAGGGCCTGGCAACGAATTGGCCCTGACGACGGAGGAGTGGACGCGACAGAAGTTTCCGTGCTAGCCTGATCGCAGGCGTTTGAGTACGTCGACCTTTCCTTGATCGCATCAACGCGATTCCCTTTGTCCAAACGGCCCCGGTAACAACGGGCCGCACAAACCATATGTCGAACCGGGTGCACCCTTCCCCAGTGGTAACACAACGATGAATCTGACTGAACTAAAGCAACATACCGCCACGGAGCTGATCAACATGGCCCAGGAAATGGGCATGGGGGACAATCTCGCGCGTTCGCGCAAGCAGGATGTAATTTTTTCAATCCTCAAAGCGCACGCCAAAAGTGGCGAAGACATTTATGGCGACGGCGTGCTGGAGATACTTCAGGACGGCTTCGGTTTCCTGCGTTCCGCGGATTGCTCCTATCTGGCCGGCCCGGATGACATCTATGTCTCGCCGAGTCAGATACGGCGGTTCAGCCTGCGTACCGGCGACACGGTGTCGGGCAAGATCCGGCCGCCCAAGGATGGCGAGCGCTATTTCGCGCTGCTCAAGGTCAGCGAGATCAATTATGAGCCGCCGGAAGCGACCAAGGGCAAGGTGCTGTTCGAGAACCTGACGCCCCTGTTCCCGCGCGAACGATTCGTGCTGGAGCGTGGCAACGGCAGCACTGAAGATCTCACCGCCCGGATCATCGATCTGGTGTCGCCCATAGGGATGGGGCAGCGTGGTCTGATTGTGTCGCCGCCCAAGGCGGGCAAGACCATGATTCTGCAGAACATCGCCCAGAGCATCGCCACCAAGTACCCGGAAGTGAAGCTCATCGTGCTGCTCATCGACGAGCGACCGGAAGAAGTCACGGAGTTCGCCCGCTCGGTCAATGCTGAAGTCGTATCCAGTACCTTTGATGAACCCGCCAGCCGGCACGTGCAGGTGGCGGAGATGGTCATCGAGAAGGCCAAACGCCTGGTCGAACACAAACACAACGTGGTGGTCCTGCTGGACTCCATCACGCGGCTGGCCCGCGCTTACAACACCGTTGTGCCCTCATCGGGCAAGGTGCTCACCGGTGGTGTGGACGCGAATGCCCTGCAACGGCCCAAACGCTTCTTTGGCGCCGCCCGTAACATCGAAGAAGGCGGGAGCCTCACGATCCTGGCCACCGCGCTGGTCGATACCGGTTCCAGGATGGACGAAGTCATCTACGAGGAATTCAAGGGCACCGGCAACAGTGAACTGCATCTGGATCGCCGGATCTCCGAGAAACGCGTGTACCCGGCCATCAACATCAACCGCTCGGGCACGCGCCGCGAAGAACTGCTGGTCGAACCAGCGGAGTTGCAGAAAATCTGGGTATTGCTCAAGTTATTGCATCCCATGGACGAACTGGCCGCGATGGAGTTCCTGTTGGACAAGCTCAAGGCCACCAAGACCAACGCGCAGTTCTTTGATTCAATGAAGCGCGCCTGACACGCCGTGGGGCGCGGGCCATGTCTGTCGAAAACCAGGAGGCTGACCGCGCTTTCGCGCTTGGTCTGACCCATCATCAAGCCGGACGGCTGAACGATGCAGAGGATCTGTATCGGAAGGCCCTGGACCTGGTGCCGACTCACGCGGATGCCCTGCATCTTTATGGTGTCTTGAGGGCGCAATCCGGCGATTTCACCCTTGCCGCCGATCTGGTGGAACGCGCGCTGGCCGCACAGCCGGAAAACGCGGATGTATGGTGCAATCTCGGCGCCATCTACCGGCGCGCCGGCGATCTGGGCCGCGCCACGCAGATGCTCACGCGGGCCATCCAACTGGATCCGAACCTGGCGGACGCTCACAACAACCTTGGCAATGTTCTGCACACGCAACACCGCTGGCACGATGCCTTGGGCAGCTACCAGAAGGCTCTGGAACTGGCGCCCACCGTGGACAGCCTGTGCAACGCCAGCATCGTGTTGTTGTACCTGGGTCAGATAAGCAACGCCGAAACTCTCACCCGCCGCGCCGAGCAGTTGGAACCGAACAACCCGCTGGTGCAGGCCTGCATGGGCAGCGTGCTCAGTGCCGTGGGGCGATTGCCCGAGGCCGTCGCGGCGTACCGGCAGTGCCTGGAACTGGATCCTTCCAATGTGGATGCCCGCTACAACCTGGGTGTAACCCTTGAGCAACAGGGCGACTGGACCGGCGCGCTGGAATCCTATCGGGCAACGCTGGTTAGCGATCCCGCCTATATTCGGGCAATGAGCGCCACCTTGTTCATGCAACGTCGCTTGTGTGAGTGGGACGGTACGCGGGAACTGTTTTCACAGGTCCTCGATGCAATCGATCAGGGCCGGCGCGGCATAACGCCTTTTTCCTTTCTGGCCGAAGACAGCACGCCGGCCCAGCAACTGGCCTGCGCGCGATTGTGGAGCGCCGATATCGAGGGAACGGTCGGGCCCGCAGTCGAAGCTGCGGCGCCATCCGGTAAAGGAGCAAGCGACCGAATCACCGTGGGCTATGTTTCGTCCGGGTTCGGCGACCAGCCCACCTCGAGGCTGGCGGTCGAATTGTTCGAACACCATGACAAGATGCGGTTCAGAACCATCGCTTATTCAACACGCCGGCACCCGGACAGTCCGCTGAAACGGCGCGTGCATGACGCCTTCGAAGAGTGGGTGGACGCGGAGAGTCTGAGCCGTCAGGCCCTGTCACAGCGCATCATCGCTGATGGCGTGGATGTCCTGGTGGATATGCGCGGTTACCAGGACCAGGCGGTCAGCGAGGTGTTCGCCATGCGTTCTGCCCCGGTGCAGGTCAGCTTCCTGAGTTTTCCCGCGACTATGGGCGCCGATTTCATGGACTACATCGTGGTGGACCCATTCGTCGCACCAACGAATCAGCAGGAGAATTTTGCTGAGCAGTTTGCATACCTGCCGCACTGCTATCAGCCCAATGACACGCAACGGCGCTTGCCCGACCAGCGCCCCAGTCGGGCGCAAATGGGTCTGCCCGATAATGGTTTCGTTTTCTGTTGTTTCAACAACAGTTACAAGATAAGCCCCGAGGTATTCGACAGTTGGATGCGCATCCTCGAGTCGGTGGATGACAGCGTGCTGTGGTTGCTCAACATGAATCCGGCGGCATCGGTAACGGACAAGCTGCGGCGGGAAGCCGCCGCACGCGGGATTTCGGGGGATCGGCTGATAATTGCCGAACGCATGCCCCACGCGGAGTATCTGGGTTGCCTGGCTGTTGCTGACCTGTTTCTCGATACCTGGCCGTACACCGCACATACCACCGCCAGTGATGCATTGTGGGCAGGCTGCCCGGTCCTGACCCGGGCCGGGGAATCTTTTGCCGGGCGCGTCGCGGGCAGCATTGTTCACACCGTGGGTCTGTCAGAGTTGGTCGTGGATAGCGCCGCCGACTACGAAACCATCGCGGTTCAGTTGGCCCGCCAACCCGAACGGCTTGCCGGATTCCGCGAAGGCCTGGTCAAAGCACGCGACAGCAGTCCGTTGTTCGACATGACGCGCTACACGCGGGATTTCGAAAGTGCCCTGGAACACATGGTGGAGCACCAGCAGGCAGGCAAGCCCCCCATGGGCTTTTCGGTGGATCGAGACACGTCCTGAAGCGGCTTCCGGGATGGCGGCGAACCCGCGCGTGGTCTCGGGCTGAAGTGGTTGCTGTTCCGCAGTTCCCGGCGAGGTTCTCCGGGGGCAACCCGGGTTCAGGGGTCGCAGTTTTACTGCCCGTCCTTCGTGGGGGGTGGGCTGGGATTGCCGATGTCCAGCGTCCAGCGCCAGTTGCCGTCTGACTGTCGTCGCCACACGGTGGTGTATTTACCGTAGCCGGTGACCATCCCCTGTTCCTCGTCATCGAAACGCACCGTGTATTTACCCCAGGTATAGGCCATGTCACCGGATACTTCCGCCTCTTCCGGAGCCCAGGTCAATTCGTATTCCGGACCCTTGGACATTTCATTGACGATGGCGTCGTGGCCCTTGATCGCGTGACCGTTGATAGGCAACCAGACGGCGTCGTCCGCCATGTATCTGTCGAAGGCTGCCGGGGGTCCGTGCTCCTGCGCGTACGCGGCAAATTCCCGGTCGGTATCCATCACGGCCTGGCGGTCCGCAGCTTCATCGGCCCATGTTATTCCGGTCGTCAGAACGACGAGCAGGACTGCCGGTATCAAGTTATGCATTACTGTTTTCCTTTGGCTTGTTGGCGGTCCCGCGCAACGGCGCGGTAGCCGATATCGTGGCGGTAATAAACGCCGTCCCAGCGGATGGTGCCAACCCGTTCGTAGGCGCGCGCCTGCGCTTCGGTCACGGATTCCCCCAGCGCGCACACGCACAGCACGCGACCTCCGCTGGTCACGACCTGTTCGGCTTTGAGGGCGGTGCCTGCGTGGAACACTTTGATGTCGGGCGTATCTTCATTGAGTCCGCTGATGACTTTCCCCTTCTCGTAGCTGCCCGGATAACCGCCCGCAGTCATCACCACACCCAGACAGGCTCGAGAGTCCCACTCGGCGTGATGGCGGTCCAGGGTTCCATCAAGAGCTGCCTCGCATAGCGCAGTCAGATCGCAGCGCAGGCGCATCAGAATCGGCTGGGTCTCCGGATCGCCGAGGCGAACGTTGAACTCCAGTACGCGCGGCACGCCGTCGTCGCCGATCATGACGCCCGCATACAGGAATCCGCGAAAAGGCGCACCGTCTTGGGCCATCCCGCGGACCGTGGGCAGCATGACCTCTTCCATGATGCGTGAGTGCATCTCGGCGGTGATCACCGGCGCTGGCGAATAGGCGCCCATGCCGCCGGTGTTGGGTCCCCTGTCTCCGTCATCCCGGGCCTTGTGGTCCTGGGAGCTGGCCAGGGGCAAAACGTGTGTTCCATCGACGAGCGCGATGAAGCTGGCTTCTTCGCCGCTGAGAAATTCTTCCACGACGATGCAGCGCCCCGCATCACCGAATGCCGACCCGCTCAGCATCTCGTCCGCCGCCGCCTGGGCCTGTTCGATACTGTCGGCCAGGATGACGCCTTTTCCCGCAGCCAGACCATCGGCCTTGACCACCAGGGGTGCGCGCTGTTCGGCAATCCAGCGCCGCGCGTCACCGGCGTCGCTGAAACTGCGGTAGGCGGCGGTGGGGATATTGTGGCGTGCCAGAAAATCCTTGGTGAAAGCCTTTGAGCCCTCCAGCCTGGCCGCGCCGGCGGACGGCCCGAAACAGCGCAGCCCTTCCGCCTCGAAGCGGTCCGCGATCCCGGCCACCAGCGGAGCTTCTGGCCCCACTATGGTGAGGCCGATGGCAGCGTCCCGCGCAAAGGTGACGAGTTCGTCGATGGCCTCGGCGTCGATGGGAACGTTTTCGGTGTCGGCTTCCAGGGCGGTTCCGGCGTTGCCGGGTGCGACGAACACCCGGGAGACCCTCGGGGATTGCCCGAGTTTCCAGGCCAGGGCGTGTTCCCGGCCGCCGCCGCCTACGACGAGGATTTTCACCGTACGAGCTCCTGCATCGGACAAGGCGTATATGCTACGGAAAGCTCCGCGTCCGGTCTAATGAGCTGTTCGAAACACAGGGCTTGCGCGGGTCGTGCCGAATGGCACTGTCAGGGGCTTCGAGCGGCAACTATCTTCGGAACGACCATCGCTTCTTTTCTTTCTTTTTTGGGGACAGACATGCAAGTTCGAATGCGCTGGCTCGTCGTGGCGGCAGCCCTGTCAGCGGGCGTGGCCGCGGCAGACGCGGGCCATTACATCTATGGCGAAATCCTGACGCGGGACGGCGAAACCGTCGAAGGCCTGTTGCGTTGGGAAGGTGAAGAGGTCTACTGGACGGATCACTTCAACGGGACCAAGGCTGATAACCCCTATATCGGGCAGCTTTCCGCCGAGGACAAGAAATACCTCCTCTCCGGCCGGCCGATCGTGGTAGAGGAGTGGACCGATGTCTTCCAGGTATTCGAACGAATCAGTTTTTCCAGTGAGTACGAATCGCTTCACGCTTTTGCCGTTCGTTTCGGCGATGTGGACAAGCTGGTGCGCGGTGATGGCGACAAAGTGACGGTACATTTCCGCAATGGCGACACGCTGGAACTGGAGGGCGGGTCTAACGACATCGGCGCGGACGTCTCGGTGCTGCATTCCAATGGTGAGGAATCCGAGTGGAGATGGCGGGAAATCAAGGAGGTGCGATTCCGGGCGGCGCCTGCGGAGTCGAAACACTTCTTTGGGGGCATCAATTTCGGGACGGTAAGCACCAGCGCTGGTGAGTTCACCGGCATCGTTCAATGGGACCACGATGAACGCCTTTCCGTTGATGTTCTTGACGGACAACAGGACGGTGAAGAGGTGACCTTGTCATTCGGCGACATCGCATCCATCGAAAAAGTCGGCAACGCCAGCAAGGTCACGACCATCGAAGGTGATACTTTCCTGTTGGATGGTACCAACGATGTTGACGACGATAACCGCGGCATCATCGTGGACACACTGGATCTGGGCCGCGTGGACATCCCCTGGAAGCAGTTCGAATCCGTGCGTTTCGAAAAAACACCGTCATCCGTTGCGCGCCGGGAAGACTTCGCGTTGCCGCGTTCCCTGCAAGGTACGGTCACAACCAGTGATGGGAAAACCCACACCGGGCGCGTCGTCTTTGATCTGGACGAGAGCCTGGATGTGGAAATGCTGGACGGGAGCAGTGACGGGATTGACTATGCCATCCCGTTTCGAAATATCGCCCGGCTGGATCATGAGCATGTAACGCGTCTCGATGTGACTCTGAGAACCGGCCGCAAGCTGACGCTCAGGAAGGCCGACGCTGGTGTCGCCAACGACGGAATCCTGGTGTTCGGCGAATCCGATGAGCCGCGCTATCTGCGCTGGGAAGACGTTACGGCGGTGAGTTTCGAGTAAGTCCTTTGTTGTTTCCGGACTGGACTTGACGTACGGAGTTGGCGCGGCGCATGATGCCCCCAGCCCGCAGGAGGGCGGGGTGTCATGGCCCGGCCGGAACGGAGTTTCCGGCCGGGCCGTATCTTGTCCGGACTAGTCTTGTTCGTCCGTGTCTTCGCTGAGATCGTCCAGCAGTTCTTCAATCGCGTCCATGATGGCGCCGCCCTTGTCCCGGGCCTGAGCCTCGAGCACTTTCAACGCGGCAGCGGACACTACCGCGGCCGTGATCTGCTGCATGATCTGATAGCTCACCTGTTCCGGCGTGCCGGACAGGTCGCGCATCACCAGCCGGTTAATGCCGAAAGTCAGTGGTTCCGCGAGCACGTCCGAAACAAGCCGCGCCTGTGCCTTGTCCATTTCCAGCAGATCGATGACGAGGTGCATTGCTTCGTCGCCAGATGCGGGCTCGGAATTATTTCCGGAACGGGCAGAGTAGTTACTGATGTTTTCCTGGAGCTGCTTGAAATTGGTGTCGAGCCCCCTGGATTCCACCTGAACCGTCACATCACTTGCAAAAATCTTTCGAATGACGCGGTAGTCATCCGGATCCAGCTGTGCGGACGCCTCGCCAATGCGAAAAGCGGGATCGGAACTGAAGCCGGGCGGGTTGGCTATTTCCAGATCGTGGATGACCACCAGCCTGTCACCCAGCGACAATTCCACGGAGCTAACGCTTACCCGGGTTCCGACCACGCGGGTCCCGGAATCCTCGATCATGTTCTTGACGAAGCGATCGATGTTGCTGACAAAAAAGACGGCGCCGACCCCGACGACAGCGACGACGAGCAGAACAATAATCAGTATCTTGCGCATGACACACCCCCTTGGGCTTAAGGAATTGGGTTAATGAAACCGGTTAACGAACGGCGCTGACGAATGGTTTGCCTGATCGGTTCAAGCCTGTTACCCGGCGTGCACCGGTTGGTACAGTTCCAGGCGATTCCCATCGGCGTCCCGTATCCAGGCGAAATGCCCGTATTCTTCGTCCTCTCGCTTGATCGCTTCGATACCTTGTTGTTTCAGATCGTCCAGCAACGCGTCCAGATCGTTCACACGCAGGTTGAGCATGAACGGCTGATCGCCATACATGTCATCAGGCTCTTCTTCGGTGTCCCTGGACGGCATGGGCTTTCGCGCACGCATGATGGCGAAAGTCGTGTCCAGGCGGTTTGCCGGATTGTCCGGATCCAGACCCCAGAACACCTGATAGAAAGCCCCGAACTCCTCGCTGCCTTCAAATGCAAGCCCGAGCTTGTCCCGATACCAACCGGCGAGTCTCGCCGGGTCCTCGGAGAACACAAACGCGCCTCCGACTCCGTTCACGTGGCTCATATCTGGATGCCCTCCCATTCAAGGTTCATCGGTCTGGACTAGTGCCGAAAATGCCGGATGCCGGTAAACACCATGGCCAATCCGTGCTCATCCGCCGCCTGTATGACTTCTTCGTCCCTTTTTGAGCCACCGGGCTGAATAACAGCCGAGATGCCCGCCTCGGCCGCGGTGTCGATGCCATCGCGGAACGGAAAGAAGGC